>ERZ791903.2715-NODE-2715-length-12400-cov-2.699878_pt1 | contig 12400 bp, 10 predicted proteins | sample MGYA00510148_ERZ791903 | MGnify/ENA primary metagenome ERZ791903 (study PRJEB30046, sample SAMN00792080) | human gut metagenome | study: EMG produced TPA metagenomics assembly of the A metagenome-wide association study of gut microbiota in type 2...
TGTTCTAGTAAATGTCTGCGAAGTTCTGCCACATCTACCTTTTCCGGCTCACAATGGGATGCTATTGCCATTGCAGCCGCTTCTCCCGCTGCCTGTCCCACTGCCATACATTCATTCATGATTCTGGTGGAACCAAAGGTGATTGCATCCACGCTGATATCTCTTCCTGCCATCATCAGGTTGGGAATATCCGCAGACACCAGGCATCCATAGGGGATTCCAAAAGGCTCTTCAATGGTAACACGATACGTTCCGGCACCTGCACCATTATGAATATCAATAAAGTATCCACATAATGCAATACTGTCCTCCGGCTTTTTCCCAGCCACTGCATCGTGATGATCCAGCATCTTGATACCCTTGATTTTCCGGCTCTCCCGGACGCCAATGGAAGCATTGATGGAATCCAGATAACAGTTTTCAAAACCAGGCACATTTTCCCGGAACATCTTCATAAGTTTCGGAATCTGCAGGTGAGCTTCCATTTCCCCGTTGCTTAAATCATGCAGATTGGAGCCGTCAAAATTCAACAGACGGATCGTGTTCACGGCTACCTGTCCCGGCATAGGCTGACGGATAAAAATAACAGTCTCACGGTCCACAGGACATTCGCCTTTCTTACGAAGTTCCTCTAGGAGATGATGCATCCCCAGGAAAATAAAACTCTTGGTCTTCCGGAAGAAATCCGCATTATATCCCTGGGCAATATTGTCCAGTACATCATAGGGCAGTTCCTCCGGATGTTGTTCGATAAAATCGCAAAACTCCTCAAAATTCACACCGCCGAGATTAAACATCAGGGTAGGCGGCTGCATCACATTGTTTTCGTTTCCTTTTTCTGTTGTCGCTCCACTTAATGCACCTAAATCACCATCTCCGGTTCCATCAATAAACACGTCTGCGGTAATTTCAATGTGCTGTCCCTTGCCGGACACAATAATGGACCGGATTTTTCCGTCCTTCATTTTCACATCTGCCAGCTCACAGTGCATGAGAAGCTCCACTCCTGCTTCCTTTACCATCTCAAAGCACAGAATTCTAGAGTAGAATGGATGTATCAGTGTAACTGACTGATGATGCGGACAATATTCATGTCCATAGGATGCTCCCGCCTGCTCCAGCCTGTCCACAAATTCCTGAGCAATACCACCCACTACCTGTCTACCTTTGATATCCCAGAATGCCAGAAAAGGAAGTCCGCTTCCCAGCTGACCGCCCAGATAACCGTTTCTTTCCACTAGCAGCACCTGCGCTCCTGCCCGTGCTGCGGTCACTGCCGCCGCGAATCCACCGGGACCTCCACCTACCACTACCACATCTTTTTTTATCTGTTCCATGGTCATCCTCTTTTCTCCAGGTCTTCCAACCAGGTTCTTATCTGTTTACTGTAAGTCTCTTCCAAACCTAAATCCCACAAAAGCTGTAGTAGGGTATAACGGTTCCGCACCTCTTTACCAACCTCGATTCCCTCCTGTACCATCTCTATGGGGAGACTGATCTGACAGGGACAATAGGGCGCATCCAAAGATTGCAGTAATGCAATCAACTGCTCTGTCGCCGGAAGTTGTTCTTCAATGGTGTGCCGGATATCCTCCCACCGTTTTTCAATAATCTGCAGCCTCTGATTTCGCTGCTCTATATTATTTTTTCCGCATTCCTGTTCCAGTCTCAGGATTCCTTCGGCGGCATCCAGGTAGCTTGTTTTTATCTTCTGTTCCCAGTCGGATACTTTCCGCTCCTTTTTCTGTGCTGCGGAAAAATCCACCGTTTCCTGTGCCAGCATATGATACATCTGTGTGACAATGATCATTCCGACACCTACCTTGGTGCCATGCAGGACCGGTTTTCTGCCTTCCATGAGAAAACGCATCTCCCAAAAATGGGACAAATGATGCTCACAGCCGGATGCCGGTCTGGAATTGCCCACATAATACATGGCAATCCCTGTAACCACCAGGGCTTCCATCAGGCTCCGGATTGCCTCCGGATCTCTCTTTTTAATCTGTGCACCTTGTTCCACTACCGTTTCCACCGCACCGCGCACCATGTCCACCACATAATCGCAGTAGTATTCTCCATTGATCATCTGAGAAAGTTTCCAGTCCAGCAGACAGGTATATTTTCCAAGCACATCCCCCAGTCCGGCGGTGATCAGTTCCATGGGAGCCTCCGCCATAATCTTGGTGTCACCAATGACTGCCACCGGGCCGTGGGCATCTTTGGTCACCTTTACATGGTTAAGTATCAGAGCTGCACCCACGGATACAAAACCGTCCATACTGGTGGCGGTAGCTACGATCATATAATCCAGTTTCAACCGAAAACTGACATATTTACACATATCATTGATGGTTCCCGTACCCACCGCCAGCAGGATTTCCGTCTCCGGGGGACAGGCGGTCAGAATTTCTCCTAAATGACTCTCATCGGGAACCGGCTCCTGCTCCGAAAATACCAGTGCTTCACAGGCAATCTGCGCTTCCACTAACTCCTGTTCCAAAGCTTCTCCTGCTGCCTTCCAGGTATTCTGATCCGCCACCAGGAATACCCGATGATAACCCAATTCCTCCAAAATACCTGGAACTTTCTGCAGAGCATCCTGTTCAATCACGACCCGTTTTAACGGGGTCTCGTGAACACGACCACAGCTGCATTTTCTTGCTTTTCCCAGATACTGCGCTACTCCTTCTCTCATCCCAACACTCTTTCCGGCATTTGCCTTTACAATAGTCCGAGTCCTTTCCTGTCAAACCGGGACATAACCTCCACATGCTTTTCCGCATCCAGCCGGATACAAAGCAAATCATTCAGACAAGTGCTATAATATCGAATATGTTTTGCCTTCATCTTCCAGGCAAAAGGAGTGCTTCCCATGTCATCGGCACAGGCATATATCACGGAAGGACATATGGCATCCACCCACTCCATACTGTTGGAAGTATGGGCTCCATGATGATTCGCTTTCATCACATTCGCCTTTAGCGCTTCTCCATAGCGGGCAATCAGTTCCAGTTCCTTATCACGATACAAATCCCCGCTGGTTAAAAATGTTGACTTCCCATAAGTAAATTTCATCAGAAGGGATAAATTGTTCAGATCCTCCTCAGCGCCGGTACAGCTTTCCACAAGGGCTTCTTCCGGATTGTAGACTGCAATGTCCACTCCACCTATGCTCATGTGAAAGCCTTCCTTTACATCCGTAACAGTTCTGGCTCCTTTCGCCCGGATATAGTCAAAAAATGCCTTTTCCCGCTGACTGTTTACAAATGCGGAACGATAATAACAGCCGATGTAACCACCATCCTGACCGTATATATATTCCGCAACCTGCTGCAGTCCTCCTGCATGATCATCATGGCTGTGTGATAACACCACTCCGTCCAAAGAAGTCAGGTGCAGATCTCTTAACAGGGAGACCACATGCTTTCCACACTCCACGAAGCCTGCGTCAATGAGCATTGTTTGTCCATCCGGGAAAACCAGCAGTGTAGCATCACCGCTTTTCGCCCGGATTCCCGGCTCCCACAGTTTGGGTGCCAGAATGTAGAACTTCCCGTCTCCGCCCTGATCCAATACCTCTCGGATCTTTAAAATAATCTGTTCATATCGATCCGGTGCTTCCGGCCTTTCTTCCGATGGTTTGGCGCCTTGTCTTTCCAGGCAATGCCGTTTGGCCTGCACCAGATATTGATTATCGGATGCAGACCGGCTGATCATGATCTGCTCCCACTGTTCCTCACTTCCCTGATAGAAAACTTCCTCCAGAGATTCGCATTTTCCGAACGCCCGCATATCCACGTCTATAAGAGTAGACGGCAGATAAACCTTTCTTAATGCACTACAGAACTGAAATGCCTTGGATGCCAGCACCCTGACACCTTCCGGAATGACAATTTCCTTCAGCACTGTACAGCCCTTAAAGCTGAATACGCCAACGATTTCCACGGAGCCCGGCAGGCTGACCTCCTGCAGATTGCTGCCGCCGGCAAAGGCATAATCTCCCACGGTAGTAATTCCATCCCGGATCACCACGGTTTTTATTTTCTGAATGAAAGTATTCCAGGGTACCTGTTCCGGGTCTGTATAATCCTCCATGGCTCCTACACCCTGTATGGTAAGGATCCCGTTCTCTTCCTCATAGTTCCAAACTGCCTGTTGTCCGCAAAGTCGCATTTTGCCTGTTTCCATTTTATTTTTCTTTCATTCCTTTTTCGATTTCACTGACCATCTGTCTCGCTACCAGTACAGAGAACTCCACGCCCTGCTGATGAATCTCCGGGCTCATTCCACCTGTGAAATTGTGAATTTCGTAGGTGAAATCTCCCTGGTAATTCACATCTGCCAGGCTCTTCAGCAGAGATGTCCACTCTACATATCCCAGATAAGGCAGCAAATGATCATCCTTCTCACCACGGTTGTCGTTGATATGTAATGCCTTTAAACGACTGCCTATCTGTTGGATCGCTGCTGGCTGGTTGACCTGTGCCAGATTTGCATGTCCGGTATCCCAGCAGATACCAAATATGTCATCCGCATTTAACTTATCCAGAAGCTCCAGCAGGTCTTCAGCATTACATCCAAAACGTCTGCCATATCCAATACCCAGATGGTCTACCATGTTCTCGATGGCAATTCCGGTTCCATATTTCGCCGCAAGTTCGCCGAAGCGCTTAAAACGCTCCGTCTCACTTGCCAGAGATTTTTCCTGGAATATCCCGCTTCATCATTGACGGAATCCGGATGAATGACTAGCCAGGGCACCTGACACATACCTGCTGCCTCAATATCTCTCTTGATCCTGCCGATATTGTCTTCCCAGTCCAGCGCTGTAAATTTCATACTTTCTGCCACACTATAATAATGCGCATGTGCCTGGGTCACAGGAAGATTATGCTTATCACAATTTTCCTTCTGCCGCTTTACCCAGTCTCTCCAGTCAGGAGCATCCATGGGAAGCCCCTTTCTTCCGTATGCCACAAAGCATAAATCAATGGCGTCAAAACCTGCCTTTGCAATAGATTCAATTGCCTGCTCGCAGGAATAATACATTTTCTGTGTCCAAAAAACACTGCCACAAGTTCCTGTTGATGTCGATATTCTCATAATAATACCCCTGCCTTTCTATGACCTGCCGACTTTGCATCACAGGTAAAAAATATTATTTTGCATACACACGGATTTCATGAATGACAGCCTGTTCCGCTCCATTGGTGGATTCCGGGATCACACGAATCTCGTCTGCCGGTACATCACCGATTCCCACACTGCACAGGCGCTGGTAATTATCCTTTACAAATGCTTCTCCCGTCTTTTTGCCTTCCCGGTACAGTTCGATTTTTACATCTTTTACCAACTCCTCGGGTACACCGTTTCGCTGCTGTGCCTGACGTAAAGGTGCCATAGTCACGCGGATTGGATATGCAAAGTTGGATTCAAAGGTCAGTCGGATTTCCCGGATTTCTTTCGTCTCGTCCCATTTCATGATAAGACACTCTCCGGGCTTCGTAACCCATCCATTCTGTTCCTCTCCAAGCTTTCTGGAGATGCCGTTCGCCACCTTCTCCGGCTCGCCTCCCTGTTCCCAGGAAGAAGCGGTGATTTTTGCCTTAAGTGCCAGATCTTTTTCATCCTCATTCTTAAAGCCCGGCAGAAAACCATCCTCTTTCAGGATGAGCTGCTGTAATTCCTTTACATGAGGTGCCAGCTCCCTCGGATTGCAGGCATATTTATTACACAGAGCAGCGGCAATCCCCACTGCCTCACCTCCAATGGCGCAGCATCCGATGATTCTGGTGCTTGCCAGTCCCAGTCTGGTGGTACTGATATCTCTTCCCGCCATGTACAGGTTCTTAATATTTTTCGAATAGTAAGAGCGATAAGGGATCGTGTATACGCCGTCATAAAAATTACAGTCAGAAGGAAGCAGGTTGAAATCCAATAGTCCGTGCGGCGCATGAAGATCCACACACCATCCCCCGTAACAGACTGCATCTTCGAAAATTTTATGCTCCAGAATATCCGTTTCTGACAGCAGATAATCTCCCACCAGACGACGGCTTTCTCTCACACCGGGCAGTGCTCCCACCCATTCCAGCGCATAATTTTCTGCATGGTGTTCGTGGATTCCTTCCTTATTGTTTTTAATATGATCCCAGATACCGTAAGCATAGGCAATGAGGTCATCACGAATCGCCTCATACTCTGTGATAATATCCTCTCCATCGCCACAAAGCTCCAACCACCAGTAACCATAATCCACACAGGCACTGCTGGTCATGGAGGTTCGCTTATACTCCTCCGGGTTGGGCGAATCATCACAATTGATGGTATCTCTCATCTGAACGCAGTGGATACGTTTCGCCAGCTGCTCTTCGGTCAGTTTTTTAGCAAAAGATGGCGGCGTAAATTTCACCGGATGTCCCATATCCTTTGCTTTTAATAAAATGGAATTTCCCATGCGGTAGTTGTTGGGCTGCTGGGGGGCATGCAATTCTCCAAACTCAGATTGTGGTTCGCTTCCCTTTCTGTATTCAGCTCCTGCATAATATCCCAGTGTCCCGTTTCCCGTAGCATCTACGAAAACCGGTGCATATAACTGATAGCGCATCTCCGTGGTTTCCTGTACACAGTAAATGGAAACAATTCTGTCATCCTTCGTTTCACAGTCATACATGACTGTGTTAAAAAAGACTTCCAGATCCTTTTCTTCCTTTGCTTTTTCAAACATCACCATATCCCACACGGAATAGCTGAACTGTTCGTTGTTTTTCTTATTTTCCAACATCAGCTCGTAGAGCAGGCCACCCTCTGCATAATCAGGCTGTTTTAATGACTGGTCCGCACCGGAAATATGGATCCGGATTTCGCTGGATGCATTTCCTCCCAGTACAGGACGTGCCTGAATAAGTGCCGTATGTACGCCCTGTCTTGCTGCGGCGATAGCTGCGCATAAACCTGCCATGCCACCACCTACGACAATCACGTCATAGTGTTTTTTCTCAAATCGAAGATTCATTCGTCATATCCTCCATATATGGTAAAATGATCTTTTCCCTGATATGCCAGGTCATCAAAGTTCTCCATATAATAATCTGGTAAAAATTCATCGTTAAATTGTAAATCATCTGACACGGTATTCATCACATAGATATATACAATTGTGTGTTCTTTTTCGTTCAACAAAGCGTACTCGTAGCAAAAATCATATCCGGCAATAGTGACATATGCAGGATATCCGAAAGATGTCTTATCATACTCCACAGACCTTGTTTCATCAGTGCGGTCTATATAAGTAAGAGAGGAAAGTCTCTCCTGTTCTTTCGCATAAGTGTCCTCATCCAGTCGGTAGGAAAGATAAATCTGACTCATAGGTCTGCCCCATCCGCTTTCATACTGATAGTAATACTCCACTTCCTCTGCTTCTGCCGGAATTTTCTCCGGAAAAATCAGAAATTGTGTATACTTTTCCTGCACGGACCACTTCCGATAGTCTTCTACGTCCTGTGACCTCTCTCTGATATCTCCCTTTGCCAGATTGCTCAGGGCAAGCGCCAGGACAATGAGGAATGCTGAAAACAAGATACTGATGACTGCTACAATATAACCCTTCGTTTTTTGTTTCATTTTTTAACCCTTTACCGCACCTACGGTAAGACCTTTAATAAAGAATTTTTGTCCGCACAGGAACACAATAAATACAGGGACCGTCGCCAGACAGCAGGCTGCCATCATCAGTCCGTACTGTGTTGCCTCCATACTTACGAAGTTATCCAGCACCAACGGCAAGGTATAAAGTGCTGATTTGTTGATAAAGATCAGAGGATCCAGATAACTGTTCCAGGAACTTACAAACTGTGTGGTACATACTGCCGCAATGGTGGGAATTATGATAGGCACCATAATCTGATAGAAAATGCGGAACTCACTGGCACCGTCGATTTTGGCAGCTTCCCGTAACTCCTCAGAAGTTCCTAAGAATGCCTGACGCATCATAAAGGTAGCGCTTACTGCCACAATTTTAGGTAAGATCAGTGCCCAATGCGTATTCACCAGACCGATTGCGGAGAAGATTACAAACCGCGGGATCAGAGTCAGCTGTGAAGGTATCATCATCTGGGACAGATACAGCAAAAACAGTACATTAGAGCCACGGAATTTCAATTTTGCAAAGGCATAGCCGGCCAGACAGCTACTGATCCCCGCTACCAGTGCAGAGATAGCAGCCACCTTAATAGAATTCCAATAACCCTGTAAAAAATGATAATTTGTTTTTCCCGCAAACCCGAGCACCCGTAAATAGTTCTGAGGATACCAATAGGTAGGGAATAATCCAACTCCCTGTTTCATAACATCGGCTTCTTTTTTGAGGGATGCTCCAATCATCCAGATAAACGGAGAAAGCATCAGTAAACAAAGTCCGATGATTAAAATCACCATAAGAAATCGGAAAAATCTTTTTTTCGGAGTATTACTTCCCACAACTTTCGTATTTGCCATTTTTCCGCCTCCTTAATCTTGTTTATTATTATGAACATATTGAATAATGGTGATAATTAGTAAGATCAGGAAAAGGACAACTGCCACTGCAGAACCGTATCCTGTCTTGTGATAGTCAAATGCCAGTTTATAAATGTAATACACCAGCACATAAGTAGAATCCTTCGGACCTCCTCCGGTCATGACATTGATATAACCGAATACCTGGAAACTGCTGATAATACTTGTAATGGTGATAAAAAATGTAGTATTTGCCAAAAGTGGAACCGTCAGTTTCCGGAACTTTTGGAATCCGTTTGCACCGTCCAAAGATGCACATTCGTACAGATCGGAAGGCAATGACTGCATGGCTGCCCCATACAGAAATACGGAATATCCAATCTTTGCCCAGATGACAACCAGCATAATCGCCGGAAGCGCCCAGGTATAGCTTACCAGGAATCTAGGAGGATCACTCCAGCCCAGTGCTCTCATCAGATTTGTAAAAGGTCCATATGTGGAATACATAGTTTTCCAAATGGTAGATGTTGCTACAATATTACAGATATGGGGCATATATAGTGCAATTCGCACCACACCTGCGGTTCTGTCAGCGCAGAAATTATCAATCAGCGCCGCAATGACCAATGCCAGAATAATAGTTAACGGCACTGTGACAATGGTAAAAATAACAGTATTCCAGAGAGATTTCTGAAACCAGCTGTCTTTCCACAGATCTACAAAATTCTGAAGTCCTACAAAATTCCAGTTACCAAGTCCATCTGTATACACCCAGTCTGTCAGCGAAATGTACAGGGAAATCAGCATGGGAATCAGGCTTAAAAGTACCAGGCCCAGGAGACTGGGCAGAAGAAACAGTATTGCCATTCCCTCTTCTTTTCGCTGTCTTTTCTTCTTTCCTGCCCCCGGCGGAAGTTCTCGATTGATTGCTTTTGTTTTCCACATAGCAGATACCTCTTTCTACTTAAAATATTGTTTATACCGATTATCAAAACAGGGATGCCACAGTGTAGTATTACAAGCAGCATCCCTGTAATCATAGCCGGCATACATCCGCTATCGGTTATTCTGCCAGAAGAGTATTTCCTCTATCTGTTGCTTTCTTTAATGCTTCTTCGGCAGTAGGTGTCACACCATACATGAAATCTTCCCACTCCTCATGAAGAATGGTAGCCAGTTCTCCACCCTTGTCGTTTACATAACTCTTCTTGATATAAGAAGAGCGGTCAGTGCTAAACAAATGTTTCAAGGAATCAATATCAACAGAGTCTCCTGCAGACTGCTCAACATAATCCAGAATAGCATCCATATCGGTTCCTAACCACAACGGATAACGGGCTGCTTTAATTAGCGGAGTCATACCTCCCTGAATGTACCAGCGCGCGAACTCACATGCAGCCTCCTTATAAGGGGTACTTGCAGAAATACACATAAAGTCACCGGAGTAGTTTGCCTGGTCCTGTGTATAGAACTCTGCGTAATCTTCACTGGGGACAGGGAAAGGAATTAACGCAGTGGTGAAATCATGAGGATAGGTCTCGGTGTCCATTGCCAGTCTCAGCTGGGAGAAGATACCGAACATAGCACACTTGCCCTCCAGGAAAGTAGACTGTACTGTCAGAGCATCTGCGATATCATCCTCCATGGTCGGTGCATATCCTTCATCACAGACATCTTTGATGAGATTAAATCCTTCTACGTATACCGGATTTTCCCAGTTCAAAGTTTTCATAGTATCATCGGTGAAAGTATCGTTTGTTCCCAGAACAGCGCTGATGTAATCAAGTTGTGCAGCTTTGGTAAAATTAAAGCCCCAACAGATACCGTACACCTTATCCTGCCCTTCACCGTGAGTCAACTTTTTCACAGCATCTCTAAATTCCGCATATGTCCATCCTTCATAGGGGAGCTCAATTCCTGCCTCATCAAACATATCCTTATTAACCATCAGGTATGCATTGTTATCAAATTTAGTAGGAAGTCCCCAGACTTCGCCGTTATCAAACACGTAATTTGCCTTGGTATTTTCACCCAACTCTTTACCGATATCAAATCCGATGGAATCCAGGTAATCACTGTAATCATATAACAATCCGCCATCTGCACGGGTTGCCAATGCGTTTTTACTTCCGTAGCCGATGAATACATCAACGCCGCCATCTTCACCTGCCATCAGATAAGTCTCCAGCTGAAGGTTTCCGTCTGAGTTGTTAACATAACGGTTATATTCCACCTGTACACCCTTATCCGCATATTCCTTATTGAAATTTTCAACAATTTCATCATATCCGTATTCCGGCTGAATACCTCCCCAGAACTGTAAAGTAACTGTCTTGCCATCCTCGGTTCCGTACCACTCTTTTTCTCCGGAAGCTGCTTCCGTAGCTGTAACAGCAGTACTGCTTTCACTCTGCGACTGAGTGGCGTCTGTTGTGTCTGTGCTTGCACCACATCCGGCAAGGGTTCCCATGACCATTGCTGATGTCATCACTAGTGCCATGATTCTCTTCATCTTCATAACTCATCCTCCAATATCAATTTTTCGTTTATCCACATGTGATTACATGTTGAGCTCTTATGTATGTTATTATTATATATTTTTCCCAACTACTTGTCAATACATGTTGTTTATATTGTTCATTTTTTTACATTTGTCATTACATGTTGCAATAATATAGTTATATGGAAAAAAATGAGCAAAAATCAGGTAAAAAAATACCACACCTTTTCAGGCATGGTATTCTTCCTTTCTTTTTGTTCGGTAATTACACGTTGATCTTTAATACGAACTTATTACGTTTCGAGGGATAATAACTGAGCGTGTACTCCATTACATGTTTTCGATCTGCTTCTTGGCACACCGCGCTGATCAGTATCCCCAGGCTTTTTTCTTCTACTCCCAGAATCCTGGCAATTTTCCCCTCTAAGAGAACCGCATCAATATTCTTTTCCAGATGATGGCGTTCCACATGATTCCGTGTCAATGCTCCCGTCAGGGATTCTTCCTCAAAATTGCATTTCAACAGAAATGAAAACTTCTTCGGAAAATAAGAGATATTATACACAATCGGTCCTTCATGAAAGGAATCTTTCACATAACGAAGTCTCACAATCTTGATGACCTCATCCCCACACGGTACCTTCAGTTTGGAAGCCACTTCTTCATCTGCCGCAATCATCCGCTGTTCTAATACTTCCGTCTGCACAGAGATACCCTTTGTTGCCATTTCCTTGCTGAAGCTCTCCAAAAATACCGTGGTATCCTCCACAATCTTTGGTTTCGACACAAATGTACCCTTACCCTTGACCGTCACCAGATATCCCTGATTGGCAAGATAGGCGATTGCTGCCCTCACCGTAGGTCTGCTTACCTGAAACTGCTCACAAAACTCCTTTTCGGATGGAATCAACTGTCCCTTCTTCCATTCTTCCGTCTTGATCTTTTCCATGATAAATTCTGCAATCTTATGATATAATGCCACTTCTCCACCTCCTTACACTGTCAACTTGTTTTAACTTATTAGTATTAGTATACCGACATGTAAAGAAGATGTCAACATATGCCACATGGTGATTTTTACGCAATTTCTTCTGTTTTTTTCGATAAAGTCAGTTGCCTGTCTTTACATTCCAGGATCTCGGTAGAACAATTCTCCAGCGGCAGTTTCCAAAAATCATGAACAGAATATCCCACAATCGGATTCAAAATGGTCCGAATCAATCCACCGTGAGCCACCACCAGAATTGTTTCGTAATGATCCTCCAACGGAAACAGCACTTCTCTCACAAACGCTTCCCCTCTTCGGTACAATTTCTCCAGAGATTCCATATCTCCATCCGGATGATAATTTTCCGGACAGTGAAAATACTGCCATACCGGATTCTTCTCCTGCGTCATTACTTC
>ERZ791903.2721-NODE-2721-length-12381-cov-2.135161_pt1 | contig 12381 bp, 6 predicted proteins | sample MGYA00510148_ERZ791903 | MGnify/ENA primary metagenome ERZ791903 (study PRJEB30046, sample SAMN00792080) | human gut metagenome | study: EMG produced TPA metagenomics assembly of the A metagenome-wide association study of gut microbiota in type 2...
CCGAGGCAACGAAAACAAATTTATTATTTGACGCGCTTTAAAGGGCTTTCGTCAGTAGAAATTGCTACTCGTCTGAATGTCGGGAAGCGAACGGTAGAATGTCATTTATTTATGGCAAGGAAAGAGATGCGTACATATTTGCAACAGTGTATATAAAAAAGAGATAATAAACGATATAGTGTTAATTTTAAATTGGAATTTATGGAAAATGATTTTCTTAGATTCTCACCGAAAAGAGTTTTATATTCTGTGGTGATGGCATCCACGTTATGGGTCGGAAGTCCTCAATTGGTATTTTCGGAGGTGAGAGATGTTCAGGCTATTCTACAATCTGGTTTCGTAAAGGGGCAAGTAGTAGATGAGAAGGGTGAACCTATTATTGGGGCTAGTATTTCAGTGAAGGGAACGACCAATGGAGTAATTACTGATATGGATGGTAATTTTACATTGAATAATATTTCTGGAGGGGTGTTGATCATTTCGTATGTGGGTTTTCAAACACAAGAAGTGAATATAACAGGAAAGCCACTGAAAATTGTTTTGAGAGAAGACTCCGAGATGCTGGATGAGATTGTAGTTGTTGGGTATGGAGTTCAAAAGAAAGCGACTCTTTCCGGGTCTGTAACCCAAGTAAAAGGAGATGAAGTACTTGCCGGAAAATCTACGCAGAGTGTGGCTTCTGCACTGCAGGGGACCATTCCCGGGCTGACAATAACGCGTACTTCTTCTCGTCCGGGAAATGAAGGTACTTCGATAACATTACGTGGGGGTATCTCTGTGAATGATGATGCCAATAAACCAATGATCATTATTGATGGGGTAGAAGCTTACGAATGGGAACTTTCGCAAATTAATCCCAATGATGTTGAAAGCATATCTGTATTGAAAGATGCAGCCGCTGCAATTTATGGTACTAAAGCTGCCGGTGGTGTTATGCTGGTGACAACTAAGCGTGGACAAGAAGGAAAAATCAAAGTCACTTATTCGGGAAGTGTACATGCTAATATTGTAGGAAAACGTTATCCGGTCGCTAATGGGCAAGAATGGGCACAAATGCATAATATGGCTGTGGAGAATGACTATAAATATGGTGCAGATCATACGTACGGTTGGAAGTTAGGTTGGTCGGAAGAAGCGTGGCGTTCTCTTGCAAATGGTGAATATATTGAAGGTATGGTAAATGGTGCCTATAAGGTATTGGACCCTTATGCTGACCAGTTTGATGCTGTTTATGGAACAACATGGGGGCAATCACATAACGTGATGGTCAGGGGAGGTAATGATAGAGTGAAGGTTATGACTTCATTAGGATATGCTAATGACCGATCTTTAATAGACGTGGCGTATGATGGACAGAAAAAATATAATTTTCGTACGAATCTTGATTATAAAATTAATGATATTGTGAAGACGGAGTTCAATGTCTCTTATGATAAACGGAATACCAGTAGCCCGCAACAAGGTGTGGGACATGGTTTGCAAGATATGTATTTATTCCCGATATATAATGAATATGGTCAATTTTATGATACTTTTGGGAATAATAATCTTGTGGCTAAAATGGTTGAAGGAGGGCGTAATAACAATACGGAAGAAATCATGCGTTTAGGAGGTAAACTGACTTTAGACCTCAATAAATATGTTAAGGGACTGTCTTTACAAACTTCTGCCAACTTTCGTATCCGACATCATAAAAAAATAGAGCGTCAGACTCATGTTACTCTTTATGACTGGGCGGGTGAAACGACCTCTATTGACGGTTATCCTGATTATTCCCAAGGATCAGGTTCTATTCATTATCAATCGTCAGATGATGATTGCTGGGTAAAAAACACTTTAGAAGAAACCTTTTACCAAACTTACAATGCTTTGTTGAATTATAATCGTTCATTTGGTAGTCATAACGTATCACTAATGGCGGGTTTGACCGGTGAAAAAACAGGATATGAGAAATACTACCAATATCGTAAAGGTATTGCCAATGACGAACTGGATGATATTAATTTGGGAGATGTTACTACTGCTGAAGCTACTGGAGGCAGAAATGAGGTAGGAATGATTTCTTGGATTGGCCGATTGAACTATGATTATAAGGGAATTTATCTGTTAGAAGGTTTGTTCCGTCGTGATGGATCTTCCAGATTTTCAAAGAATAATCGTTGGGCTAATTTTTATGGTCTTTCAGCTGGCATACGTTTCTCTGAATTTGAGTTTGTAAAGAATTGGAATGTATTTGATAATTTAAAGTTGCGTGGCTCTTACGGTGAAACCGGTTCACAAGGAGGTATTGGCCAATATGATTATTATTCAACAATTAGTAAAGGGAATACAGTATTCGGATTTGACGGTACAAAAGTGAACACGGCATGGATTTCTTCTATGACTTCAGAAGATAGAACCTGGGAACGTGTCTCTACTACTAACGTTGCGGTTGATTTTGCCGTACTTAATAATCGTCTTAGCGGTACATTTGAATATTATATCCGTAAGAATAATGATATGTTGATTGATATCACTTATCCTAAGACATTGGGGGCAACGGCTCCAAAAACAAATTCCGGAGGTTATCGTGCTAATGGTTGGGAGCTACAGTTGAATTGGAATGATCGGATAGGAAGAGATTTCAGTTATAGTGTCGGATTAAGTTTGTCCGATGCGCGTACTAAAGTAACTAGTTATGAAGGCGCCGCTGCTATCACTTATGGTAAAAATAAAATAGTAGAAGGAAAACCAATTAATTCAATTTATGTATTCAAGACTAATGGGTATTTGCAGAATGAAGAAGAAGTCACTGCTTATTATGGAACGATTAATGGAACAGGTACATTGGCTCCTACTCAAAATAGTAATAATCAGTTACGTCCCGGATGCGTGAGAAAAGTTGACTTGGATGAAAATGGAGCGATTACTACGGATGACCTCTATTATTATGGTGACTCTAATCCACACTATCAGTTTGGAATTAGTTTGGGAGCAAAATATAAAGGGTTTGATTTTTCGGCATTCATTCAGGGAGTTGGTAAACAGAATCTTATTCGCGAAGGTAATATGCGTGGTCCTTTTGTTAGTTGGTGGATGAATCAAAATAAAACCTATCTTGATAATACATGGACAGAAGGAAATACTGATGCCCGTTTTCCTTTGCTGTCATTTAATGGTTCTGTAAATGATTGGAATTATAGTCAATATAACGATATCAATGTGATGAATGTTTGGTATGCTCGTTTAAAGAATGTGGCATTGGGGTATACGCTGCCTAAGACATGGATGAAAAAAATAGGGGTGGAAAATCTACGCTTGTATATATCGGCAGATAATCTGTTTGAATTGACACATGTAGATGATAAATTTGACCCTGAAGCACAGGCTTCAACGGGACAGGGCAAGATTGATTGTTATGCACGTACGATTTCTTTTGGTATTGATCTCACATTTTAAAAAGCATGTAAATTATGAAAACAGGTAAAGTTATATACATCCTATTATTAGGTTCATTGGTTGTTACAAGTTGTATAGATGACTTTTTGAATCTTAAGCCTCTGGATTCTGAAACAGAAGCTATATTTTTTCAAAATTTGGAACAATTTCAGGCTGCTGCTGATAATCTTCATACTAATATTTACGCATGGCAGTCCAATGGAAAGAAAGGTAGTGCAAATAACACTTATGCCATTCGTTTTGATTATGGGACAGATTTGATTACAGTTTCTCACGATGCAGTGAATGGGACAAATGCGGCCGGCACTTCTGATGATTATTATTCTCAATCGTATGAATGGCTACGTGGCTGTAACCAATTAATAGAGAAGGCTGCCTCTTATTCTAACCCTAACGAAATAGCAGGTCCGGTTGGTCAAGCTCATTTCTTTCGTGCATGGCATCATTTCTTTTTGTTACAACGTTTTGGTGGAATACCATTGATGATGAGTACTCCCGATGTCTCTTCAGATGTGGTATGGGGTAAGAGGGCATCTCGATACGAAGTTGTAAAAGCTATTTTGGATGATTTGGACACAGCCATTTTTAACTTGAAAAACACGACAGTGTCTTCGACTTCAAACGATGGTCATGTTACAATTGAAGCTGCAAAAGCTTTTAAGGCACGTGTTTGTTTATATGAAGGTACTTGGGAGAAATATAATGGTATAGGTACGGCTGATCCTACTAATGGGGACGGTGTGAAGAATGGTGCTGGAACGGTAATTCCCGACGGATACCCTTCTGTGACTGATTTTTTAACCATGGCCAAAACACTTTCCGATGAGATTATCAGTAGTGGGACATTTGAATTGTTTTTAGGGGTAGAGAATGTTCCCAATTCGGCTAATCCGGATTTGTATGCACATAAGAGTTATTTTTATCTATTTAACTTGGAAGGTAGTGATTCTAATCCTTCCGGACTGAGTAAAGCTAGTAATAAAGAAGCTATTTTTCGTGCTGTCTATGATCATACGAATAGGAAGAGTAATATGAATCTGACGCATTCAGAACCAGCTAAGATGACACGGAAATTAATTGATATGTATTTGTGTGCTGATGGTTTGCCTGTTCATGTGTCTCCTTTGTTTAAAGGATATATTGATATGAATACGGAATTTGAAAACCGTGATTATCGGCTGACAGCTTGTCATCCTAAGACATTGGATTATGTTTGGGGGTGGGGGAAATATGGTACTGGTGCAGATTATATGACAGATATAACTTCTTTGTCTGCCAATCAGTATCAATATTGTCCTAATTTGACGACTAATACAGCTTCAGGAACTCGTGGACGGAAATTCTGCTCGGAATTGTCTACCATAACCGATGCTGGTCAGGAAGCAATGGATTGTATGTTAATACGTCTGGCTGAAATATATTTAATTTATGCTGAAGCTACTTGCGAGTTGGGGAATGGTACTATTTCTGATGAGGATTTGGACAAGTCTTTAAATTTAGTTCGTGCCCGTGGTGGAGTGGCTCCTTTGAATGCTGCTTTGATAGCTAAAGCAAGAACATTGGGATGTGATATGTCTTATTTAGGAGAGATCCGTCGTGAACGTGCTTTGGAGTTGTATGCTGAAGGCTTACGTATTGCGGATGTATGTCGTTGGGGAATTGCGGAACAAGTCTTTGGGACAGAAAAATGTGGTGTCTATATAAGCTATGAAGATACTAATACGTATTTGGTTACAATGAAAAATCCTGTAACAAACGAAGATGTTTTTAAATCAAGTGTTTGGACTGCTGATAATATAGAACAAGAAACTATTACTTATGAAGATCCTGCGTATACTCCAACCAAGCCAGGTTGTGTGATTGTAGAAAAGAAGGTCAATAGAAAATTTTCAAAGAAGAATTATTTGCAACCTATTCCTACAGATGAGATAAAGTTGAATCCGCAGTTATTGCAGAATCCGCAGTGGTAATGAATGTAATTAATAAAAGATGAATATGAAAAAGCTATTTAATTCTATAATGATTTGTGTTCTGTTATTTTCGAGCACTTTCATAGGAACTGCATGTTCGGACGATGATAAAAATGGATCGAATAAATATCCAGTTCCTGTAATCTCCGAGTTTTCTCCAAGCGAAGGTCTTCCAACTAGTGTGGTGACGATAAAGGGAGCTAATTTTGGAACAGAACGTACAGAGCGTGTGGGACGTGTGTATTTCGGAGGTGTCGAGGCTACTGACTATGAAAGCTGGTCGGATAATGAGATTAAAGTACGAGTACCGCAGAAGGGAATTACCGGTAACATTACTCTGTGGGTATGGAAGAATCATACAGAAACAACCGATGAATTTATTTGTGTTCCTGGTGCCGAGATTACTTCGATCAATCCGAGTCCCACTTTTCCTGGTTCGCAGATTACAATAAATGGAAAGAATTTCCAATATTTCATTGATAAAGGAGTTACTGCTCAGGATGTTATTGTTGAATTCTGCGCCGAAGAGGGAATTACCAAGGCCACTGCTGATGCTTTAACAGCGACTTCAGTTACCGTAACAGTACCTACGGATGCAAAAGGTGGTGTTATTACTATTGATTTTGATGGTTATCAAAAGGTTAGTGGTCCCGAATTGCCATTAGTTGGAGATTTGAATTTACCGCTCATCAACTATTTAGAAACAAGCGGGACAATAACTATTGAAGAAGGTGGAATTGGAAGTACTAAGGATGGTGCTTATGTCATATATCAGTTTGATGCACCTGCAACCGGATTGTTCGACGTATATCTGATGACAGGAACGACGAAAGATGGAAGTTCGCTGAACGTTAATATCGGTGATAACCTGAATACCTTGAAAACTGCTGCATTGAACGAGACTTTGACCCATGCAATGAAGAATACCGGCTCATGGGCAACCAATTGGAAAGACCAATGGGGAGCATTCTATCTTGAAGAAGGCAAAACTTATTATCTGAAAATCACATTCCTGCAAGTGGGAACAACTTGGGTTGGAAACGTCGGTGAAATCGGATTGACTTTATCTGCTGATCAAAATCAAACACCAGTAAATGGGGTTAAACCAGGTGCGGATTATGTAATTTATAAACATGATTTCAATTCGGGCACATCCTATCTTCCTTTTACAGACGCATGGGCTTGGGAACCCAATTATATTAAGATTGTAGATAAATATTTGGAATTTTATTACAACTATAAAGCTCTTTTGGAGGATGACCGTCGTATGCGTCGAGGGGCCGAAGTGACTTGTAATTTCAAGACGACAACCGAAGGATGGTATGGTTTTAAGGTTTATTTGCCCGAAGGCAAGTTCCCTATGAACGAGAGTGGCATCATCATTGCGCAAATTTTCGGTCAAGGGTGTAAAAACAGTTGGGCGGGGCATCTTTCCATTGATCAAGGAACTTTGAAATTTTCGCATCGTCATGCATTGGTCGATCCGGTAGTAGGAACAGTTGGTAAACTTGAGGTTAATAAATGGTATTCGGTGGTGGTTTATTTCAAAGTTGGTCGGAATAATAAAGGTCGTTTGAAAGCATGGATAGGCGATGATATGGCCGAGGGCTCACCTGCATACGATTCCGGTAATTGTAATTTTGGTTTTGCGCATTGGATTGATGATGATACTTTGGACGATACTGGAAATAACCCAGAATGTGCTGGTTATAACGGAACTTATGATGCTTTGGGTTGCAAATTCGGACTGTATGTATCCAATAAAGTAGACATTACCATCCGTTTTGATGACCTTAAGGCACTTGAAGGCAGCCCTTCCGGAGCGTTTAATATTGTGAAGCCGGGCAATTGAAGAATGAAGGATAACTGTTTATATATGTAAATCACATATATTTTAAAGATAGGAGAGCGCATCCGGAGTCACAGACGAAATGATGCGCTCTTTGTTTTTTTACGTTATCAACAATAATGTATAATAATGGTAAAGTGTGATTTTAATCGAAAAAGAAATACCATGGTTCATATAAGGAATAGATATTTTTATCTTTTTTCCATCTTCCTGTTGTTGGATGTGTGGATAGCATTTGCACAGTCGACCATTAGCGAAAAAGACTTTCGCACGAATATGCATCCTCGCGTATTTGTTACGATGGACGACAAACAAGCTATTCAGGCGAAAATAGAATCGGTGAACTGGGCAAGAGACATTTATGAGGCGCTGAAAACCGATGTGGATCCAATCATTGCTATGCACCAGGATAATCCTGGATACGTGGTTTCTCGTATGCAGATGCATTGGGAACCAGGAAAACGCTATACGCATTTCTATACCGAAGGAAATTATGTCACCCGCAGGGAAGGTAATGCCAAATATCCTACAGTTAGAGTGACCTACGGACGTGCCGCCAGCAACTCCGTGCCTTTGGCTCCACTGGACAAAATTATTCCTTACGGGGATGGTTCGCTGACCAAACCTGCCAGTACGAATCTTGGCATTGTGAAGCTGACTGAATCATCGAACAATGAATTATCGGATTTAGGCAACGAAACTCCGTATGATACCGTCCCGTTCACCAAGACCGGACTTGGAACGGAAACCGTGAACCGGGCTTTCATTCAGTTGGCTTGGAAATCGTCTATCTTATATTACTTGACGGAAGATAAGAACTGGCTGCCGACATCTTGTGGAATTTTGTTCGTGGGGCAGCACAACAAGAACAACTTAATCCGGGTTGGGAACAAAATCATAAAGAGGGAAGTTTCAATGGCTACCTTTCTTTCGAGACTTTAGGTGATACCCGCCATTTCGCTACTCTTCCATTGGCATACGACATGATTTACGATTATTTGCGGCAAGAGTATTTTGATTCGGAACAATTTGTCAAAGGCATTGATGGTGAGATGTGGGCACCTCCTCATCCCGAAGGAAAAGAATGGGCTTTAGGCTGTTTCGAGAAGATGTTCAAGCGTTTGATAGAAAACAAACTGAACCGTGGAGGAGGGCTGAAAGGCAACTGGAACATGAATGAACAGCAATCTGCCATGCTTTATGCCTTGGCACTTGACGAGGATTTCATTTATCAGGATGGCAAGGGGCGTGCTTATTATGTAAATAAATTGGTTTACGGCCCTACCACGGAACATCATGGGGCTTATCTTGATGTGCTGCGTGCCAACATCAGTCCTACTACCGGATTGTGGCCTGAAGCTCCGGGCGGATACGGACAAGGCTCTATTGGGCAATTGGTACGTTTCGGCTTCATTTATTATAAAAATGGTCTTGATTTTTTGTCCAAAGATCCTTTGCTGAGCAAAGCCTCGAGTTCAATGACACAAATGTTATTTCCCAATGGTTATGTTACTAACTTTGGTGATGCTACATATGCTACCATGAATACCGAACAACTGGAACTTATGATGGCATACTGGCACGATAAGAAAGATGGTTTACAAGAAAGAAAATGTGCAGAATGGATGAAATATGCTCCACAACGGAACTTGCACAATGAATTTTATTATGCGTTGTTTTTCTATTTGCCCGAAATCCCTCGTACTGATAGTGCTCCTCAATTGGCGCGTACATCCTATTCGGAAACATACTCTTTAGTATTCGGTCGCAATGATGCACCCGACCCGAAGGATGCTTTGGCTTTTACTTTGATGGGATTTGGCAAGGATACCGGGCACAGGCAACCTAATGGCATGAACATGGAGTTGTATGGGCGTGGATATATTTTGGCGCCAGATCAAGGTGTAGGTCAGGATTATTGGGGAGCGGACACACATGAATATAAAATTAACGTAGCTGGACACAATACCGTGAGTCCGAATGGAAAAGGTGCGGACAATAACATGCCGCAGAATCTGGAAATTGTACATGCCGAACCTGTCGTCATTGATGGAAAAGCTCCTGACTACGAGGTATCTCCCTACCACCAGTATGTAGATGCGGTTAATCATTTCCATACTTCGGAAATCAAGGCGGAACAACGCCGTATGCTTTCTATTATCCGTACTTCGCCACACACTGGCTATTATGTAGACATATTCCGGTCGGACGTGACAGATGGGGAAGACCGTTACCATGACTATATTTATCATAACATGGGTACCGGCTCCGAATTCTTCCTTTTGTCGGGGCAACCGATGCCGATGTCTGCCTCTCCCTTGGATTCGTTGTCCGGTAAAGGATATTCTTATTTCACTACATTGGGTAGCTGCGAGAATCCTGACAACTTTTATGTAGACTATCATTTGGGTATAGATGATACTCATATGAGGATGTTTGTGCCGACAGGTAAAGGAAGGACCGTTTATCAACTGAACTCTTTGTTCAATCATCGTTATTATGAACCGTCTTTACGTACGCTTCCTGTACCGGCATTACTGATAAGGCAAAAAAGTGAAGCTTGGGACCATCCTTTTATAGCAGTGTATGAACCATACGGCAACGGAGCAAAAAGCCAAATTCGTTCGGTCTATACAAGTAAGACTCCAAAACAAAAAGGTGTAGCCAAGTTGTCGGTCGAATATTTCAAGAAAGACAAAATGGACCATATCATTCATTCGGTGAATGAAAAAACAGAAGCGAAGTATATGGGCATCCGGTTTATGGGCACCTATTGTGTTGTAACCATGGAGAAAGGACGACTTGTTTCATTGTATATAGGAAACGGATACTCGTTCAGTATGGACGGTTTGGAAGTTACTCTTGGTGAGGGAAAGCCTTTTGATGCTTGGCTGGAATGGAGAGACGGAGAGTGGATTTGTCATTCAAGGGAAGCTGTAAAAATAAAAATGATGAAATAAATACTTTTTTATATCATGAAGACTATCAAATCAACATTATACCTATTGGCAACATTGGGATGTATGGCATGTTCACCCTCTCACGAAACTATGCAAGAGGGACCATACGAGTCGACTTGGGAATCATTGTCGCAGTATGGCGGAGCTCCCGAATGGTTTCAGGATGCCAAGTTTGGTATCTGGGCGCATTGGGGCCCTCAATGTCAGCCCGAGCAAGGTGACTGGTATGCGCGTAATATGTATAATGAAGGCAGCCGTCAATATAAGTGGCATGTAGAAAATTACGGTCATCCGTCCGAATTTGGATTTAAAGATGTAATTCATTCATGGAAAGGTGAAAAGTGGAATCCCGATAGTTTGATGGCTCTCTACAAAAAAGCAGGTGCGCGATATTTCTTTGCAATGGGTAATTATCATGATAATTTCGATTTGTGGAATAGTAAATACCAGCCATGGAATTCTGTAAATATGGGACCTCAGAAAGATATTCTTGCCGGTTGGGAGAAAGCGGCACGCGCTAACGGGCTTCGTTTTGGCGTGAGTATTCATGCTGCTCATGCCTGGACATGGATGGAAACCTCACAACGTGCCGACAAGCAGGGAGAAAAAAACGGTATCCCTTATGATGGAAAACTGACCAAAGCAGATGGAAAAGGGACATGGTGGGAAGGTTATGATCCTCAGGAACTGTATGCTCAGAATCATCCGTTGAGCGAGGGAAGTGAAGATATTAACCGCATACATAGCCAATGGGCATGGGAGAACGGGGTAGCACTTCCTACGGAAGAATATTGTCAGAATTTCTTTGACCGAACAGTGGATATGATTAATAAATATAATCCGGATTTAGTCTATTATGATGATACGAGTATGCCTCTTTGGCCGGTAAGTGATGCCGGATTGCGGACTGTAGCGCATTTTTATAATAAGAGTATCAAGGAGCATGAAGGAAAAAATGAAGCTGTTGTTTTTGCTAAGATATTGACTGACGAACAGAAAGAATGTTTGGTTTGGGATGTGGAAAAAGGCGTACCCGACCAGAAGCAAGATAAGCCTTGGCAGACGTGTACTTGTTTGGGCAATTGGCATTATGACCGACATAAGTATGAAACCAATGGCTATAAGTCGGCGGCAACGGTTGTCCGGATGCTGGTTGATATTGTCAGCAAGAATGGTAACTTACTTCTTAGTGTGCCTATCCGTGGTAACGGTTCCATTGATGAGAAGGAAGAAACTATATTGGAAGACATAGCTTCTTGGATAGCAGTAAATGGTGAGGGGGTATATGGAACCCGTCCCTGGAAAGTATTTGGTGAAGGTCCGGTGGCAGAAGCTGTAATACCTCTGAAAGGGCAAGGATTTAATGAAGGAAAGCATCAGTCTTACACGGTTCAGGACATTCGTTTTGTGAAGAAGGGAGATTTTTTGTATGCACACGTGATGGTTTGGCCGGAAAATCGGAAAGTTATAGTGAAATCATTGTCGATAGGAAAGGATTTGACTGGAAATACAGTCAATAAAGTTGAGTTGCTTGGTTATGACCATTTCCTTGAGTACAGTCAGACAAATGAGGGGCTGATTGTAGAGTTGCCTGAAACAAAACCGAATTCGATATCATTGACACTTAAAATTTCAACGATACAATAATTGTTATTTCTATGAAAACCAAGTTTATATTTATGTTGTTTCTTGCGGGAATACTTCCGTTTCAGGCGTATGCCCAAATAACCTTGAACTTGTTTATGAAGGAGCGTGGAGCGAGGATTGACTCCTTACACTATGGTATCTTCTTTGAAGATATCAACCATGCTGCGGATGGAGGGCTTTATGCAGAACTGATTCGCAACCGCTCTTTTGAGGATTGCGACAGTGCTTTGGTTTACTGGAGTCTGAAGTCGACACACGCATCTGCCGATATGGAACTGGTGGATGACGACTTGATGAATCCGGTTCAGCGCAAGGCTCTGAAAGTGAAAATCGCTTCCGTCGGCAAGTTTGGAAAAGTGGAGGTAGCAAACGAGGGATATTGGGGAATTAATGCCGTCAAGGGACGTAAATATATACTTTCTTTTTGGGCGAAAGCCGATGGATACAAGGGAACGATATGTGCTTCTTTACAAAACAAAGCCGGGACAGCCACGTATGCCACTGCTAAAGTGGCGGG
>ERZ791903.2732-NODE-2732-length-12321-cov-6.761944_pt1 | contig 12321 bp, 10 predicted proteins | sample MGYA00510148_ERZ791903 | MGnify/ENA primary metagenome ERZ791903 (study PRJEB30046, sample SAMN00792080) | human gut metagenome | study: EMG produced TPA metagenomics assembly of the A metagenome-wide association study of gut microbiota in type 2...
GAACAAAAATTACTTCGGCTTTGCGCAAGATGCCACTCACAAACCTACGAAATACTATTTGAGCGGACGATTTATTTCATAAACAAACCAGCATTTGGGTGTGTTAATATATTATTTTTGGTAAAATAAATGTTGACAAATAATATTATATGAAATATAGTATTGATAGATAAATAATATTAAAAGAAATAGAATATTATAAAGAAAAGGAGATGAGCGCATGATATTTAATACAGGAGCTGCTCTCTTAGACGCAATCGTGTTAGCTGTTGTGTCGAAAGAAGAAGAAGGCACCTATGGCTACAAGATCACGCAGGATGTGCGCAAGGCCATTGATGTATCAGAATCCACCTTATATCCGGTGCTAAGAAGACTGCAGAAGGATGGATGCCTTGAAGTGTATGACAGAGAGTGTGGCGGCAGGAACAGGCGTTATTATAAGATCACGGAGCCTGGACTGGATAAGCTGGTCGAATACCGGAGAGAATGGGAAGATTATTCCATGAAAATATCAGCACTGTTTTCAGGAGAGGAGCTTTAGAGGGTATGAAGAGAGAAGAATTTTTAAAACAGTTAGAACAGCTTTTGGATGGAATATCAGAAGAAGAAAAGGCAGATGCACTGGCATTTTACCGCAGCTATTTTGAAGATGCCGGGGAAGAAAACGAAGAATCTGTCATAGCGGAGCTTGAATCACCGGAAAAGGTGGCACAGAGCATTAAAAAGAATCTGGGAATCGAAAAAGAGAGTGAAACCTGTGATGTCACGCCAGACCATAATCCGGACTGGAATCAGAATGATGACATGTTTGTAAAAAATGAGGAGACTTCAGAAAAGAAGAAAAGTGGATGGAGCGCAGCAGCGATCGTATTGGTAGTTATCACATCACCACTCTGGCTGACATTGCTTTTAGTCATAGCCTCACTTCTTCTTGCAGTAGTGGCAACATTGTTTGGCATTGCAGTTGCAGTGGTGGCGGTTATGGCATCACTTGTATTTGCAGGTTTTCTTCTGATCGGTTTTGGATTCAGTACTTTATTTACAGGAGGAGTGGCTGTTGGACTTGGACTGACCGGAGCAGGATTTCTGGTTTTAGGACTTGGTATTTTAGCAGTACTTTTAGTTGTATGGGTATTTGGAGTATTTCTTCCATGGGCAGTCAAAGGAATCATCTGTTTGTGTAAGAAACCGTTTGAAAAGAAAAAAAGTGGGGTGACAGCATGAAAAAATTTACAAAGATTACATTGATCGTTGCAGCGGTATTGTTAGGAGTGGGACTGATCTTCTGTGGTGTAAGCACTGCAATGGGAGCATCTGTATGGCGTATGGCAAAAAACGGGGAACTCAGATATGGAAACTGGCATATTGGTCCGGGTGGACTCTATTATAACGGCAGCGATTATGATGACGACGATGATTATGATGATAACGATGATTATGATGATAACGATGATTATGATGACGACGATGATTATGATGACGATGATGATCTGGATGCAGATGATAAAGATATTGTGGATCTTGTGTCAGATATCGGTGATGCAGATTTCTCGACAGAGGTTCCATCAGGGGAGGCAGACCAGAGTTATGATGCTTCTTCCATTCAGAATATCAATATGGATATTGATGCTGCAGAAATTACAGTCAGGGAATCGGATGACAGTGCAAAGCTGCGTGTTGTATTAAAACGCGGCAAAGAAAAATATTATTCCTGTAAAACGGATGGAAATACATTAAAGATTAAATATGATGCGAAAAAACATTATTATAAGAAATCCCCACAGATCATACTGTATCTGCCAAAAGGAAGTTCTTTTGATGAACTGAATTTTGATATTGGTGCCGCAGATATGAATTGGAAAGATTTTGACGGAAGCTGTAATGATCTGACCTTAAAAGTCGGAGCCGGAAACTTTGAAGCAAAAAGATTTCAGGTAAATGGAAAAATGGATGTATCGGTCGGTGTCGGTAATGTTGAGATCGAAGATGGTGTAGTGAATGGTGATGCGTCGATCGACTGCGGAGTCGGGAACTTTTCCATGGATGGAAGTGTTGAAGGGAATCTCAAAGCAGACTGTGGAATGGGAAATATGACACTTGATTTAAATGGTGAGGAAAAAGAGTACAATTACAAACTTTCCTGTGGACTTGGTTCGATTGAAGTGGATGGGGAGACTTATACAAATATCAGTGGTGATAAAGAAGTCCAAAATGAAGGTGCAAAGAAAAACATGGAACTTGACTGTGGTATGGGAAGCATTGAAGTTGATTTTGAGTAGACTGAGATTTTCCGTCAGTTGACAATCAGAGAACAAATCATTATGATAAAAGTGGCGTCGGCGTACAATCGTTGTACATCGGCGTCATTTTTGTAATGTTTCCTGAACCAAAGAAAAACGAAAACAATGCAAAAATGGGAGGATCTATGAATAAAACAATAAGAATCGTACTTTATGTGCTTTCCATACTGACTGTAGTGGGCGTGATCGCCGCAGCAATTTTAACTGGTGGTCAGGCACAGCCTGTTATAACATCGGGGACGGCAGTAACAGAAGAGAAGCAATCTGACACGGCAGATAAAACGGATGAAAACGGAACAGCACCAGATGGAGCAGATAATGACGATACATCGGGCGAAACGGAAAACATAAAGGATACTGCAGACGCAGCGGATAGCACGGAGCGCACATCAGATGATACAGAAACAGCAGCAAACGCAGATAATCCGAAAGACTCAGGCAATACAACGATCATCCTTACCGGTGATGTCCTGTTTGCAAATGCATTTAAAGCAGCCTATGATGCAGGTGGAATCGAGAAGGTTGTTTCACCGGAACTGTTAGAGCAGTTAAATGAAGCGGATATTTTAATGGTAAACAATGAGTTCCCGTTTAGTGACCGTGGGGAACCGATGGCGGATAAGCAGTTTACCTTCCGGTGCAGTCCTTCTTATGTAAAGGCATTAAATGAGATGGGTGTGGATATCGTTTCACTCGCAAACAACCATACTTTGGATTATGGAAGAGTGGCATTGTCCGATACGTTTCAGGCATTAGATGGAGCTGGAATTTTATATGGCGGGGCAGGAGATTCCACAGCGCGCGCAAAAGAGGTGCAGGTTGTGGAAGTGAATGGAAAAAGATATGGATTTATTGCCGTATCACGTGTAGTTCCGTCTGTCGACTGGAAAATCGAGAATGGCACTCCGGGAATGTTTACCTGTTATGATGCGGCGGCGCTCATCGAAGTGATAAAAGAGGCAAAACAGACCTGCGATTTTGTGACGGTATTTCCACATTGGGGAACCGAGTACAGCGAACAGCCGAATACGGTGCAGCGTGAACTGGCAAAACAGTGCATGGATGCAGGGGCAGATCTGATCGTTGGAGCGCATACACACTGTCTGGAAGGAATACAGTTTATGGATGGAAAACCTGTTTTTTACAGTCTGGGGAATTTTATTTTTGGACAGAACATTGACAGATCTGCAGCAGTAAAAGTTACAGTGACAGCAGATGGAGCAGTTTCTTATGCCCTGATCCCGGTTTATGCGTCAGACGGACAGACAAAACAGATGGATGATAATGCAGCACAAAGCCTGTTTACTTATATGGAGAGTATCTCTGATAATGCATCGGTAGATACAGCAGGAAATATCAGGGAAAAGTAGTACATGAAAGGATCATTGCAAAAGGCAGTGTGAATATAAAACAAAAAGAAAAAGGAGATTGGTATGAAAAACAAAATCTTAGGGCTGCCGAAGGCAGTAGTCATCATTATCGGTATTGTGATCACGGCACTTTTTTTAGTGCTGATGAATCTGGTCGGAGTGGCAGCAACACATCTGACTTCCATCACGGACAGTTATACATTACAGTTTATTGCTGAACTCGGTGTGGCTGTCTATGCGATCGGCGTGTTGTTTCTTATGGGGTATCAGCAGTCGTTAAAAAAGACCGGTGTGGGATTTTTAAGGGGATTTTATATCGGCGGATTTATGGTTGGATACTGTGTGTATGTGACAGTTGCACAGTTATTTTTACAGAGTGTTTCCGGTACGGACGGCGTGCGTCCTGCAGGAGGGATCATCATTTACATATTGACAATGTTTTTCGTCGGCATGAATGAGGAAGTGATCATGCGTGGGATCGTGTTAAATCTTTTCGCAGATTGTTTTTCAAACACCAGACGTGGAGTGCTTGCTGCCATTATTTTATCCAGTATGATCTTTGGTGCAGCGCATATCCCGAATGTACTTTCCGGCGTGCCGTTATCAAGTGCACTGATCCAGGCACTGCAGGCAACATTGCTTGGTGTTTTGTTTGCGGCAATTTATCTGCGCAGCGGTAATTTATGGATCTGTATTATCATTCATGCACTTGTGGATTTCGGAGGATTAATGGCAAGCGGTATTTTTGGAAATGGTGATATGACAGATATGATCGGCAATCTTTCCATATTAAATCTTGTAGTGACCGTTCCTCTGTTTTTAATTCCGTGTATTGTATTACTGCGAAAAAGCAAGTTAGATGAGATCGTGGAAATGAGGGAAGGAGAGATCATTATCCCGACGGAGCGTGAGGGAGAAAATATTGCAACGGTATCACTGATCCTTGGCATTTTCGGTATCGTGACCGGATTCGTCGGATACGGAGCAGGATTTGGATTAGTCGGTCTGCTTGGTGCAATCTGCTCGAAAAAAATAAAACCACAGCAGAATGGTACGGCAACAGCGGCACTTGTCACCTCGATCATCGGACTTGTGATCGCTGCATTGATGATCACTGTGATGATGTTTCTTATGCCGCTGCTGGGTGATGCCAGTACATGGGAAATTATGACAAATCAGTGATCCTGCCCGGATATGGAGTGCTGTCTGCGGTACTGGTGCGGGGAAATTCCATATTTTTCCTTAAATGAACGGATCAGATGGCTGCAGTCAGCATAACCGGTTTCCTGGCTGATATAATTTAAGTCGAAGTTTGTAAAAAGGAGCATATCCTCAACCTTGCAGAGACGGATAAATTCGATATATTTTTTACAGGACTGTCCGTAAATTTCGCGGAAATTTTTGGCAAAATGGGAATAACTCATGTGACAGAGTGCAGCGATATCTTCCACGCGGATATTTTCGCAGGCATGGCGGTCAATATATTCCGTGATGGTATAGATCGTATTTTCTTTTGCCAGAGGTGTAAAAGAACAGTCCGTGTCAAAACCGTCATTGCGCCAGATTCGGAGAAGCCAGGTTAAAAGTTCCCTGATTTTTGACTGCAGGATCATCTGATATCCGTACTGCATATTCTGCATTTCACGAACGCAGTCATCAAATAAAGACTGTATGGGAAGAGAGCGAAGCACTTCTTCCGGGAAATAAATATCGGCATGCTCATTGTTTATAGCATTGCCAAACAGTGCAGAAAAATTCCAGTTTCCACCGGTAAAAGAAGTGGAGGAATCAAGCTGGCCTAAATCAAATTTTAAAACATAATATTGCAGAGGGGCATCGGACACTGCATGGACGGAATGAACAACGGAAGGGAGAAAGACGATCAGATCGCCTTCCGTAACAATATGACTTTGTTCATTCTGATACATCAGGGCGGTGCCCCTTGTTACGTAAAGAATCTCCATAAAATAATGCCAGTGCGGCTGTACCGGCAGCCATTCTTTTTTCACATCCAGAAAGAAACATTCGTAGGGTTTATTTAATTTGTCGGTATATTCAAATAATGATTTCATACTAAACTCCATTTTTGAGTGTGAAAAATGTATTTTTCACACTGATCTTTGGTCATAAAAATAGATTTATACAATTTTTGACATGAAAAATTATAGCAGATATACAGGGCGAATGCTATATTAATGACAGGATCAGTATAAAATGAATGTTATATTTTTAGATGAAATGAAAAAGCAAGGAGAAAATAAATGGAATATATCTGTGGAGTGACATTTGCACCGTTTGCCTGTGCAGGGGCATTTAAAAAGTCAGGGGCAAAGGAAAGTCTTGCTATGATGAAGGAGAGAACCGGAGCAGATTTTGTGATATTTGTGCCGGGAGGATTGCAGGAGACACCGCAGTCTGAGGAGATATGTTACACATCAAAAGCAACGATGGAAGATGATGAGCTGATTGATATGATCGGGTATGCGAAAGAGATTGGACTTCGTGTGGCATTAAAACCGACGGTAAACTGCAAAAATGGAACATGGCGTGCACACATTAATTTTTTTGATGAAGATGTTCCATGCGAACCAAAATGGGGGAACTGGTTTACATCTTATACGGCATTTCAGCTTCATTATGCAAAGATCGCAGAGCAGTATGGCTGTGAAATGTTTATTGCCGGATGTGAGATGGTGATGAGCGAGCATCGTGAAACGGAATGGCGCAGACTGCTTTCGGATATCAGGCAGGTTTATCACGGACTTCTTTCTTATAATACGGATAAGTATCAGGAGCACCGTGTGAAATGGTGGGATGCTGTGGATGTGATATCATCAAGCGGTTATTATCCTTATGGTGACTGGGAAAATCAGTTAGACCGTATTGAAGCAGTGGTAAAAAGATTTGAAAAACCGTTTTTCTTCGCAGAGACAGGATGTATGTCGGTAAAGGGTTCCATGGAAGTACCGAATGACTGGGGCGTGAAAGGTGATGCTGACCCGGATGGTCAGGCTGAGTGGTATGAAGATATGTTTAAAGCCTGCAGTAAGAGAGACTGGGTGCAGGGAATGGCACTCTGGTCATGGGATGCAAAACTTTATCAGGAGCGGAGTGCAAAGTCGCGCATGGACTATGAGATCTATGCGAAACCTGCAGAAAAAGTTGTAAAAAAATATTATGATTCTTTTTTGGGTAAATGAAAATATAAAAACAGTAAAAAGATTAAAATTAGTTTACAACAACTTAAAAAAAGGTTATAATTTAAAAAACAATAAAAAATGAATTATAGAGAAGTAAAGGAGAAGAAGAATGAGCAATTACATGGATACTTACAGACAGTGGTGCACAGATCCGTATTTTGATGAAGATACAAAAGCTGAGTTAAAGAAGATCGAGGGGGATCAGGCAGAGATCGAGGATCGTTTTTACAGACAGTTAGAATTTGGAACAGGCGGTTTAAGGGGTGTGATCGGAGCCGGAACCAACCGTATGAATATTTATACTGTGCGTCAGGCAACACAGGGACTTGCAAATTATATCATCTCCCAGAACGGACAGGAGAAAGGTGTTGCGATCGCACATGATTCAAGAATCATGTCCACAGAATTTACAGAGGAAGCAGCGCTTTGCTTAAATGCAAACGGCATCAAGGCATATGTATTTGACAGCCTTCGCCCGACACCGGAGTTATCTTTTGCAGTGCGTGAGTTAGGATGCATTTCCGGTATCGTCATCACAGCAAGCCATAATCCGAGAGAATACAACGGATACAAAGTATACTGGGAGGACGGCGCACAGATCACACCGCCTCATGACAAAAATATTTTAGCAGAAGTTGCAAAAGTAACTTCCTTTGACCAGGTAAAGACTATGGCAAAAGAAGATGCAGTTGCAGCAGGACTTTACAATGTGATTGGTAAAGAGATCGATGACCGTTACATGGAAGAACTGAAAAAACAGTCCATTCATCCGGAGATCATCAAAGAGATGGCAAAAGATATCAAGATCGTATATACACCACTTCATGGAACAGGAAATCTTCCGGTACGCCGTGTATTAAAAGAACTTGGTTTTGAGCATGTATATGTAGTGCCGGAGCAGGAAAAACCGGATGGCAACTTCCCGACTGTTGCATACCCGAACCCGGAGTCACCGAAAGCGTTTGAACTTGCATTAAAACTTGCAAAAGAAGTGGATGCTGATATCGTTCTTGCAACAGATCCGGATGCAGACCGTCTCGGTGTTTACTGTAAAGATACAAAGAGTGGCGAATATGTGACATTTACAGGAAATATGTCAGGTATGCTGATCGCAGAATATATTTTAAGAGAAAAAACAGCAATGGGAACTATGCCAAAAAATCCTGCACTGGTTGAGACGATCGTTACCACCGATATGGCAAAAGCAATCGCAAAATCTTACGGTGTAAAACTGATCGAAGTTTTAACAGGATTCAAATATATCGGAGAGCAGATCAAATTCTTCGAGCAGCAGAATATCTATAATTATGTGTTTGGCTTAGAGGAAAGCTACGGATGTCTTGCCGGTACTTATGCAAGGGATAAAGATGCCTGCGTTGCAGTCATGATGTTATGTGAAGTAGCATCCTGGTGCAAAAAGAACAACATGACACTGTGGGATGAAATGCTTGCAATGTATGAAAAATACGGTTACTACAGAGAAGGACTTGAGACAAAGACATTAAAAGGAATCGATGGAGCAGCGCAGATTCAGGAACTGATGAGCAATTCCAGAAAAAATCCTCCGAAAACACTTGGCGGATTTGATGTGCTTGCAGTGCGCGACTATAAAGAAGATACCAGAAAAGATACTGTGACCGGAGAAGTGACAAAGACAGGTCTGCCGGAATCCAACGTACTTTACTATGAACTTTCTGACAATGCATGGTGCTGTATGCGTCCGTCCGGAACAGAGCCGAAGATCAAATATTACTTTGGTGTAAAAGGCAGTTCGTTAGAAGATGCAGAAAAGAAACTTGCCGGATTAAAAGAAGACTTACTGAAATAACAGGAGGAAATACAGCGTGGCAATCACATATTTTGAAAAAGAACGTATTTTCAAGCTGGATACGCCAGCCTCCAGTTATGTGATCGGTATCGTGGATAAAGAAAACTTTGTCGGTCATGTTTATTATGGTAAGAAATTAAGAGATGCAAACATTGCGTACCTGCTCCGTACAGGGGAAGGACCGTTTGTACCTTCGGAAAATAACAGGGAGCGTGTTTCTTTTTACGATACATTTCCGATGGAGTATGCCGGAAACGGACTGGGAGATTACAGAAGAAGCAGTATCTCGGTAAGAACGGCAGGCGGACACACCGCAGTGTCACTGTTTTATGTTTCACATAAAATCTATGCAGGAAAACCGGGACTTGCCGGTCTCCCTGCAACATTTGGGGACGAGAATGCCTGCGAGACATTAGAGCTTCTCTGTGAGGATCCGGTACTTGGATTGAAAGTAACATTGCTCTATACGGCATTTTCGGATGTGGATGTCATCACAAGAAGCGTGCGGATCGAAAATGACGGCGAAATGTTATATCTGACGAAGGCACTGTCTTTCTCCATGGATATGGATAACCGTGATTTTACACTGCTTACCATGCATGGTTCCTGGGCAAGGGAGCGTATGTTAGAACACCGCAAGGTGAAAAAAGGCTTTATGGGAGTGGAATCAGTAAGAGGTGAGTCTTCCCATCAGGAACATCCGTTTATGGCACTTGCGGCAGGCAATGCAGACCAGTCACAGGGTGAAGTTTATGGTATGCATTTTGTGTATTCCGGTAATTTTATCGGACAGGTCGAGCTAGGACAGTTTGATACCGTCCGTGTTGGTATGGGAATCCATCCGGAGAACTTCTGTTGGAAGTTAGAAAAAGGTGAGAGTTTCCAGACACCGGAGGTCGTGCTTGTATACAGCGATACCGGATATGACGGCATGACACACCAGTTCCATGAACTTTACCGTAATCATCTGATCCGCAGTGAATATAAGGATAAGAAACGTCCGATTCTGATCAATAACTGGGAAGCGACCTATTTTGATTTCAATACGGAAAAATTACTTTCCATTGCAAAAAAAGCATCGGAACTTGGCATTGAAATGCTGGTTATGGATGATGGCTGGTTTGGACACCGCAATGATGATTCATCAAGTCTGGGTGACTGGTATGTCAACGAAGAGAAATTAAACGGTGGTTTAAAACATCTGGTAGATGAGGTAAATAAACTTGGATTAAAATTCGGTATCTGGTTTGAGCCGGAAATGATCTCACCGGATTCAAAACTTTACGAGGCACATCCGGACTGGGCAATTCAGATCCCGGGAAGAGAGGGATCTCTCTGCAGAAATCAGTATGTACTTGATCTTACCAGAAAAGAAGTGCACGATTATGCATATGAGAGCGTGGCGTCGATCTTACGCAGTGCAAATATTGAGTATGTCAAATGGGATATGAACCGTCAGCTTTCTGACATCGGAAGCTATGGACTTCCTGCAGACCGCCAGGGTGAACTTTATCACCGTTATGTGCTGGCAGTGTATGAGATGCAGGAGCGTCTGGTAACAGAGTTCCCACATCTTTTACTGGAAAACTGTTCCGGCGGTGGTGCACGTTTTGATCCGGGTATGCTTTATTACAGTCCACAGATCTGGTGCTCGGATGATACGGATGCAGTAGAACGCTTAAAGATTCAGGAAAGTACGGCGATGATCTATCCGTTATCGACGATGGGAGCGCACGTTTCAGACTGTCCGAATCATACGGTGGGACGTGTTACACCGTTTGAGACAAGAGGTCATGTGGCGCTTGCAGGAACTTTCGGTTATGAGCTGGATATCACAAAGATTCCGGAAGAAGACAGACAGATGATCCCGAAACAGGTTGCCATGTATCATAAATACAATGATCTGGTAAGAAGCGGCGATTATTACAGGATCGCCTCCTATCAGGAAAATCATTATTTTGACTGTTACGAGGTGGTTTCAAAAGATAAATCAGAAGTACTGGTTACATTTGTGCAGGTGATCAACCGTCCGAATTATAAGAGCAGAAGAATCACATTAAAAGGACTCGATCCGCAGAAGAATTACTGCCTGGAAGGCGAAGATACTGTATATGCGGGAGATACATTAATGTATGCAGGTATTCTGATCCAGAATCCATGGGGTGATTTCCAGTCAAAACTGTTACATTTTGTGGAAAAGAAATAAGATTAGATCAAAAAAGTAAAAAGTAGTAAGAAGGGGACGGTTATGGCAAAAGCAGTAAAGCTGGCAGACATTGCAGAGCAGCTTGGTGTCAGTACGGTCACGGTCTCAAAAGCACTTTCCGGACAAAAAGGTGTCAGCGAGGCTATGCGGGAAAAAATCAAACAATTGGCAGATGAACTTGGATACAAGCAGCCATCTGCCGTAAAAAAAGAAAAGTCAGTAAAAAGTTATAATATCGGGGTGCTGGTATCGGAAAAATACTTAGGAGAGTATGCATCCTTTTACTGGAAAATGTATCAGAGTGTGGCAACAAGGGCTGTGCAGAAAGAATGTTTTACCATGCTTGAGGTGGTGTCACTCGAAGATGAAGCGGAGTCGAAACTGCCTAAGATCGTTTTGGAAAACAAGGTGGATGGTCTGATCCTTATAGGAAGACTGAATACCGCATACCTTGGAACGTTGCAGCAGAGCACACGGATTCCGATTGTATATCTTGATTTCTATGATGAACATCAGATGAGTGATGCCGTGATCTCAAACAGTTATTACGGTACATATATGCTGACGAATTATCTGTTGGAACATGGACATGAGAGAATCGCATATGTCGGAACACTACTGTTTACGGCAAGTATCACAGACCGTTATTTTGGCTACCGGAAATCCATGTTAGAACATGGAATTGATGTACCAAAAGAGTGGATCATACCAGATCGTGATATGAAATGCGGTGTGGTAGGTGTTGATATCCATCCGGATCAGATGGAGAATATGCCGACAGCATTTGTATGCAACTCCGATCTTACGGCGAGCATGGTCATTAACCAGTTAGAAGAGCAGGGGTATCGCGTTCCGGAAGATTTTTCAGTGGTTGGATTTGATAACTATCTTTTTCCGGGACTGTGTGATGTCGAGATCACAACTTATGAGGTGGATATCCGTGAAATGGCAAATAAAGCAATACATGTGCTGTTAAAGAAAGTCAGCGGGGAACGTTATAAACAGGGAATTACCATTGTTGAGGGAAGGCTGGTGGAAAAAGCCAGCGTGCAGCAGGTTGTAAAATAAGAGAAAGCGGTAAGTTGTGAAAGGCTTGCCGCTTTCTCTTTTTTTCGTTTCATGGACTTCACACCAAATTTTGGTTTGTTGAGACATGCGTCGCCCATCCAAATGGTGTTTCGTAGGCTTGTGAGTGGCGTCTTGCGCAAAGCCGGAGTAATTTTGGTTCCGTTGTACGAAAATAAGAAAAGTCTAAGTGTGTCTGAGTTAGATTTTCTTGGAGTGACGTGAACGGCAACAACGAGTCATCCATGACTCGATGCTGCCTTGTTCTGCCATCCGTGGCAGAACATCACTGTGTACCTACAGACACACTAAGATTTTCTAATTTTCTCCCAAAGTCACAAAATCAGCTCCG
>ERZ791903.2747-NODE-2747-length-12272-cov-4.787264_pt1 | contig 12272 bp, 8 predicted proteins | sample MGYA00510148_ERZ791903 | MGnify/ENA primary metagenome ERZ791903 (study PRJEB30046, sample SAMN00792080) | human gut metagenome | study: EMG produced TPA metagenomics assembly of the A metagenome-wide association study of gut microbiota in type 2...
GCTTCGCTATTCGTGAAGGCGGCCACACAGTCGGTGCCGGCGTTGTTTCTAAGATCGTCGGCTAATAAAAGATTTTTAGGGGTATAGCTCAATTGGCAGAGCGACGGTCTCCAAAACCGTAGGTTGAGGGTTCGATTCCTTCTGCCCCTGCCACCAAAAAACGAACCGCGGCCTTAGGGTCGCGGTTTGATTTCACGGAAACAGTAAATGAGTACGCAAAACGCAACACCGGCAACAGAATCGAAGGGCGGTGTCCTTCTGATGACGATTGCTATCCTTATTGCAGTAAGCGGAGTTTTTGCTTTTGCCTTACTGGCGGAACAACCTACCGGTATTCGCGTCGGTATTTTGATCGGCAGCTTAGTCGTCGGCGTTGTCTTAGGTTGGTTCAGCGCACCCGGTAAGGAATTTGCCAAGTACTGCAAGGCCTCCTATGAAGAACTGAGAAGAGTTGTTTGGCCGACCAGAAAGGAAACGATCAATACTACGGGTATTGTCTGTGCCTTCGTGGTCGTGATTGCATTCTTCCTCTTCATCGTTGACAAACTCATCGAGTTTCTTCTTTACGATGTCCTTCTTTCTCTGATCTAAAGAGAGTTGAAAATGTCCGATATGAAATGGTACGTTGTGCACACTTATTCCGGGATGGAAAAGAGTGCCGAATCTGCTCTGAGAGAGAGAATTGCTCGCGAGGGACTTCAGGATTATTTCGAAGAAATTTTAGTTCCGACGGAGGACATCTCCGAGGTGAAAAACGGCAAGAAACGTGTTTCCACCCGTCGTATGTACTCCGGCTATATCTTCGTCAAAATGATCATGAATGACGAGACTTGGCATCTCGTCAAAAATACGGCTAGAATTACGGGCTTCCTCGGCGGCAGTGCAAACAAGCCGTCTCCGCTGCCTGCTAAGGACATTGAAGCCATCAAGAGCAAAATGGAAGCCGGTTCCGAGGCTCCTAGACCTCGTGTCGAATTTGAAGTCGGCGGCTCTGTTCGTATTAAGAACGGTCCGTTTACAGACTTTAACGGAATAATCGAAGAAGTGAACTATGACAAGAACAGACTTCGTGTTATGGTATCGATCTTCGGCCGCGACACTCCTGTTGAACTTGCTTTCAACGAAGTAGAGAAGGCTTAAAGAATATCGGTTTTCTGCTTGAGAGTCCGAGCAGAAAACTTCTTGTTTTTATGGACTCTTTACCTCGGGGAGCTTCATTGCCGAAGCGAATACCCGTAAGGAAAATAAATGGCAAAGAAAATTGTAGGCTTTATTAAGCTTCAGGTTCCTGCCGGAAAGGCTAACCCCTCGCCACCTATCGGTCCGGCTCTGGGTCAGCGCGGCTTGAACATTATGGAATTCTGCAAGGCCTTCAACGCTAAGACACAAGGCGTTGAACCGGGGCTTCCTATTCCTGTCGTGATCACGGCTTACGCCGACAAGAGCTTCACATTCGTGATGAAGACTCCTCCGGCCACTATCCTGATCAAGAAGGCTGCAAAGATTCAGAAGGGTTCTGCCCGTCCGCATACAGAGAAAGTCGGCAAGATTACACGTGCTCAGGCTGAAGAGATCGCTAAGACCAAGATGCCTGACCTTACAGCTGCCGATATGGACGCCGCGGTTCGCACTATCGCCGGAAGCGCTCGTTCCATGGGTATCACCGTTGAAGGAGTCAAATAATGGCGAAGATCAGCAAACGCGAAAAAGAGAACAAGAGCAAAGTTGAAGTCCAGAAGTTCTACGCTCTGAATGAAGCTGTCGAACTCGTCAAAGCTCTTGCTAATGCCAAGTTCAACGAATCCGTTGATATCGCTGTTCAGCTCGGCATCGATCCTCGTAAGAGCGACCAGGCTGTCCGCGGTTCCGTCGTTATGCCTGCCGGTACAGGCAAAACAGTTCGTGTTGCAGTTTTCGCTCAGGGCGCTGCTGCAGAAGCTGCTAAAGAAGCCGGTGCCGATATCGTCGGTATGGAAGATTTAGCCCACGAAATCAAGGGCGGCAAAATGGATTTCGACGTTGTGATCGCTGAACCCGCAGCAATGCGTGTTGTCGGTCAGTTAGGTCAGATCCTCGGTCCGCGCGGCTTAATGCCGAACCCGAAGGTCGGTACTGTTACTCCGAACGTTGCCCAGGCTGTTAAGAACGCCAAGGCCGGTCAGGTTCAGTTTCGTGCTGACAAGGCAGGTATCATTCACGCTCCCGTCGGCCGTGCTTCTTTCGAAGTCGAACAGCTTCTTACGAACATTAAGGCCCTCATTGAGCAGCTGAACAAGATCAAACCCGCTTCTACGAAAGGCGTTTACATTCGTAAAGTTGCGGTTAGTTCGACAATGGGTCCCGGCGTCAAGGTTGACGTTCAGACATTGAACTAATTTCGTTTCGGAGCAATCCGAAACAGGGCGAAAGCCCAAGTGAAGGACTTTGGGTTACAGCCTTCGGGCTGTAGCCGTCAAAGACCGCTGGCGAATGAAAGTCTCATTCTTAATATCCCAAAGCGGAAAACCAGCGTAGATGGCAACCGAAGAGAGAACAAGCGTTGTGTGTCCTGACGGACAGATTCCTTGGAACTCTCGGAGTGAGCCGGTTATTTTGAACCGGTGCTGTGAAAGCAGCACCTCTGAGTGGAGCAGACCATGGGTCTTAATAGACAAGAAAAGGCTGACATGATCAAAGAGATCAGCGAAATCATCGCTGGTACTGAAGGTCTTGTTATTGCCGAATACCGTGGGCTGACCGTAGATGCAGCCACCAAACTCCGTAAAGAAGCACGTGAGAATGGTGTTCAGTTGCGCGTTTTGAAAAACACCTTAGCACGCCGTGCCGTCAAAGACACTCCGTTCGAAGGTCTGTCCGATCAGTTTGTCGGACCCCTTCTTTACGGTTTTTCTGCTGACCCTGTGGCCCCTGCCAAGGTCATGGCTAACTTTGCCAAGACAAACCCGCAGCTCGTTATTAAGGCCGGTGCAATGCCGAACAACGTCCTTGACGTTGCCGGTGTTGAAAAACTTGCCACAATGCCGAGTCGCGAAGAATTGCTGGCTAAGTTGATGGCCACTATGAACGAACCTGTTGCTAAGTTCGTTCGTACGCTCAACGAAGTTCCCGCACGTTTCGTCAGAACTCTTGCTGCAGTGCGCGATGCCAAAGAACAGGCTGCTGCCTGATTTTGTAAGTTTTAATTTTTAGTTACACAACGTATTGGAGTTACCAAAATGGCTTTGTCCAAAGAAGAAATCCTTGACGCAATTGCGTCCATGTCCGTTCTCGAAGTTTCCGAACTCATCAAAATGATGGAAGAAAAATTCGGTGTTTCCGCTGCTGCAGCTGCTGTTGCTGTTGCTGCCCCTGCCGGTGGCGCTGCTGCTCCTGCTGAAGAAAAATCCGAATTCGACGTCGTTCTGAAAGAAATCGGCGCTAACAAGGTTCAGGTTATTAAGGCTGTCCGTGAACTGACCGGCCTCGGCCTGAAGGAAGCCAAAGACCTCGTCGACGGCGCTCCTAAGACTGTTAAGGAAGGCCTTGCCAAGGCTGACGCTGAAGAAGCCCAGAAGAAATTGGAAGCCGCTGGCGCCAAGGTTGAACTGAAGTAATTTTTCAGTTATACTACAAGGCTCTATATTTGGAGCCTTGTTTTTTTTCTATCGGAAAACTTTGAGTGGGTCATTCGGTATGATCCAGCCAAAGTCTTCTGCAGGAGCATAATTTAGACAATTTGAGTTTTGCCGCGCATTGAGCCCTGGTGAGGGCTCGGCGTGGCTATTCGTGTCTGTTATTGCTTTTGGGGAATTTTCTTTTTTTCTCTTTCGAACGGAGCGTTCATGTCGTACTCGTTCACTGAAAAGAAGCGTATTCGGAAAAGCTTTGCCAAGCGTCCGAGCGTACTTGAAGTGCCTTCCTTACTGGAAACGCAGTTGCATTCCTACCACGAATTTTTGCAGGCAGATGTTCCCGCTGCAGAGCGCCGTGATGAAGGTTTGCAGGGTGCATTTAAATCCATCTTCCCTATCGTCAGCCACAACGGTTTAGCCAGGCTTGAATTTCAGGAATATATTTTAGACGATCCTGTCTTTGATGTCTCTGAATGTCAGCTTCGCGGACTGAATTATTGCTCTCGCCTCAGAGCAAAAGTCCGTCTTGTCATTTTCGACAGAGACCAACCCAAGCAGTCTACTGTAAAAGAGATCCGCGAGTCAGAAGTTTACATGGGTGAAATCCCTTTGATGACGAAAAAAGGATCTTTCATCATCAACGGTACCGAGCGCGTTATTGTATCTCAGCTTCATCGTTCTCCGGGCGTATTTTTTGAGCACGATCGCGGCAAGACACACAGCTCCGGGAAACTGCTGTTCAGCGCCCGTATTATTCCGTACCGCGGCTCTTGGCTCGACTTTGAATTCGATGCAAAAGACATTCTTCACTTCCGTATCGACCGTCGCCGCAAGATGCCCGGAACCATCATGCTCAAAGCATTGGGCATGACACCGGAAAGCATTCTGAAGCAGTTCTACGAATTCGATCACTACACACTGACCCAGGACGGCGCCACGCTCGAGATCATTCCGTCTCGTCTCCGCGGTGAAATTGCCGCTTTTGATATTAAAGATCCGGAAGGCAAAGTTATTGTTGCCAAGGATAAGCGTATCAATGCCCGTCACGTTCGTGAAATCGAAAAGCTCGGCATTACCGAACTTCCGGTTCCACTTGACAACCTCATCGGTAAGGTCATCGCTACGAATCTGTATGACGAAGATTCCGGTGAAGTCGTGGCCAACGCCAACGATGAAATTACTCCGGAACTTCTTGAGAAGATCCGCGAGCACGGCATCGATTCTTTCGATACGCTGTACATCAACGAACTGAACCGCGGTCCGTACATTTCCGACACTCTGAGGCTGGACGAAACTCCTGATCAGCTGTCCGCACGTATTGCGATCTACCGCATGATGCGTCCGGGCGAACCGCCTACAGAAGAAGCTGTTGAGACATTGTTCCGTCGTCTGTTCTTCGATCCCGAAACATACGATCTGTCCCGCGTTGGCCGCATGAAGATTAATTCCCGCTTCAACCGCGGTACCGAAACCGGTCCGATGACGCTTGAACCGGAAGACATCATCGATACGATGAAGGCTATCGTTCAGCTTCGCAACGGCGAAGGTCAGGTTGACGATATTGACCACTTGGGCAATCGTCGCGTCCGCTGTGTCGGTGAATTGACAGAAAACCAGTTCCGTTCCGGTCTTGTTCGTGTCGAGCGTGCCGTTCGTGAACGTTTGGGACAGGCCGAATCCGACAATCTGATGCCGCATGACCTGATCAACAGCAAACCGATCAGCGCAGCTATTCGCGACTTCTTCGGTTCTTCTCAGCTGAGCCAGTTCATGGATCAGACCAACCCGCTGTCTGAAATCACGCACAAGCGTCGTATTTCCGCATTGGGCCCGGGCGGCTTGACTCGTGAGCGCGCAGGCTTCGAGGTTCGAGACGTGCATCCGACTCACTACGGTCGTGTCTGCCCGATTGAAACGCCTGAAGGTCCGAACATCGGTTTGATTAACTCTCTGGCTCTTTATGCGCGTCTGAACGACTACGGTTTCCTTGAGACACCGTACAGAAAAGTGATCGACGGTCACGTAACCAACGAAATCGCCTACCTCTCTGCAATCGATGAAGGCAACTACATTATTGCTCAGGCTAACGCTTCCATCGATGACAAGGGCAACCTGAGCGACGAGCTCGTCAGCTGCCGTGATAAAGGCGAATTCGTCCTGATGCGTCCCGAACGCGTTCAGTACATGGACGTGGCTCCGGCACAGATCGTTTCCGTTGCTGCTTCCCTGATTCCGTTCCTGGAACACGATGACGCGAACCGTGCTTTGATGGGTTCCAACATGCAGCGTCAGGGCGTTCCCTGTCTCCGCCCGGAAAAACCTGTTGTCGGTACGGGCATCGAAAGAACGGTTGCGGTTGACTCCGGTACGACTGTTCAGGCAGAGCGCGGCGGTGTTGTTGACTACGTCGACGCCAACCGTATCGTTGTTCGTGTAAATGACGAAGAAAACGTCCCCGGCAGAGTCGGTGTGGACATTTACAACCTTCAGAAATTTACACGTTCCAATCAGGGTACGAATATCAACCAGCGTCCTATCGTCAACCCCGGCGACCATATCGCCAAGGGCGACGTGATTGCTGACGGTGCTTCGACCGATCTCGGCGAACTGGCATTAGGTCAGAACATGATCGTTGCCTTCATGCCGTGGAACGGATACAACTACGAAGACTCTGTGATGGTGAGCGAAAAAGTGGTTGCTGATGACCGCTATTCTTCTATCCACATTGAAGAGCTTTCTGTTCAGGCCCGTGATACCAAACTCGGCAGCGAAGAAATTACGCGCGATATTTCGAATCTGAGCGAAAACCAGATCAACCGTCTCGACGAATCCGGCATCGTTTACATCGGTGCTGAAGTCAAGGCCGGTGACGTCCTGGTCGGTAAAGTGACTCCGAAGGGAGAAACTACACTGACTCCGGAAGAGAAACTGCTTCGCGCCATCTTCGGTGAAAAAGCCAGCGACGTTAAGGATACTTCTCTGCGTGTCCCGAGCGGCATGGTCGGTACTGTTATCGACGTTCAGGTCTTCACACGTGAAGGCATCGAACGCGACAAACGCGCCCAGTCCATTATTGACGATGAACTGAAGCGTTACCGCACCAACCTGAATGACCAGTTGAGAATTGTTGAGCGCGATGCTTTCGAACGTCTGGCTCGTCAGCTGATCGGCAATGTTGCTCAGGGCGGTCCCGACGGCTTAGGCAAGGGCAAGAAAGTCACTAAGGAATACCTTGACGGCCTCAATGTTCACAAGTGGTTTGACATCCGTATGGCTGACGAAGAGCTGCAGAAGCAGATCGAAGAAGTCCGCATTTCCTTGGAAGCCAAACGTAAAGAGTTCGACGAAGCTTGGAACGAAAAGCGCAAGAAACTGACTCAGGGCGACGAACTGCCGACAGGCGTTCAGAAGATGGTCAAGGTTTATCTGGCCGTTAAGCGTCGTCTGCAGCCCGGTGACAAGATGGCCGGTCGTCACGGTAACAAGGGTGTGGTTTCCCGCATCACTCGTGTCGAAGATATGCCTTTCATGGCCGACGGCAGACCTGTTGACATCGTTCTGAACCCGCTGGGCGTGCCTTCCCGAATGAACATCGGTCAGGTTCTCGAAGTTCACTTGGGCTGGGCTGCTTTCGGTTTAGGCTGGAGAATTGCTGAAATGCTCAAGCACGAGCGCAGCAAACAGGTCGCAGAGATCCGTGAGTTCTTGAACACGATTTACAACAAGAGCAGCGGTAAGAAGGAAGACTTTGATTCTCTGACCGATGACGAAATCATCGATCTGGCCAAACACCTGAAGAAGGGTGTTCCGTTCGCAACTCCCGTGTTCGACGGCGCAAGCGAAAGCGACATCCGTGAGATGCTCAACCTTGCCTTTCCGGAAGAAACCGCGAAGAAACTGCACCTGACTCCTTCCAAGACTCAGGCCCAGCTCTTTGACGGACGCACCGGCGACGCATTTGACCGTCCTGTTACCGTCGGCGTGATGCACTATCTGAAACTGCACCACTTGGTCGACGACAAGATGCATGCTCGTTCTACCGGTCCGTACTCTCTGGTTACACAGCAGCCTCTCGGCGGTAAAGCTCAGTTCGGCGGTCAGCGTTTCGGTGAAATGGAAGTCTGGGCGCTTGAAGCTTACGGTGCCAGCTATGTCCTGCAGGAAATGCTTACTGTTAAGTCTGACGACGTGACGGGACGTACAAAGCTCTACGAAAACATTGTCAAGGGCGATCACGTGATCGACGCCGGAATGCCGGAATCCTTCAACGTTCTCGTTAAGGAAATCCGCTCTCTGGGCATTGACATTGATTTAGACCGTGATAAGGAATCTTCTAAAAAATGATGAAAGCTTTTAACTCTCTCTTTAAGACAAATAAAGAGAATGAGCCGTTTGACGCGATCAAGATCGGCATTGCTTCCCCGGAAAAGATTCGTTCTTGGTCTTACGGTGAAGTAAAGAAGCCTGAGACAATTAACTACCGTACGTTCAAACCCGAACGCGACGGTCTGTTCTGCGCAAAGATTTTCGGACCGATTAAGGACTACGAATGTCTTTGCGGCAAATACAAGCGCCTGAAACATCAGGGTATTGTCTGCGAGAAGTGCGGCGTTGAAGTCACACTTTCCAAAGTCCGCCGCGAACGCATGGGCCACATTGAACTGGCCAGCCCTGTTGCGCACATTTGGTTCTTGAAGAGCCTTCCGTCCCGCATGGGTATGGTTCTCGATATCCCTCTGCGTGATATCGAACGCGTCTTGTATTTCGAAGCCTATATCGTTGTTGATCCCGGCATGACCGAGCTGCGCAGAGGCCAGCTCATGACCGAAGACGACTACATGGCTAAGACCGAAGAATACGGTGACGAATTCAAGGCCATGATGGGTGCTGAAGCCATTAAAGAGCTTCTGGCTACTATCAACATTGACGAAGAAGTCGAGGATCTCCGCAGAGAGCTTTCCGAAACTACCAGCGAAGCTAAGGTCAAGAAGATTGCCAAGCGTCTGAAAGTTCTCGAAGGCTTCCAGCGCTCCGGCATTAAGCCTGAGTGGATGGTTATGGATGTTCTTCCGGTTCTTCCGCCGGATCTTCGTCCGCTGGTTCCGCTCGACGGCGGCCGTTTCGCCACAAGCGATCTGAACGACCTCTATCGCCGCGTGATCAACCGTAACAACCGTCTGAAACGACTTCTTGAGCTTAAAGCTCCGGACATCATCGTTCGCAACGAAAAGCGTATGCTGCAGGAAGCCGTTGACTCTCTGCTGGACAACGGCCGCCGCGGCAAAGCTATGACCGGTCCTTCCAAGCGTCCGCTGAAGTCTTTGGCAGACATGATCAAAGGTAAGGGCGGCCGCTTCCGTCAGAACCTGTTGGGTAAACGTGTTGACTACTCCGGCCGTTCCGTTATTACCGTCGGTCCGTACTTGAAACTGCATCAGTGCGGTCTGCCGAAACTGATGGCTCTTGAGCTCTTCAAACCGTTTATCTTCAACAAGCTTGAACTGCGCGGCCTGGCTCCGACAATCAAGGCTGCCAAGAAGATGGTTGAGAACCAGGATCCGGTCGTTTGGGACATCCTTGAAGAAGTCATTTACGAACATCCTGTGATGCTGAACCGTGCGCCTACGCTGCACCGTCTCGGTATTCAGGCGTTCGAACCGCTTCTGATTGAAGGCAAAGCCATTCAGCTGCATCCGTTGGTCTGCGCAGCATTCAACGCTGACTTCGACGGCGACCAGATGGCTGTTCACGTACCTCTTTCTTTAGAGGCACAGCTTGAAGCCCGTTCTCTGATGCTGGCTTCCAACAACGTGCTGTTTCCTGCCAACGGCGATCCTTCGATCGTTCCGTCTCAGGACATCGTGTTGGGCTTGTACTATTCGACTCGTTCCCGTATCAACGGAAAGGGCGAAGGCATGTTCTTTTCCGATATCGGCGAAGTTGAACGCGCTTTGGCCAACAAGGTTGTCGAGCTCCAGACACGCTGCACCGTTCGCGTTAAAGAATTTGACGTCAACAAGGAAACCGGTGAAAAGACACCGAAGATGGTTCGTTACGAAACCACCGTCGGCCGTGCGCTTCTTTCCGAAATTCTTCCTCCGGGCTTGCCGTTCTCCGTTTTGAACAAGACCCTCAAGAAGAAAGAGATCGCCAAACTGATCAACATGGCTTTCCGCCGCTGCGGTCTGCGTGAAACCGTGATCTTCGCCGACAAACTGATGCAGCGCGGCTACCACCTCGCTACCATCGGCGGTCTGTCGATTGCTATCGACGACATGATCGTTCCGGAACAGAAGAACGAGATCGTTCACGAAGCCGAACAGGAAGTCAAAGAGATCGATGCTCAGTACACTTCCGGTTTGGTGACTGCCGGCGAACGCTATAACAAGGTGGTTGATATTTGGGGCCGTACGACAGAAAAAGTCGGTAAGGTGATGATGGATGAAATCTCCAACGAACCTGTTATCGACCGTCACGGCAACAAGACAACTCAGGAATCCTTCAACTCCATCTACATGATGGCGGACTCCGGTGCCCGTGGTTCTGCAACTCAGATCCGTCAGCTGGCCGGTATGCGTGGTTTGATGGCTAAGCCGGACGGCTCCATTATTGAGACTCCGATTACCGCGAACTTCCGTGAAGGTCTGAACGTTCTGCAGTACTTCGTGTCTACCCACGGTGCTCGTAAGGGTCTGGCTGATACGGCTTTGAAGACGGCTAACTCCGGTTATCTGACACGTCGTTTGGTTGACGTGACCCAGGACTTGGTTGTTACCGAAGACGACTGCGGAACCCATCAGGGCGTTCTGATGAAAGCTTTGGTTGAAGGCGGTGAAGTGACCGAAAGTCTGGCTGACCGTATTCTGGGCCGCGTGACGGCTGATCCGGTTATCAACCCGGATACCCAGGAAGAAATCTTCCCGGCCGGTCATCTGCTCGAAGAAGACGACGTTGAACTCATCACGAAGCTCGGCATTGACGAAGTCAAGATCCGTACTCCGCTTACCTGCGAAACACGCTACGGTCTTTGCGCCAAGTGCTACGGTCGCGATCTCGGCCGCGGCAAGCTCGTTAACGCCGGTGAGGCTGTCGGTGTTATTGCCGCCCAGTCCATTGGTGAACCGGGTACTCAGCTGACCATGCGTACGTTCCACATCGGTGGTGCTGCTAGCCGTACAGCTGTTGCCAGCAACGTCGTTACGAAGTCTGCCGGCACGATTCGCTTCACAAGCTCTATGCGCTATGTGACCGGTGAGAAGGGCAACAAGGTTGTGATTTCCCGTTCCGGCGAAATCGTGATCGAAGGTCCGAACGGCCGCGAGAGAGAACGCCATAAGATTCCTTACGGCGCCAACCTCCTTGCATCCGATGGTCAGCAGGTTGAAATCGGAACCGAACTTGCCAACTGGGATCCGATGACTCGTCCGATCGTTACCGAATACGCAGGTAAAGTTCGCTTTGCCAACGTTATCGACAACGTCACAGTTAAGAGCCAGGTGGACGAAGTTACCGGCTTGAGCTCTTTGGTCGTTATCGACGCTAAGCACTCTTCTTCCAGCAAGATCGGTAAGCCGCTGATTCAGTTCCTCGATGCCAACAACGAGCCCGTTAAGATTCCGGGCACCGAGCATCCTGTGAGCATTCAGCTGCCGGTCGGCGCTCTCATCATCGTTCATGACGGTGACGAAGCCAAGGTCGGTGACGTGCTTGCCAGAATTCCGACGGAAAGCCAGAAGACTCGAGACATTACCGGCGGTCTGCCGCGTGTTGCCGAGCTCTTCGAAGCCCGCTCTCCGAAGGACGCCGGTATTCTTGCCGAGGCAAGCGGTACCGTTACCTTCGGTAAGGAAACCAAGGGCAAACAGCGCCTGATCATTACTGACACTCAGGGTCAGGATCATGAATTCCTTATTCCTAAGGATAAGGACATTCTGGTTCACGACGGTCAGGTGGTTCACCAGGGCGAAGTCATTGTTGACGGTCCTGCCGATCCGCATGACATCCTGAGACTTCAGGGTATCGAAGCTCTGGCTCGCTACATTGTTGACGAAGTCCAGGCTGTGTACCGTCTGCAGGGTGTGAAGATCAGCGACAAACACATTGAAGTGATTGTTCGCCAGATGCTTCGTCGCGTTGTCATTACCGATCCGGGGGACACCAAGTTCATTACCGGAGAACAGGTTGAACGCAGCGAAATGCTCGACGAGAACGAAAAAGCTCTTGCCGAGAACAAGCGTCCCGCCACTTACGACAACCTGCTGCTTGGTATTACCAAGGCCAGCTTGTCTACGGACTCTTTCATCTCTGCCGCTTCCTTCCAGGAAACGACCAGAGTGCTTACCGAAGCAGCCATCATGGGCAAACGTGATGAACTGCGCGGCCTGAAGGAAAACGTGATTGTCGGCCGCTTGATTCCTGCCGGTACCGGTTTGGCCTATCACAGAGCCAGACACGACCGTGATGCTTTCAAGTACGACAATGAGATCGAAACTTCCGAAGCTTATGTCGGAAACGAGAACATCGTGAGCGATGTTCCTGCGATTCCCGAAGCAGAAGTGACCGGTGAGAGCAAAAGCTATCACAACTAATTAGGTTTTAACTCCTCCAAAAAAGGGGATGTTGCAAAATTCGACTTTTGTCGGATTAGCACTTCCCCTTTTT
>ERZ791903.2752-NODE-2752-length-12256-cov-5.066470_pt1 | contig 12256 bp, 10 predicted proteins | sample MGYA00510148_ERZ791903 | MGnify/ENA primary metagenome ERZ791903 (study PRJEB30046, sample SAMN00792080) | human gut metagenome | study: EMG produced TPA metagenomics assembly of the A metagenome-wide association study of gut microbiota in type 2...
GATGAATAATTATATTATTTATCAAATTATTAATTTTTTTTATGGAGAATATTAGAATGAAAGTGGTATTACTTGCCGGTGGTTTCGGAACAAGAATAAGTGAAGAGAGTCAGTTTAAACCAAAGCCAATGATAGAAATAGGTGGAAAACCAATTCTCTGGCATATTATGAAAGAATATGCTTATTATGGTTTTGATGAGTTTATTATATGTGCAGGATATAAGCAGTATGTAATTAAAGAATGGTTTGCAGATTATTTCCTTCACAACAGTGATATTACATTTGACTTCACAAAGGGCTCTAACGATATGATTATTCATGAGCAGCATTGTGAGCCATGGAAGGTTACAGTAGTTGATACAGGTCTTAATACAATGACTGGTGGACGAATCAAGCGTATCCAGAAGTATGTAGGGAACGAGCCATTCCTTATGACATATGGAGATGGTGTCTGTGATGTAGACATGAACAAGCTTGTTGAGTTCCATAAGGAGCATGGCAAGATTGCAACTCTTACAGCTGTAATGCTTGAACAGCAGAAGGGGGTACTTGATATTGGCGGAGACAACGCTGTTAAGTCATTCAGAGAGAAGAGCCACACAGATGGTGCGCCTATTAATGCAGGTTATATGGTGCTTAATCCTGAAATATTTGATTATATTGATGGCGATGACACTGTATTTGAAAGAGAGCCGCTTGAGAGACTTGCAAAGGAAGGACAGTTAATGTCTTATATGCATAAGGGCTTCTGGCAGTGCATGGATACAAAGAGAGAGATGGATATGCTCGAGAAGTATCTTGCAACTGGAACAGCTCCTTGGAAGAAATGGGACTAAACCGGGAGGATTAAGATGGATTTAAGTTTTTATAAAGGAAAGAAAGTCCTTGTTACAGGACATACAGGATTCAAAGGCTCATGGCTTTGCAGAATCCTTGTTAAAGCAGGAGCAGAAGTGACAGGATATTCGCTTGTTCCACCTACTGAGCCTAATCTTTTCTCAATGGCAGATGTAGAGGATAAGATGAATTCTGTAATAGGAGATATAAGAGACCTTGAGCATCTTAAGAAGGTGTTTGAGGAGACACAGCCTGAGATAGTACTTCATCTGGCAGCACAGCCTATCGTAAGGGATTCATACAAAGACCCTGTATATACTTATGAGACTAATGTTATGGGAACAGTTAATATCTGCGAATGTGTAAGACTCAACCAGTGTGTAAAGTCATTCTTAAATGTTACAACAGATAAGGTTTATCATAATAATGAATGGGCATGGGGATACAGAGAGAATGAGCCTCTTGACGGATATGATCCATATTCTAACAGCAAGTCATGTTCAGAGCTTGTAACACACAGCTATATCAATTCATTTTTTAATGATATGGATGTGGCAGTTTCAACAGCAAGAGCGGGTAATGTTATAGGTGGAGGAGATTTTGCCAATGACAGAATTGTTCCAGATTGTGTGAGAGCAGCAGTTAAGAAGGAAGATATAATTGTGCGTAATCCACATTCAACAAGACCATACCAGCATGTGCTTGAACCGCTTGCAGCATATCTTATGATTGCGATGGAGCAGTTTAAGGATAAGAAGTATGCAGGCTTCTATAATGTAGGACCTGATGAGAGCGACTGCATAACAACAGGAACACTTGTTGATACATTCTGCAATAAGTGGGGAGAAGGTCTTTCATGGATTAATAAGTATGACGGAGGTCCTCATGAGGCTAACTTCTTGAAACTGGACTGTTCAAAGTTAAAGACAACATTTGGCTGGAAGCCTAGATGGAACTTTGATACAGCAATAGAAAAGAGCGTTGAATGGTCAAAGGTATATGCAGCAGGCGGAGATGTTGTTGCATGTATGGATAAAGAGATAGAAGAGTTCTTTGCATAACAGGCAGGGAAGGAATTAATAAAGTAAGAAAGAGGATAAGATATGTTTGATAATAAGAATGAATTAGAAGCAAGACAGGAGATTCTTGGTATTGTAGATGAGTACTGCAAGAAGTACCATAACCAGAAACAGTATAAGGAAGGCGACAGAATATCATATGCCAGCAGAGTATATGACAGCAAGGAAATGATGAATCTTGTTGATTCAGCACTTGAGTTCTGGCTTACAGCAGGACGTTATACAGATGAATTCGAGAAGAAGCTCGGAGAATATCTTGGAGTTAAATATGTATCAGTTGTAAATTCAGGTTCATCTGCCAACCTTAATGCATTCATGGCACTTACATCACCACTTCTTGGAGACAGAAGAATTAAGAGAGGTGATGAGATTATCACAGTTGCAGCAGGATTCCCTACAACAATTACACCAGCTATCCAGTATGGTGCAGTACCAGTATTTGTTGATGTTACTATTCCACAGTATAACATTGATGTTACAAAGCTTGAGGATGCACTTTCAGACAAGACAAAGGCTGTAATGATTGCACATACACTTGGTAATCCATTTGACCTTTCAGCAGTAAAAGCATTCTGTGACAAGCATAACCTCTGGCTTGTAGAGGATAACTGTGATGCATTAGGTTCTAAGTACACAATCAATGGAGAAGAAAAGTTCACAGGAACTATCGGTGATATCGGAACAAGCAGCTTCTACCCACCACATCATATGACAATGGGTGAAGGAGGAGCAGTATATACAAATAATGCACTTCTTAATAAATGTATCCGTTCATTCAGGGACTGGGGTCGCGACTGCGTATGCCCATCAGGAAAGGATAATCTGTGCGGACACAGATTTGACAAGCAGTATGGAGAACTTCCATTAGGATATGACCATAAGTATGTATATTCACATTTCGGATATAATCTTAAGGCAACAGATATGCAGGCAGCTGTAGGATGTGCACAGCTTGAGAAATTTCCATCATTTGTTGAGAGAAGAAGACATAATTTCGACAGATTGAGAGCAGCACTTGCAGATATAGAGGATAAGGTAATACTTCCTGTGCCATGTGAGAACTCAAGACCAAGCTGGTTCGGATTCCTTATAACAGTTAAGGAAGGAATTGACAGAAAGGCAGTAGTTGAGTATGTAGAGAGCCACGGAGTACAGACAAGAAATCTGTTTGCAGGAAATCTTATAAAGCATCCATGCTTTGATGAGATGAGAGCAACAGGAGAGGGCTACAGAGTAGTAGGCGGACTTGATACAACAGACAGAATTATGAGAGATACATTCTGGGTAGGAGTATATCCTGGAATGACAGATGAGATGATTGATTATATGGCTAAGACTATTAAGGAAGCTGTTAATCAGTAATTACGGATAATTAATCAGAGTATGTGGAGGGCAGTTTATGAGAATTCGTTTAGCAGATTATGTTGCCAATTTCCTTGTGGAACATGGCGTTACAGATGTTTTTTCAGTTGTTGGAGGTGGCGCAATGCATCTTAATGATGCATTGGGACACAATGAAAAACTTAAGGTAACATACAATCATCATGAGCAGGCGTGTGCCATAGCTGCCGAAGCATATGCAAGAATTGATAACAGAATTGCAGCAGTATGTGTTACAACAGGACCGGGTGGAACTAATGCACTTACAGGTGTAGTAGGTGGATGGCTGGATTCTATTCCAATGTTTATTATAAGTGGACAGGTTCGTTATGATACAACTGCAAGGTATGCACTTCAATATACAGAGACACCACTGCGTGCAATGGGAGATCAGGAATACGATATAGTTAAGTCTGTGTCTAATATGACAAAGTATGCAACAATGATAGAAGATCCTAAAGATATCCGGTATGCGCTTGAAAAGGCATGGCATCTGGCTACAACAGGAAGACCGGGACCTGTATGGATTGATATTCCTGTTAATTATCAGGGTGGATATATTGAGACTGATGAGCTTGAAGGATATGATCCGGCAGAGGACGATGCGCTTCTTCCGCCTCAGGTAAGCGATGAAGTCATTAAGACTGTCCTTGAGAAGATTAAGAATGCTAAAAGACCGGTATTCCATGCAGGTTATGGAATAAGACTTTCAGGTGCTTATGATGTGTTCAGGTCGGTTGCAGAAAAGCTTAATATACCAGTTGTTACATACTGGAATGCAGTTGATTTAATAGAGGATGATAATCCTCTGTATTGCGGAAGAGCAGGCAATATGGGTGACAGACCGGGTAACTGGGCTATTCAGAATGCTGACCTGATTCTTGCGGTAGGTACAAGAATATCAATAAGACAGACTGGTTATAACTGGAAAACATGGGCAAGAGCAGCAGAGGTCATAATGGTTGATGTTGACAAGGCAGAGTTGAAGAAGCCTACTATTCATGTTGAGATGCCAGTGTGGGCAGATGCAAAAGATTTTCTTACAAAGCTTGACAGGCAGGCAGCTGATATGGCACCTGTATCAGAAGGTGGTGAATGGCTTGCAACAACGCAGAGATGGAAGAAAGAATATCCGGCAGTACAGCCAAGACAGTGGGAGGAGAATGGAAGCACTGCAAATGTATATGCATTTGTAAGATACTTAAGCAGCCAGCTTCCAGAGAACAGTCTCACAGCAGTATCCAATGGTGCATGCTGCGTTGTTGGTAATCAGGCATATGTAATCCAGAAGGGAAGCCGTATGGCTAACAACAGTGCAATAGCAAGCATGGGATATGGTCTCCCGGCTGCAATAGGAACATGTATTGGTGGTGGAAGAAGAAATACTATCTGTCTTGAGGGTGACGGAAGTATAATGATGAATCTTCAGGAATTACAGACAATTCTTACCAATAAGCTTCCAATTAAGATATTCCTTATCAACAATAACGGATATCATTCAATAAGACTTACACAGAATAATCTGTTTAAGGAACATTGTAAGATTGGAATCGGACCAGAATCAGGAGATTTATCATTCCCTGAATTCAAGAAGATTGCAGAGGCTTTTGGATATAAGTATTATAGTGCATCATCTAATGAAGAGATGAAGAAGACAGTAGATGAAGTGTTAAAGGTAGATGGACCTGTATTCTGTGAGATATTTACAGATACAAAGCAGGTATGGGAGCCTAAGAGCAGTACTAAGAGATTAGAGGACGGTACACTTGTAAGCCCTCCACTGGAGGATTTAGCGCCGTTCCTTCCAAGAGAAGAATTAAAGAAACAGATGTTTATACCGTTAATGGACGAAGAACAGTAATAAAGCAACAGGAGGCACAATGCAGGCGGCAGTTGTAACAGGGTGTACGGGAGCAGTAGGTTTAGGACTTATAGATGCTCTTATGAAGAATAATGTTAAGATTATAGCAGTTGTAAGAAAGGGTTCTAAGCGTTCTTACAGGATTAAGGAATCAGATTCAGTCAGGAAGATTGAGTGTGACCTTAGTGAACTGGAGAAACTGCCACAGCTTGTGCAGGCGACAGGAATCAAGCCGGATGTATTCTATCATTTTGGCTGGGATGGAACATTTGGTGACTGCCGCAATGATATGTATATACAGAATATGAATGTGAAATATGCACTGGATGCTGTAAATGCAGCGGCATCCATGGGATGCAGTGCGTTCATAGGTGCCGGTTCACAGGCTGAATACGGAAGAATTGAAGGAAAGCTTAATGCAGAGGTGCCAGCATTTCCGGAGAATGGTTATGGAATGGCGAAGCTGTGTGCAGGACAGATGACAAGAGTCCAGTGTGAGAAACTGGGAATAAGACATATATGGACGAGAATATTAAGTGTATATGGTCCATATGACGGAAGCGCAACGATGGTTATGTCTACTATAGGAAAGCTGTTGAGAGGAGAAAAACCATCATGCACAAAGGGAGAACAGATGTGGGATTATCTGTATTCCAAGGATGCAGGGAAGGCATTTTACTTATTAGGTGAAAGGGGTATAGATGGCAGGGTTTACTGTATTGGAAGCGGAAAGGCAAGACCGCTGAAGGAATATATAGAGGATATAAAAAATGCAGTTAATCCGGAAGCACAGATTGGATTCGGTGAAGTTGCATATGGCCCACGACAGGTTATGTACCTGTGCGCTGATACTCAGGATTTAGTTAAAGATACAGGATTTGCACCAGATTATGAGTTTTTTGAGGGGATTGCAGAAACGGTGGAATGGTGCAAGAAGGAGATGTAAAATATATAAATATGTTAAACTTAGGGAGAAAGTTATGAATGTAGTATATTATAGCAGTGATTTTTTTTCACAGATATGTGGAGTGGCAATTCAGTCACTTTGTGAATCAAATATTAATGAAGAAGAAATAATTGTATATGTGATTGAAGATAATATTTCAGAATTAAATAAAAAACGTATGAAAACAATTACAGATAAATACAATAGAAAATTAATATTTATTAAAATGCCAACACAAGAAGAAGTGTATCCGGAGGCGAAAATTGATTTAGGGAGAACTTATGCAAGAATGGCATTGGGTGAAATTTTACCCAAATCAGTTGATAGAGTTCTTAGTTTAGATAGTGATACACTTGTGGTTGATTCATTGCATGACATGTATAATACTCAATTTCATGATGGTGAATACGTTGCTGGTGTATATGATTGTGTGGGAAAGGCTATGCAGAATAAGGTTTTGCACGGTCCAAAAGATATGTGTTATTGTAATGCTGGCATGTTTCTGATTGATCTTGACAAGTGGCGTGCAGAAAATGTTGGGAAGAAATTACTTAATGCCGTAATGGAAAATGCAGATGGTAAACATATTATGTATTTTTTAGAGCAGGATTTGATGAATTTGGTGTTTTATGGACATTTAAAAGTACTTAATCCAAGATATAATATGATAACATCTGTGTATTATTTTGAATATAATGAAGTTGTAAAAATGAAACAACCAGTGGTGTATTATAATAGTGAAGAAGTAGAATTCGCAAAAAAAAAGCCAGCAATTTTTCATGCCACGACTTGTTTTTATATAGAAAAGCGTATGTGGGTTGAAAAAAGTGATCATCCGTATTCAAGGCTTTATCAGGAATATCGAAAAAAGACACCTTGGAAAGATGAGCCTCAAATTCAGGATATGAGAAATAGAAGGAAAAAGATGTATGCTAAATTCTGGAAAATAATACCAAGAAAGATAGCTATAATATTGGCGACTTATATGATTAATTACTTTAGGCCTTTTTATGCCTGGTATACTGCTAAAGCAAGAATAACAACGATTGCTAAACAATCAGAAACTTAAATTGCTTAGGAGGAGATTATTTATATGGATAGTAAACCTTTACTTACAATTGCGATTCCTACATATAATGGAGGAAATACTATACAGAATTTATTAGATTTGTTATTGCCTCAGTGTAGTGATGAAATTGAAGTTATTATATCTGACAATTGTTCTACAGATGGAACGGATATGATAATAAAAAAATATAAAGAAAAAAGTTGTAAAATAATATATAATAGGAATGATAGAAATATTGGACCAGATGCTAATTTTTTGAAATGCATGCGAATGGCGAAAGGAGATTTTACTTGGCTTGTTTCAGATGATGATATTGTAACTGAGGATTCAGTGGGTAATATTATCTCTTTTTTGAAAAAAAATAAAAATGTTTGCTTGGTATACTTGACAACAAGAGATTTTAGAGGGAAATATAATGGTATAAATGAGTGCATGTGTCATAAGCCAGAGGCTGAAATAGATATTTGTACGAATGACAAAGAAGAATTTATGAAATATGCTGGATATTATTGGGGGTTCATGTCTTCATTTATATGTAATACAAGTAAATTTAATGAGATACCTAATCCGGAAATTTATTATGGTACGTTTTGGCTGCAAAGTTATATACATGCATTATGTACGCTAGGTAATGAAATACATCTAGGAGTAATAAAATATCCATGCGTTGGAGCTGGAATATATGTTAATACAGCAAATTATGATTCGGCATTAGTTAATGGCGTTTATTATAAAAAACTTATTGATTTTATGGTTAAGAATGCTTATTTTGATGAAAAGCAATTGAATGATTTGTATATAAGAAGATTATGTTTACTAAGTAGACATGATATTATAAAAGAAAAGGCTGCAGGTATTAAAAAAATAAATAAAAAAACATTATTTAAATGTACATTTAAATATTTCAGAGCATGGATTACTTTATATCCAGTGATTTTAATTCCTAAATTTATGTGCTCTATAGGATTGAGATTATATAGAAATAAAAAAGGATTAGAAGGGAAAGTCAGGATTAATAGACCTGAATGATGTTTTAGGAGAAAAAGAATGATAAAAGTTTCATTTATAGTTCCGGTATATAATGTTGAAGAAAGATATTTGAGAATTTGTCTACAAAGTTTAATTGATATACGAAGTGAAAATATAGAAATAATTGTAATTAATGATGGTTCAACAGATAATAGCATTGATATATGCAAAGAATACGGAAACAAAGATGAAAGGATTAAGTTAATAAGTAAAGAAAATACAGGAGTTTCAGATACTCGTAATATGGGAATCGATTATTCTAATGGAGAATACATAACTTTTGTTGATGCTGATGATTGGATTGATTCAGATAACATGGATAAGATTTTAGAATATGTAATGGATTCAAAGATGGATATTATTGCATATGGACAATACATTGACTTTAAAAATAAAGAAAAAATAGAAGTAAGACCATTTGATACGAGTATAAAATTTGAAAGCAAAAAATTAATGGAAAAACTAGAAAAAATGGTATTTGTTCGAGAATATGACTCCATGAAAACTTCGTTGGGCTCTGGGGTGATTTGTAATGCCGTAGATAAGTTCATAAATAAATCTAAATTAAATGGACTAAAATTTAACAAAAATATTAAAATAGGAGAAGATAGTTTATTCTATTTAGAGTTATATAATCAATGTGATACTTTTGAATATATTGATATATGTGCATATCATTATAGAATGAGAGCAAGTTCCGCAAATAATACAGTCAAAGGAATTGGATATAATGATTTGAAGATTTTTTTTACTGAAGGGGAAAAAATTTTAAAAATAAAAAATATGGATAGACAAATACATGAAGCATTATATTGTAGGTGTTATGATTTGATTTTTGAACAGTATGATAAAGCCTATGGGAAAGCAAATATTTTTCTTTTTAAGAAAATTAATTTATTTTCCAAAGATGTTTATAGTTATCCAATAAAAAAGTGCATTAAAGTTGTTAAAATAAAAAATATGTTAGGAAAAGATAAAGTTAAATTAATATTATTTAAATTGCATTTAGGAGCTTTTTTTGTAATTATAAAAGAAATAAAGAAAAAGATAGGTAACAATAAAAATGGGAAATTGTATTACTGATAAAACAATATTAAGAATCACTTCGTCTGTTGTAACTTTGTTTGCATTTTGCAGAGCATTTAGATTTAATTACTATATGTATATAATGGCTTTTGTTTTTTTGATATTTGTATTTGTATTTATTCAAAAAAAATTAGAATTAATGTTATTAGATTTTTTTATATTAGTGATTCCCATAATTATGTTATTTGACAAAAATAGTTCATATCCTTTAGCATATTGTATGTATTTTTTGGTTGGTTGGTTTTCATATTATGTATTTAGAAATGAAATACCGATTCAACAGACAATGTTAATAATTAGATTTTTTTCAATTTTTAATGTGATTTTTAATTTGTTAAATCTATATTTGCCTAATATATATTTTAATATAGTCAAATATATTTTCACTTCTAGTTCATTTGAAACGGCAAAATACTATTATTATAATTATGGATTTATTTCAGGATTAGCAGATCATTATTCTAGAAATGCGTATTTTTGTGTTGCAGGAGCATTAGTGTTTGCAGCATATATTTTAGCTGGTGAAAAACACAATAAAACGTTAAATATAGTTGGATTATGCATAAATATTGTCATGATAATGATTATTGGAAAAAGAGGTCATCTTATATTTTTGATTGTTGCATTAGCATATACGTATTTATTAACTACACAAGGCATCTCAAATAAAATGATTAACTTCATTAAAATAATTATAATAGGAGGAATAATATTTGGAGTGCTTATAGAAATGATTCCAGATGTTTCGAATGTTTTTGAACGTTTTATATCTCAAAAACACAATGGTGATATTTCTACAGGAAGATTTGAATTGTGGGCTGAGGCATGGAGGTTATTTAAGAAAAAACCATTATTAGGATGGGGATATGGATATTTCAATACACATATTAAAAATGAAAATCTAAATGTTTTTTTTGCTGGTGTTCATAATGATTATTTACAATGGCTTTGTGAACAGGGCGTGATCGGTTTTTTGTTTAATTGCATTCCTATGTTAGTGTTATTTGCATTAAGTGTAAAAGAATTGAAATTTATGGCAGATAAGCAAAATGATGTTAATTTAAATGACAAAGTTATGATTATATGGTCAGTCCTTTTTCAAGTTTTTGTTATATTGTATTCCTTAACTGGCTTACCTCATGTTGATTTTGAAATTAATACAATATACTATATTTCAATATGTGTTCCTTACATGATGTTATCAAAATATAGTTTTAATAATATAAAAAGAAAAAGATTGATAATAAAAAGGAGTTAAATATATGAATAAAATTAGCAAAATTGCAATTGTTACTTTATATGACAATATAAACATTGGAAACAAGTTACAAAATTATGCAACTCAAGAACTTTTAAAAAAATATGCAAATGAGATTAAAACATTATCATACTCTGAAGCCGCTGGATTAGCTCCGGATATGGGGTGGAAGGGGAAAATAATAGCTAAAATTGGGATTCCACCTAAAATTGCTAAAAGAAAAAAAGCAATTTTAAATAGAAGAAAGAAATTTCAAAAGTTTTCAGAAAAATATTTAGATGTTGCTCCTGCTATGGATTTTAAAAGTTATAATAGAGGTTTTTCTGATAAATATGATTTGTATGTGGTAGGAAGTGATCAAGTCTGGCATAATTGGTCATTGACAAAAGAGGAGTTAGATTTCTTTTTTTTAAAATTTGCAAAAAGGAATCAAAGAATTTGTTTAGCACCTAGTTTTGGATTTAGAAATATTAATAAGGAGTTTGAATTAGATTATAAAGAAGGTCTTCAAGGATTCAATATTATTTCATGTAGAGAAGAATCAGGATGTAAGCTAATAGAAAATTTAACGGGAAAAAAAGCATTATTATTACCAGATCCTACATTGTGTTTAGATAAGAACAGGTGGATAAAGATGGCATCTAAACCTAAATTTTTTTTGCCAGATAAATTTGCTTTAGTTTATTTTATAGGAGGTAAAAGTAGAGAGACAGAAAAACAAATTAAAAATATTTCTCAAAAGGAAAAATTGAATATTATTGATATTTTAGATATATCAATGCCAGTATATTATACTACATCACCAGATGAATTTATTTATTTGATTTCAAGGGCGACTCGTGTATTTACAGATTCTTATCATGCAACGGTATTTTCAATTATATTTCATGTACAGTTTAACTATTTTAAAAGAAATGATTCAACGGGAAAAGAAATGGGAGATAGGATGGAAACATTATTTAATATGTTTAATATAAATCAGAATTATAGTCAGATTAATTATAAAGATATTGATACTATTTTGTTAAATCAGAAATCAAAAATGGATAGTTACTTAAAATTGGTATTTGGTGATTGATTTTAATTAAAAGTAGTTTTTTGTATATTTTAAAGAGAGATGACTGAAAATAATATCTCAAGTGAATTTGGGTTATTACTGCTTTGCCTGTTAGTAAAAGCAAAAAACACGAGAGGTATTCAAGATAAATGTTAAGTTTGACATGAACGATAAACTTTCCTTCATTACTGATGAAAATTGGAGATACTATTAGAGTTCTGGAACAGAAATATATAAACGATGGAGTTAAAATGTACTGGATCAGTAATAGAAAAAGCATTGTTGTGTTAGGCACTTAATGTATGGTAAATGGGACAAAGAGAGTTGGAACATAAGCCTCGTAGACATGGAAAATTTATGGTCATAGTTAATCAGGGGTAAAATAGTCTTTGTAAAGCAAAGAAAAAGGTGGTTTTATCCATTTATTTGCTATCCGGTACATTCTACTACTATAATCATTATTATCTTATTTTGATTTGCGGTGAATAATGGTTGTTAAAGCAATCAAATCAATAGATGGAAGCTTGACCTAATAGAAAGTTTTTGATTTTATTAAATAAATCAGGATTAAATTTTAGCAAGTATATTAAAGATTTTAATATTGATATTATATTTGAATATTTTATAGGTCTTTATTAAATCATAAGTAGAGAG
>ERZ791903.2759-NODE-2759-length-12242-cov-11.380241_pt1 | contig 12242 bp, 10 predicted proteins | sample MGYA00510148_ERZ791903 | MGnify/ENA primary metagenome ERZ791903 (study PRJEB30046, sample SAMN00792080) | human gut metagenome | study: EMG produced TPA metagenomics assembly of the A metagenome-wide association study of gut microbiota in type 2...
CCGGGGCCTCCGTCTCCTCTGCCGGGCCCGCCGCTGCCGCCCGGGCCCACCATGAATTCCATGCTGTCGCTGGCGTTCTGCTTTTCAGCAGCATTGGCATCGTAGGCGATGGTGTCGCCCTCCTGCAGGCCGCCGGTCACTTCGATCGAATCGTTGTCGCTGGTGCCGGTGGTGATCTTGACGTACACATAGCCGTCCGGTGCGGTCATATCCTGCACGGCATTGGCAGCACTGGGCGAATCCTTGGTGACCAGCACATAATTGCCGCGCACCACGGAACCGTTGGGAACGGCAAGGGCGTTGGACGCACTGCTCACCTCGATCTCGGCCGTGGCGTTCATGCCGGGCAGCAGGTCGCCGGTGTCATCGATGCGGATGGTCACCGGGTAGGTAGTGGTGCCGCCGGTGGTGGTTCCTGCAGCTGAAACACTGGTGACCACGCCGGTAAAGGTACGGTCAGAAATGGCATCTGCCGTAATGGTGACGGTCTGACCCTCCTTGATGGAGAGGATCTCCAGTTCGTCCACATTCAGCGTCATTTCCAGATAGCTCAGGTCGTAGATGGTGCACAGCGTCTCGCTGGCTGTAGTATCGGTGCCCACAGTGTCACCAGCCTTGACATTCTTCTGGATCACGGTGCCGCTGATGGGCGAGGTAATGGTGTAGTTTTCCATCTGCTTTTGGGTATCGCTCATGGAAAGCTGCGCGTTGAGCAGGCTATCGGCAGCGGACTGTACCTGCCTGCTCAGCTCGGTGCCGGAAAGCTGCACGATGGCCGTGTTGGCCTCAATGGCAGTGCCTTCCTTGACGCACACAGCAGCCACCGTGCCGCTGGTGGTGGCTGTGACGGTCTGCTGGTGCTGATAATCGAACCGGGCCGAAGCCAGCGCGCTGACACCGTTGATGGTGGCGGATGCGGCCTGTGCGGTGGTCAGGCTGCCATTATTCTTCACGGCAATGGTCACGGTGCGCACCAGCAGATTGCCGCTGCTGATGGTATCGGTGCCGGCCACGGCCTGCACCGTGCCGGAAAGGGTCTCAAAGGTACCGTTGAGTATGACCTCCGCAGCCTGACCCACGGCAAACCCCGAAGCATCCGCTGCCGGGAATTCCAGCGTGAGCAGCAGGCTGGAATCGTCCCGCACGGTGGCGATCTCCTGCCCGGCGGTCACGTAGTCACCGGCCTTGACTTTGATGGAAGCCACTGTGCCGCCAATGACGCTGCGGATGTACTGGGCATCGGCTGTATCGTCGTAGCTGCGCTGTGCCTGCTCCAGCGCAAGCTGGGCCTTTTCCACACTGGTGGCAACGTCTGAACTGTCGATGGTGTACAGCACGGTACCTTTCTTGATGGTATCGCCCACCTCAAAATCTGCGGTGAGCACAGTGCCCTTCACCAGCGACTTGACCGTATAGGTGTTAGCTGCGGAAATGGTTCCGGAACCGCTGAAGGTGTTGGTGATGTCCCGCCGTTCCAGTGCGGTCTCCATGTACTGGGTGCTGGCCTGCACAGCCTTTTTGCTGTTTTGGGGCAGCAGCACCGCAGCGGCCACCGCCGCCACGCAGACCACCGCAGTGATCTTTTTCCAGTTGCGCTTCAAAAACTGTTTCGGGTCTTTTTTGCCCGGCTGCACCGCCGGGTCCTCAAAGTCCAGCAGTTCCTGCTGGGCATCCGGCTGCTGTGCCGGTTCGCTGTTTTTCTTTCGCAGCATCGTATCGCCCCTCCTGTATTGCATGCGGCGGGATCTTCTCCGCCAATATCTGGAAGTATACAGGATGATTCTTAGGATTTTGGGCAAAAAAGTCTTAAGATGACTTAAGAGAAGTCAACAATGTGTGAAAAAGCAGAGAAGGCCTCCCTCAGCGGGAAGCCTTCTCTGCTTTTTCATTCTTTGACGGTCTGGAACAGCAGTGTCATGCGGAAAATGCCTTCAGGCTGTTCAATACGACAGATGCCCTGCATCTTTTCCATCATTGTTTCAATGCTGGGCAGTCCCACCTTGGTGCTCTCCGAGGAGGCGGGCACCGGCAGGACGCGGTTCTCAAAGCACAGGCCCGCCCTGTCTTCTTCCTGCACAAAGCGCACAAGGATATCACTGCAGGGGTCGGCATACTTGACCAGATTCGAGGTGATGTTATCCAGAATGCGGCGCACGTACTGCCCGCTGACCGAGAGCAGCACGTCCTCCTCGCCCAGTTCCAGTGCGCAGGCAAACCCGCGCTGCTGCAGCGTTTCCACCATTTCCGTGAGTGGCTCTTCAAACACAGTGGAAAAATGTGCCGGCGGGTCCAGCACGGCCACCGTATCCCGCGTGACAAGGGCATATTCAAACAGGTTATCCGAAAGCTGCTTGATCTGCCGGGCCTTCGCGTCGATCTTGTTCAGGTAATTGTCGGCCTGTTCCGGTGTCTCGTACTTATGATACTGCAAGATCTCTGTATACAGCAGCAGAGTGGTCAGCGGCGTGCGCAGATCGTGCGACATCTCGGTGATGAGATTCTTTACCTTGGCAGCGGCCTGTGCTTCCTCTTCCTGCTGCTGGCGCAAAGTCACCCGCATGGAGTCCAGACAGGAGGCCAGCGTGGTGATCTCATCGCTGCCGCGGATGGTAATGGGGTGGTCGAAGTCGCCGCCCTCCATGGCCTGGATCTCCTCACTGAGCTGCACCACGTACCGCACGATCTTACGGCTGTTCAGAAGGAAAAAGCCCGGAAACCACCATAAAATGCACAGGGAAAGCAAAATTTCGCACCCGGTGCCGTAATAGGTATTGAAGCCGTTGTAGTAGAGCATCGCGCTCACCTCACCGTCTGCAAAGGTGAGCGTGTAGCAGGGCAGCCAATCGTAAAAGCCGGTCTTATCCACCAGGACCCCCGGGTTCTGATCCGATGTGCCGTTCTGCGGCAGAAACGAGATCATCCCGTCTTTGGGTGCAAACGAAGAGTAGATCATCGTCTGGCCCCGGTAGAGTTCCAGCAGGGTATAACGCCGCTTATGGCTCCAATCCGTCAGTTCCTTTACATCCGTGCTGGCAAGATGATGTTCCGTCACATAGCTCTGCAGCTCCTGCACCTGTTTCTGGGTGGCATGCTGCTGCACCTCCGTGCGGCTGAACCAGAAGCGCAGTCCCTTGGCAAGCACCACCTGCGATACTGTCAGCAGCAGCACGCTTTCCAGCGCCGCCAGTACGATCATGCCCATAAACTGCTTTGCAAGGCCGTTCTGCTTTTTCATAGACCGCCTTCCTCTCCGGAAACAAAGCGGTAGCCCTTGCCCCACACAGTGCAGATGCGGGTGGGCTTCTGCGGGTCGTCCTCCACCTTCATACGCAGGTTGCGGATATGCACCATCACTGTGCCGTTGGAAACATAGTAGTACGGCTCGTTCCACACCGTCTCATAAATGACCTGAATGGAAAAGATGCGCTGCGGGTTCTGCATGAGCAGCCGCAGAATTTTGTATTCCGTCTCGGTCAGATCCACTTCCCGCTCGTCCACCCACACACGGTTGCAGTCCAGTGCAAGGCGCACACCGTGCAGCTCCAGCGTGGTGTTGTGCGGCTTGTGATGCACCTGATCCTTGCCCTGATACACGCAGTACCGGCGCAGCAGCGCCTTGACCCGCGCGCTCAGCTCCGCAAAGGAGAACGGCTTTGCCAGATAGTCGTCGCCTCCCGCCGTCAGGCCCAGCAGCTTGTCCGACTCCTGCGATTTTGCGGTAAGGAACAAAATGGGCACCGCCGAGGTCTTGCGCAGCTCTTCGCACACGCGCAGACCGCTCATGCCCGGCATCATGATATCCAGAATGACCAGATCCACCTCCGGGTCGAACAGCTCCAATGCCCGCAGGCCGTTCTCTGCCTCCAGAATGTGGTAGCCCTCGCCTGCCAGCAGGATGCGCACACCGTCCCGGATATCCGGGTCGTCCTCCACGATCAGGATCGTCTGTTCTGCCATATTCACACTTCCCCCTTGTACCGTCATTCGATTTTAGTATACCAGCAGAACGTTTTAGTTTCTACGAAAGATTTCTTAGGAAAGTTTAAGAAACAGCCGGTTTTGCTTTCTGCTGCCATATGCTCCCCTCCTGTCTTTTCTTTTATAAATAAGTATAATGATCTCCCGGGAAAAGTGCAACCAAAAGGCACCGGCTTGTGCAAAAAAGCCGGTGCCTTGGGGCAGGAATATTTTACAGGTTCAGCAGCACATTGGCCCGGAAAACGTTGCCGCCCGTTTCCACCGTCAGATTGCCGTGATACCTGTGCACGGCAGTTTCGACGGAAACAAGGCCGATGCCCTGTCCGTCATGCTTGGTGGAGCGCAGAACGCCGCCCTGCTTTTTCAGCACGCCATCGTAGCGGTTCTCCACCATCAGGCCCATCATGGCCGGGCTGAGCATCCGGGCCAGCACCTTGATCTGCCGTTCTTCCGGCGGCAGCTTCTGGCTGGCATGGAGCGCATTTTCCAGCAGGTTGCCAAGAATGGTGCACAGGTCGGCCTCCGGCAGGGGCAGGAGCTTGGGCAGTTCCAGCTTCCATTCGATCTGGATGCCCTGTCTCCGAGCCTCGTAGTCGTAGTGGCCGGCAAGCGCATCCACCGCAGCGTTGGCGCACAGGGTGGGTCTGGCATCGCTGAGTTCGCTCTCGTACTGGCTCAGGTAGCTTTTCAGTTCATCCAGCCGCCCGGCCTCGGTCAGGCCGGAGATCACATGCAGGTGCTGGCGGAAATCGTGCCGCAGGTGGCGGGTCTGTTCCAGATAGCTGCGCAGCTCCATATAGCGGCGGGACTCCACGGCCAGCAGCTGGTTTTCGCGGTCCAGCTGGGAGCTGCGGGCATACTCCTTTGCCACGCGGTACATCTCGTACAGCAGCAGAAAAATGCCCAGCAGTGAGATGCTCACTGCCAGCACCGCGATGATGCGGATGCGGTTCATCAGGATGATGCCGATCTCCTTCGGCATACAGAACACCAGAAACGCCGCGTACAGTGCCGGCAGCGGCCATGCCGACTCCCAGAAGGCTTCTCCGTGGTACTCCTGCAGCAGCCACCGGCTCCAGCGCACTGCCGTAAAGCGGAAGATGGTGCTGAGTATCACCGCGAGGGTCAGGCAGATGACCGAGGTGCTGGGCAGAAACACCGGCTGTGCATTGTCCAGCTCAGCTTCCGCGTTCAGCACAACGGCAAGCAGTGTGCACACAGACATCATCACTGCCGACACCGAGAACAGAAACATGGTCTGGCTGATCGATACTTCCCGGTCGGTGCGCCAACGCAGCAGCCAGAAGCTGATGATGAGCAGCGGGATGAGCAGGAAGTTCGTTTCTATGTCCAGCATGCAGCACACCGCTGCGCCAGCCAGACCCATCAGTGTGATCGCCGACGCACCGATGGCATAGGTTTTACGCGGTGCACGCAAGTGCTCCTGCAGCGAGGCAAGGCAGAGATATTCTGCCGGATACATCATTGCAAATTCCAGAAAAAACGTCCAAACAATGCAAAATTCACAAGCGCTCTCCTTTCCAGATCAGAATTCCCGCTGCATCCCACGGAACTGGTACTGCGTAAATTGGGCGAGCAGGCTGTTTTTGTCCTTCTGCCGCACCGGCAGATGGGTCCCATCCAGCATTTCAATGCAGTCGCCCTCAAACCGCAGCACCTTGGACATGTTGATGATCACGCCGCGGTTGCACACCAGAAATTCCGGCTGGGTCTGAAGCTGTTCCTGCACCTGTGCAAAATTTGCCGTGGCCCGGCACTCGCCGTCATCCGTGACCACACGCACATAATGGTTCTGTGCCGTAGCATAGTAGATCTTGGTCAGCGGCAGCCGCACGATCTGCCGGGCAATGCGCACCTCCAGCTCTGGCTGCTGGCGGCACAGCACCCGCCGCAGCTCCCCTGCCAGCTGCTCAAACTTTTCTTCCTTATAAGGCTTGAGCAGATAATCGAATGGATGTACCGGAAAGGCATCCCACACGTACTCCGGCGAGGATGTCACAAACACGATCAGCAGGTCCGGGTCGGCCGCACGCAGCCGCTGCGCCGTCTCAATGCCATTGGTGCCCTCCATGCAGATGTCCAGAAACACCACCTGATACCCTTCGCGCCAGCCGGCCCGCAAAAATTCATCTCCGCTGGCAAAACAGCTGCAGGATATGTTCTCATTTTCAAATGCCTTTTTCAGCAGCTGTTCCAACCGTTCGGCATCCGGCTTGCGGTCTTCCACGATCGCCGTCCGCAGTTTCATCGCTGCACCCCCCGTTCCTTCTGCTTCCCTATTTTTTATTCTATTATAGCACAAGTTCCGCCTTCCGTGGTCTGCCATTCGCGCACAAAACAGCCCGTTTCGCGCAGGCTGCGGCAGTGGACAGAAATTTTTTGTGTGTTTTCGTGGCTGCTATGATCGTAATGCTGGCAAAGTGGTGGAACTGGAGAACGAAGTGACAGCTGTTCGCATTGACTTCATTGCACAATATGGATATAATATAATTAGAATTTTACTATTATAGATCGTTCAGGAGCAGGAGGTGCTTTTATGAATATCCGTCCATCTGCAGCGATTCGTCAGAACTACAACGAAATCGCCGATTTGTGCAGAGAAACCGCCGAGCCGATTTTTCTCACCAAGAACGGCGAGGGTGACTTGGTCGTCATGGACATCGAAACCTACAACCGCCGTGAAAAAATGCTGAAGCTCCGTGAAGAGCTGCTTTCCGTGGAAGAGGACCGGATGCGTGGAAGCGAGGGCTATTCGATTGACGAGGTCACTTCCATGATGCGCAGTGCGGTCAAGGAGGCCACAGGGCATGGCACAGCAAAATAAATACCACGTGATCGTATCAGCACGGGCTGCTCAGATGCTGGTGTCCCACGCCGCATTTCTGGCACAGGTCAGCCCTGCAGCAGCTGAACGGCTTACAGTCGAATTTGAAAAGGCTGCAAAGTCTTTGGAGCAGATGCCGCAGCGCTGCCCATGGCTCAAAGGCGAATACATTCCTAAAAATGCTTACCGATTCATCTTGTTTGAAAAACGCTATATGCTTATCTTCCAGATCGTAGATCATACAGTTTATGCGGATCATGTGGTAGATTGCAGACAGGATTACGGCTGGCTCATCCGATGATCATCAAAGGCGGTGACTTTCCCTTTTGTGGGAAACTCCCGCCTTTTTCTGCGTCTATATAAAAAGAAAAGCACCGCACTTCAAACGAAGTACAGTGCTTTTTTGGTGGAGAATAGCGGGATCGAACCGCTGACCTCTTGCATGCCATGCAAGCGCTCTCCCGAACGGTATCGAAACACACCCCCACACGAAAGCGTGGGGGCGGGCTTAATTTCGCGTTGTTACGTTCTATCCACCGAAAAGGTTCACAGCTGCATCCTGCTTCCAGGAATCATGCTCCGCCTACAAGGCAATTTTACCACCCAATTTTTAAGTGTGTCAATGGGTTTTGCTCAGAGAGAAGGTCATTTACGAGAAAAGTTTTTTCTGACAGCTTACTTAGCGCAATTTTGATTTTACACATCAAAGTTGCGCTTTTTATTTTCCCCAAAAGTATTGACAAGGAGGTTTTCTCAACGATGCCGATATATTATCGCTGTTTTTTATCTGTGAACCAACCGCATGACCCTTGACTACTTCTACGGACAGGCCGGAGAGCTTTTCTCCTTCTACCGCATTCCCAAGGCACTTTTTCAAGAAACACGGTTTCAAGACCTGTCAACCGATGCCAAGACACTCTACGGCATCCTGCTCGACCGCATGAGCCTGTCTGTGAAAAACGGCTGGCTGGACGAGCAGAACCGGGTGTTCATTATCTTCACGATAGAGGATGTCAAGAGGGCGTTGTGTTGCGCAGACAACAAAGCGACCAAGCTGCTCCGGGAACTCGAAAAGTTTGGTCTGATTGAACGAAAACGCAGAGGTCTGGGAAAGCCAAGTTTGGTGTATGTGAAGAACTTTTCGGCAGAATCGTCAAAATCAATATTCCAGAATCGTGATTTTCACGATTCTGGAGGCTTCAAAAACGCAAGTCAAGACCCTTCAAAATCACGATGTAATAAGACTAAAGAGAATGATACTGAAATGAGTGAGACTGATCCATTCTATTCTGAAGAAGCGGATGGGATGAGCAAACGCACCCAACTGGAAGAATATTTTTCTCAGTCTTTGGAGATAGACCTTTTGCTCCGGCTCTGCCCGGATGACAAGGACATTATCTACCAGATCGTAGACTTGCTGGTGGACACCTGCGCTACCAACCGTAAGCTGCTGCACATTGCTGGGGACGATAAGCCCGCCGAGGTGGTATGCAGTCGGTTTATGAAGTTGAACGCCGACCACATCCGCTTTGTGCTGAAGTGCCTTGCAGAGAACAGCAGCCCGATCCGAAACATGAAACAATACCTGCTCGCTTCTCTGTACAACGCACCCACCACGATGCAGCTTTATTACCAGAACAAGACGAACCATGAATTTACGCATGGCTCACCGAGGGGGGTGATTTTATCGCAAAGAAATGTACTACGATTCTACAGCCGGAGATGTTGTGCTGTTTAGATGAGTTTGAGTTTTTTCTGCGGAGTGGATCACCTGATAATAGTCCTGCATGAGCTTTTGGTACTCCTGCTTCACAGTTTCCACACTGCGCAGGGCGGCATTGTCCGGCGCGTGGTCCATCGTCCATTGGACGACGCGTTGGAATGCGCTGGACTCCAAAATCTGTGCAACAAAGAGGTCACAGCTTTCGGATTCGGCAAGTCGCTTTTGGTCACAGTTGAAAGGAGAAATAATGGCGTTGCAGTGTGAAAAACTGCTGTACATGACACCGACCGGAAGCCTGGATACACACAGATTGGGATAATCGGCAAGTCCGGAAATCGCCCGGCGGCGGGGAGAATGTTCTTCGTCGTCAAAAATAGTGCGCGAGATTAGTGTCCGTTCGCCGAGGGATTTCAAAAGGAGTTCTCTGGTCTCCGCATCCACCTGCAGACCAACAGGAAAAAGCGAAATCTGGTAGAGGAAGAGGCCGTTTGCTCTTCGGATAAACGCTTTGTGACAGTTGGAAGCTGCGCGAATCAAGCGCTCATCCAACGGAAGGATAATTTTTTGGAGGTCTGGGGCTTTTTCAGCAGCTGCGGTCAGCTTTTTGCAGACATCATCAATGCGGTCATAGTCCAGACCATCAACGGTCTTAAACATGGAGCCGTGGACAAAAAAGAGATTATCGTCAAAGGGGAGGATGAACACCAACTTGTTTTCGTAAATGTTGGAGCCTTCAATGATCTCAAATGCCTTTTTCTGTGAGATCTCAAAGTGGAGCCCGGCCAGCCCTTCTGCATCGGGTACGCCCTTGATACACAGCTTAGGCTTTTCAAAGCGCGGTGCAAATCCCCCAAAGCCTTTTGGAACAAGAATGACCCAATTCATGGTCAAAAAACGGATCTCAGCTTCCAGCCAGTTCACAAAGCGGCGGGCTTCCAGGTAGGAAGGCTCGTCGGGACCGTCGCTTGCAAATTCGATCTGCTCAGGCGTGATCAAAAGATGCTTGGTGGCTTCATGCTTTTCCTTGTGTGCAACGGAACTTTCCGGCAGCCCGCCGATCACCTCTTCGGCAGCGGCGTTAAAGCGTCCGTTATCCACATCCAGCAGATCACCCAGCCGGAGCAGCATGGCAACAAAGCGGGGATGCGCATAGTCAGAGCCAAAACCGTTGGTCTCATACGGAAGCTCCAACACCTGGTCTTCCGGGGCGGTGTGACAGGCGCAGATCTCGCCCAGCAGTTGCAGCAGGCGGCTGCGCACCAAGCCGCTGTGTCCAAGGTCGATCTGCAACCCTTGGGCGATGCGCTCAATGTAGCTTTTGGACATGGCGGCATGTTGGCTGCGGAAATAGGCAGCGTCGATGAGCTGGACGCTGCGGACGATATGGAGGGGCCACAGTGCATCATCCTTCTTGCCTGCCTCCATTTTGCGCAGCCACTGTACTGCATTGCGCAGATCTTTGTCTTCGCCCTCGGCAAGCGAAGTGAGATAGTTTTGAAACGCCAGGTCAGACCAGGCTTTTTGTAAATCGCGCCACTGCACCACCATGCCAAGGTCGTGTGCGTAGGCGGCGTGAAGCACCAGCCATGTGTCCGTAGGGGACAGCTGGCTCACGCGGCTGCCCAGAAGCATTTCGATTTTCGATAAAATGGCTTCGGCATGGCTGGCATCATGCAGGCTGTAATGCGGGTAGCGCAGAAGAACCGTTTTCAGCATTTCAGAGCAGCTTTTCCGGTTCAGGCTCCATGTCGCATACAGATTCTGATATTCCTCGTGGGCATCGCAGTAGGATTTAAGGTGTCGGTCTAAACTGTATTCTTCCATAGTTCCCTCCTTGTTGTGGTATTAAAACAAAAAGGGCATTGCAGACTTCTGTACAATGCTCTTGCTTGGGCAGAGAATACCGGGACATTCCAAATTACGGTGAACGATTGCAATCCATGCACAGCGTACTCCCGATCGAACTGATTTCCTCACGCATTTATACATTGATGAGAAAAGACGATGCTAATATTGTTTGTGCATCATAAGCATTTTTAACAAGTTCAAGTACAACCGTACATATCGAAAATCAGATGACCCAAATCGGGACAACGTAGTTATCCCGGTCCACGACCCCAACCTTGGGCTTCATGCAGACGATAGCACCTTTCCCACGCGGGACAGAAGCTTTATCCAGCAAAGAGAATACCTTCGTCAGCTCAGTGCCGGGGTTCGAGGTCTTTTTGATTTCGATGGGATTTAGAACACCATCTTGCTCCAAAATAATATCGATTTCTTTTGCATCTTTGTCGCGGTAATAGTACAGAAACGGCTCTCTGCCGGTATTCAAATAGGTTTTCGCAATTTCAGAAACAACATAGTTTTCGAGGATTGCACCGTTCATTGCACCATACTCCAGAACCTCTGCACTGCTCCACTTGGTCAGATAGCAGACCAACCCGGTATCATAAAAATAGAGTTTTGGGGTCTTTACCAACCGCTTCAGCAGATTATTGGAATAGGGGTGCAGATAGAAGATGATGCCCAGCGTTTCCAGAATGTGCAGCCAATCTTTTGCCTGCTTCTGATTGATGTCCGCATCCTGTGCAATTTCGGCAATATTTAGCATCTGTGAGCAGCGAGCCGCAACCGCTGTCATGAAACGCAGAAATTTCAGCGCATCGATGGCATCTGAAAGCTCTTTTACGTCACGTTCAATATAGGTGGAAAGGTAGCTACTGTAAAAAATCTGACTATTAGTATTTTTTTCGCTTGCAATAGCGGGCATGGAACCCCTATAGATACGCTCAAAGATACCTTTGGTATCTGCGGGCACAGCTTTTTCCTCACGTTTCAGCAGAGCATCCAAATCCACACGGAAGGGTTCGGTATCTGCACCGTTTATTTCTGACTGCGAAAGAGAAGTCATTGACAGTACTGCAACACGTCCGGCGAGCGACTCCTGTACCCCACGCATCAGCTTGAACACCTGTGAACCAGTCAGCCAAAAAGCACCCGGTTCGTGGTGAGTATCTGCATAGACTTTGATATAGGTAAATAGTTCCGGTGCATACTGAACCTCGTCAATCAGAACCGGTGGCTTATGCAGCTGTAAAAACAGTTCCGGGTCATTTTTGGCGAGTGCACGCTCATTCAGGTCATCCAGCGAGACGTACCCACGGGAACTTCCCTCCATGAGCTTTTGCAGCATGGTCGTCTTTCCCACCTGCCGGGGGCCAGTCACAAGCACAACTGGATATTCCTGCGTAACTTGCTGAACTACCTTTTCAAGACTTCTTGTGATGTAACTCATATCGGTCACCTGCTTTCGGCTGATTTTTCTTATAATTCCATTATAGCCGAAAAAATTGCTTTTTCAAGTACATTCGGACGAATCTTTTACAGATAGATATTTCTTCACAACACATAAAAAGGGGCTGTTGCAAAATAGCGCCAACGAAAAAAATGAGATAGACTTCCCCGAAAGGGGTTGCCTATCTCATTTTTTGTTGGAAGCTGAGGTTGTGAAAAAACAGATACAACAAGAACAGTATACAGGAAAGGGCGGCATATATCAACAGCTGACCCTTCCAATAAGCGAAAATACTATGCCGAAATATTATCCGATCAATGAAGAAGCCGCAAAGCGGGCAAAGGATATTTATTCCTGCAAGACCTACAATGCCTTTGGAAAGAACCACTGCACCCAGCACC
>ERZ791903.2761-NODE-2761-length-12220-cov-2.935224_pt1 | contig 12220 bp, 10 predicted proteins | sample MGYA00510148_ERZ791903 | MGnify/ENA primary metagenome ERZ791903 (study PRJEB30046, sample SAMN00792080) | human gut metagenome | study: EMG produced TPA metagenomics assembly of the A metagenome-wide association study of gut microbiota in type 2...
CAACCACATCGGACAAGCGGCCTTCTATGTTTTAGCCAGTTTTTTAGGCGGTCTGCTCGCCGTTGCCTTAGGCGCATTTTTAGCAAAGAATTGCTGACGCGTTTTCAGGCAACCTCTCCGACAAACGTTCACTAAAAAAGATTTTAAGGCCTTAAAACGCGTCTCATTTTCATTCAATTTTAGGCGGAAAGCCTGATATTCAAGCCTTCCGGGCGTCTTATCCGTCTATTTTTTGCGTTATTTTGAGCCTCTTACCTTTAAAGACCTCAAATTTTTTTTATATTTTTCTTAGAGTTATCCAATTTTTCGGGATTTGTTCTGCTGCTCAGTGTTTCTTTGGTTTTTCGGCCTAAGAAATAGGCGATTCTTTCTGCGTTTGCGCCTGACGGATGAGAAAGTTCCGGCAGAAGACGATTTTCGAAACTGGTGTCCTTCACGACTTTTTCTAAATAATGCTGAACTTTCGGACCTAACGGAAGCAGCACTGCATTAGGCGCTTTATCCAATTCTTCCAGAGTCAACGGAGCGGCAAAATCAAATAATTGAGTGCCCTGCTTAATTTCCGCATTGAAGTTCGTTTCTTTGCCGGTTTTGACGGCAAAAGTCGGATATCGAATACAAGAAGTCAGGTTCACGAGATCTTGCTTGTCTGAAAACAACTGCGCTGTGGTTTCGATATCCAAGAATTCTGCAATTCCGACCTCGTCCATCAATTCAACGAGATTCTTGCGCATCGGTCCGCTGAAGCTTCCTACTGCTTTGCATCGCCTCAGAATCTCATCGTCTGACAAACCTCGATGAATCAGACGCGCTGCTTCGGCTAGCATGTTATCCATCTGGACTTCGCCGGGCGTAATACCGACGATGAATAAACGAGCCTTTGGATTGACATAATCAAACGGCGCGTAATAGATCCTTTCTTCTCCGAAATCCTTCAGAAGAAGATCCTTCCTGTCTTTCACATCTTTAAAAGAAGCAATGACTGAGCGGTATTTTGAAAACAGACTTTGGTTTTTCATTTCCATATATCAAAGGATCCGGAAGCAGCCTTTTACCGCTCCCGGATCTCTTGTTTATTTATCTTTGAGATTTATTTTTTGATTTTGACGACATCGAAACCTGCAAGCCGTTTCTTACCGACTTTTGTCCAAAGATAGAGTTCGGTATCGACATCCGGGACTGTAAATGCAACCGCCGTCTTGATCGGGAATGTAAAGACTGCGTCTTTTAATCCGTCTTTATTCACGTCTAAGAACTCAACTTTGAGCGGTTTCGGCATTTCACGGTTGACTTCTAAATCCGCATTGGAGAACGGAGAGCCGAAACGTGTTGCTTCTTTATCGACTCTCGTCATGTGGACTTCAGGCGTTGAAAGCGCTGTCACGGTGAAGGTACCGTCGGAACTCTGGCTCAGCTCCTTGCTGTTGATAATGATCGGGAGATGATGGAGGTCATGCAATTCCTTCTCTGTGGCATGCAACACATTATGGAAGGAATAGTTATTGAACTCATGCAGGAACGCTTTTGCTTTAGCCGGATCAACACGATAAAGCATTCTGCCTTCTTTGTCTGCTTTGTGAACTTCGGCAGCAGCCTGCTTCTCAAACGCCCTCTTGTTCTTGGCAAAAATCGGATAATCCTGATGCTGCCAATCTAAGAAGTTCTGCATTGCCAGGAAGGTATAAAGCGGACGGTCGGCGCGATAGGACAATTGTTCCGGCTTGGCATGGAACTGTGCCGCCGTTCCGGTCTTCGGGTCCATGAAGTTTTGTCCGATCGCAGCGCCGGCCAATGGATACTGAGGATAAGAGAACTGCTGAGACGGTCTGCCGTTTGTTCTCCAGGCGAGCGTAAACAGCGGATTCTGCCGAAGCACATACACAACACTGTCATAAGTTCCGATATTACAGATGTCGTTCATGCCCTGGTGATACCAGCCGGAATTTCTGACTTCATGCTTGCTGTGGCCGCTAATCATCTGGCGGACCTGTTCGTAAGAAACTTTGTTTTTAAGTTTCATCGACATCGGGAATGCATGCTCGTCTTTGTAATCTTTGCCGGTGATGTAGTTCAGCAAGACGCGAACGCGTTCCTTCGTCCAATCCGCTGATGTCCTTTCATCGAGCTGGTAGGCTTTTCTCAGATTAAAGTCAGAGAAATTCTTCGGATCTTTCGGCTTGTAGGTGCCCTTCTTAATCGCGTTTTCAATCAGATCCGGAGACGCAATCACATTGGCCGTGTCTTTCAGATCGATATTCGTGATGTTGATCGCATTGGCCAGGAAGGCGATTTCGTCATCCTGAACCTTTCGAGCAACATAGCGGCTGCCGCGCAGAAGAACCAGCTGCCACGCTTCATTAGCATCCGCAATCGTGTAAGTTCGGCCTTCCTGGAAATATCCGTATTTCTTAACGAGATCAATTGCAAGATTGACACCGTCTCTTGCAGAAGTTGCCCTTTCGGCAATTAAGCGGCGAATACCGTACCCAATACCTCCTTCATTGACCTTTTCGCCTTTTTCAATCGTCTGATTGCAGTTATTAGACACAACGACGACACCTTTTTCATTGACAAAGCCGTCAGAGAAGGAATAACCGGTCGGCGCCAAAGTCTGAGACCACCAGAAACCTAATGTCTTTTTGACTTGGGGGATTTTGGCTGCAGCCGGCTCAAATTCGATGAGATCTCCTTCTTCGTGCGTTGCAGGATCGACCCAGTACTGGCTGGTGATGATTCGCATTTCATTGTCTTCGTTATGGCCGACAAGAATTTCTCCGGTTGCGGAAACGTTCTTTCCGACAATCACAGTAAAACAAGCATTAGAAGGCAGAGCAAAAGCGGCGAGCGAAACACCAACCAATGCAGACAGAGCGGTTAGTCTTAAATTCATACCGAACTCCTATGGGAATAATTGTGGTGATTTTTATCTTCCTATATTGGCATGTAATGGCGATTTTGAATAGATTCAGCAACCAATAATTTTTCCGTTGATTAGGGTTTTCGAGAGGAATTATCTTTCTTGCATCTCTTTAGGAAAATCTTTGAGCAAAAGAAAACCTCCCGAGCTTTTACACCCGAGAGGTTAATAAGATCAATGAAATTGACGCTTATTCTTCGAAGGCACCTTTGACGATAACTTCGGAGTCTTTCATGACCTGGCGTCCCTTCATGAACAGATGGATCGGTTTGAGATCCTTGTCCATGACCAGGAGGTCAGCGTCTTTGCCGGCTTCGATCACGCCCTTGTTTTCCAGACAAAGAGCCGTGGCAATGGTGCGTGTCAAAGGCAGCAAGGCTTTTTCAAGACCAATCTTGCCTGCAAGTTCCTGAAGCATCTTCAGGTTATCGGAAACCTTGCAAACCGTCAGACCGATCATTTCGCCGTTCTTATCAAAACGGGGCATAGAGCCGTGGCCGTCGGAAGAGAACGTAATACGATCGATCGGAGCACCTTCGTTAAGTGCCATTACAAAAGCGTCTGCTGCAGAGCCCATGTAGTTTCCGCCGCTGGTCGTGATATCGATGTATCCGCCTGCTTTGGTAAATGCAATAGCCTGAGCAAAAACTTCAGGATGACGACCGACGTGAGTCGGACGAATGTGCTTGATCGGCATTCCCATCTTTACACATTCCATGAAAGCCGGGAAAGCGATCGGCAGGTCACCGAGGTGAACGTGCAGATAAGAATCGTGTCCGCAGATCATGCCTCCGACACGGCAGTCAGAAAGAACTCTCAAAACTTCCTGAGTGGTGGGGAAAGAGCAGCGATGGTCGCCCATGGCAATCTTCACACCCAAGCATTCGGGAATCGTCAAAAGGTCTTTACGGACGTCGCCGGTAACAGTTGTCGGAGGATAACGATAGTTGGAAGTCCACATCCAGCCGGTAGCACCTTCTTTGGTTAAGGCGCGAACCTTAGCCATAAGAGCTTCGATCGGACGGGTTTCGCTATCGGTTCCGGAAACACCGACAAAGGAAGTGATTCCGCCTTCCACGAGCTCGGAGAAGTTAAGCTCCGGAGCGCGTGTCAGGGGACCGCCCTCTCCGCCGCCGCCAGTCACGTGAATATGCTGGTCGATAAGACCCGGCGTAACGATTGCGCCGTTCAGATCGATCACTTCCAAACCAGGAAGGTCGGCAGAGATTTCATCCTCCACAGCAATGATCTTGTCATTGACTGTCAGAATCTGTTTGATGCCCTTGTGTTCAGGAGCGTACAGATCTGCATTTTTAAAGAGAATTGCGGTAGACATTGATTACTAGATCCTTTGAAAGTTCGTCAGATTACGATCCCAGAACGACCAGGCGCATGACCCACAGAGAGAGCAAAGCGACGATCGGAGGAACGGCCATGATCTTGAACATATCGGAACCCTGGATGCCGATAACGCCAAGGCAGCGGCCCATGTATTGAACCTGAGAACCCATGAGGTAAATAGCGGGAATCACAATTGCGAGCTGTGTACCGTTAACAGCGCCCTTGTCGAACAGAGCAACTGCCACACCGACACCGCCGCCCATGGACATCCAGCCGCCGAGCAGAATCATGGCAGCTTCGCCGGGCAGACCGAAGATGGCCATAACGGGTCCGAGGCATGTACCGATGAAGTCCAAAGCGCCGGAGATGTTCAGCATTTTGATGATCACGAAGGCCATCAAAACGTTAGGAATCGTGGAGTGTGTAGCAATGTTCCAACCCTGAAATGCACCGTTGACGAATACGTCGGTGATCATCATTTTTTTAGATGTAGTAGCCATTTCGTATTCTCCTTATTAAGCGCTCTTCTTAAGGTTAATCTTTCCGCCCATCTGGATGACGCGCATGATGTTGGCAGCGAGGATCTTGCCGAGGAACAGGATGCCTAAGCAAGCACCGATGCTGACCGGAACTGCAGGCTTGCCGTCAGCGGCAAGCAGCGTGAACAGAACTGCGCCGGAAGAGAGGAAGTTGGTGATGAGAGCGTCGGCTGTCATCTGGAAAGTAGCAAAGTTGTTGATCTCTTTGGGAGTCAAAACATTGTCGTCTTTGAGCTGGCGAGTCAGAGCAGCGCCGCCGTCAGTGGACTGCAGAGAAGCGATCAGAGCAAGACCAGCACCGCCGGGAACACCGATCAACGGACGAAGAATCGGAGTAAGCATCTGGCGAGCAGCTTTCAGAGCACCGTAGTGGTCGAAAACAGTAATCATCGCAAGAGCGAACATAACTGTCGGAACCAGAGTCAAAGCAAACATGAAGCCGTCGATAGCACCGGAACCGCCTTTACCGCGGAAGTTGGCCATCGTGGTGTGAATGCCGTCAGCGTTCTGAGAAACAGCTGTGACAACCTTACCGAAGGAGCCGTTGATTGTGGTGAAGTCGAAAATGCCCCACCATTGGTTTGTAGCGCAGACGCCGGAGAAGAAAACGCAAGCCAAAATCAGGGAAATGTAATTTCCGATGGTGACTTTCTTTTCTTTGTCATCTGCCAACTCAGGTTTTTTATCGTTGAGGTTAGAAGAAGCCATAGGACTATCCTTAAAAGTAACAAACAAAGCAAGTTTCGTTTTTCAAATGGGCTTATCAACGGCCCCAGGCTCTCTTGAAGCCCTCTTATCACCGTGTGATAAACCGTTTCTCTCATCCGAAAAACAAAAAGCATGTCCGCGAGGTTCTCGCGTGACCACATTATGAAAGGATTTTTACGATGTAAATATTCAGCCTTACCCTGAAATCCGTATTCAAATATGGTGTTAATACTGACAAGAAATAAGGCGATTTACGTTTTTTACATTTACAACAGCGGGAAATTTTTTCGCAAATTTGAACATTGTTTCCAAACGTACGGCAACAAATCAAGGCTTATTTTGGTTTTCAATGAGAAAATATTCGAACCAACTCCTGTAAATTGAAAAATTAAACCTTTTCCTACCGTTAAAACCGCTGTTACTAAATTACAACAAAAAAATAGTTGCCTTCTGGCCCTTGCAAAGTTCTCAAATTTTCTAGCTAAGGTACCCAACTTAATCCCTCCGCAATATCGAAAAACAATTGCAAACCTAAAATTTCTCTTGACAGTCCGAATAGCTTCTCACTACGCCTTAGTGGAGGATTTTTCGGAAGAAATTTTTAGCAGAGGCTGCATGTTTTTCAACATTATTTTTAATGACATTGTCCCGATCTTCGTTGTGATGGCATTAGGTTATGCCGGCGCTAAGATGAATGCGTTCACGCCGAGTCAAACCCAGGCACTCAACAAAGTTGTTTTGAACTTCGCTTTGCCGGCCGCACTTTTTGTCTCTATTACTAAAGCAACCCGCGAGATGCTTTTCGAAGATCTCACGCTGACGCTCGTCTCCTTAATCGGTATCGTCGCCCTCTTCTTCGTTTGCTATTGGGTTTGCAGAAAGGTCTTCCATCACACGGCTGCCGAAGCCGCAGTCTGCGGTCTGACCGCCGGCTCCCCGACTATCGGCTTCTTAGGCTTCGCTGTCCTTGATCCGATTTACGGAGCAACCACTCAGACGGGATTGGTGGTTGCAATCGTGGCAATCGTGGCTAATGCCGTGATTATTCCGATCGGCATGTACTTGATGAGCTTAGCCGGGGCAATGGGATCCGGAAACGGCTCTTCTTCCGGAACCGGCTCTGCCATTTTAAATGCCGTCAAGCAGCCGGTCGTTTGGTGTCCGACGCTTGCGGTCGTAATTGTCTTATTAGGGATCAAGCTTCCGGTCGCAGTCTATCCTTCCTTTGACCTGATTGCCCACGCCAATTCCGGTGTTGCCGTTTTTGCAGCCGGTTTGGCTTTGGCTACAGTGAAATTCAGCGTCAACACTGAAATTCTTTGGAACTCTATATTCCGTGTATGCCTTACTCCGCTCTGCATCGCCATCGCGGCTATCCTCTGCGGTCTCAGCGGAGAAAAGCTTTCGATGCTGACGATGGCCTGTGCTCTTCCGCCGGCTTTCTCCGGCATCATCATCGGTTCCCGGTATAACGTTTACGTCCAGGATGGCGCTTCGATTTTGGCTGTCAGTACGCTGATGTTTGCTTTCGCAGCTCCTTTCTGGATTTGGTTCTGCCCGATCTTACAAAGCTGGTTCTAAGATCCTTTTGAGCATAGAAAAAGAGCGGAGGAATCAAGTCTTTGTCGCTCTTTTTCTTTTTAAACTACCAAATTAATTAAGGCAGTTGGTCATAGACTTCATCGATCACCGGTTCTAACCATTCATTAGATGTGCCTTCCCCCGGAACTTCCAGCGACAAGTGCTGGAACCAACTGTCTTTTGCTGCACCATGCCAATGTTTAACATTTGGCGGGATGTTGAAGACTTCCCCGGCTTTCAATTCATGTGCCGGTTCACCTTCGAGCTGTACCCAGCCTCTTCCGTAAACGCAAATCAGCATCTGGCCGCCGCCTTTTTGAGCGTGATGGATATGCCAATTATTACGGCATCTCGGTTCAAAAGTAACGTTATAAGTCGGAACTTGTTCCGTTGTTAACGGAGCAAGCCAGCTTTGACCGATAAAATATTTGGCGTAAGCGTCATTGGGTTTTCCAACCGGAAAATCACTGAGTTTTGGAACTTCCTTCATAAAATCTCCAATAATTTGTCTTAAGGCCCCGCCTCTTATTAATTTCAATATGGAAATGATAAATCTTTAAAAGTTATACAACCTTAAGATTAATGCTTTCTATGCATAAATATTGATTCAGTTGCAATTTCTCGTTCAATAGTTTCTGTAAATAATTATCGATATCATTTCTGTGATTTGAGATAATTGCCTCAAAAGAATCAACCTCGTCCGGAGATTAGTAATGCCGTCTTTTGAAACCGGTGTCCGACTGCTAAAAAATATCCTTATCAAGAAGAGAAGCTATTCCGCATTCTTTGCTGATGAAACCGACGCACTCCACAAAGCCTTTCCTGCTAAGGCAACGGTTCATGCCGGGCCGTTCGGCATTCCGATGCTTTGGAACTCGGCCAGAAACTTCCTAGAAAAGAAGTCTTTTGAACCTAGACAAACGGAAGGCATTGCTTACGTTCACATTCCTTTCTGTGAAAGCCGGTGCCTTTTCTGCATGTTTTATCAGAATCCTTATTCGCCCGAAGCCGCGGACGCATACACCAGCACATTGATTAAGGAATTTGAGCTCTGGAATCAACGAGCTGCTCAAAACTCTGCCCCGATTAAGGCATTGTATTTCGGCGGGGGTACACCAACAGCATTAGAGCCCCACAATATTAAAAAGATCCTTGAAGCTGTCAGAAAGAATCTTCCGCTTGCTGAAGACTGCGAAATTACCTTCGAGGGCAGACTTCACGGACTAACTGATGAGAAGCTCTCAGCCTGCGTCGAAGGAGGAGTCAACCGACTCTCTATAGGGGTCCAGACGTTCAACGCCGATATCCGCAAAGAAATGCAGCGCCTCGATTCCCCTAAATACATTATTCGTCGACTTGAGGAAATCTCAGCCATCGACAATCTTGCCGTAGTGATCGACCTCCTCTTCGGCTTCCCGGGACAAAAAGGAAAAGTCTGGACAGACGATTTAAAGATCGCTTCCGAGCTTCCGATTGATGGTGTGGACTGCTACCAACTGAATGTCTTTGAGAAATCGCCGCTCAACACCCGCATCAAATCCGGTCTTTGTGATCCGGCAGCGACGCTTGCTGAAGCGGCCGACATGTATGCTGAAAGCGTTGAGCATTTTTCTTCGCATCCAAATTGGCATCGTCTTACCAATACTCATTGGGCCAAAACGCCGCTTGAAAGGAATCTCTACAACCGTTTAGCAAAAGGTCCGAGTGACTGCCTTCCCTTCGGCTGCGGAGCCGGTGGAAAACTTTTCGGCTACAGCTGGATGCAGGAGCGCAAACTTGCCAAATGGTCGGAAATGGTTGAAAAAGGACTCAAGCCGGTCTTTGTCATGATGAAGCCTCAGGAACACTGGCACTTGATGAGAACTTTGGCGAGCAGCCTGGAATCCGGCCCCTTCAATTTGAAAGAAATCGGTGACAACTTCAGCGTCGATATTGAAAAGCCGCTAAACCCCGTCATGGCTCAGTGGATTAAAGCCGGCCTCTTAGAAAAATCAGGGGACGTCTATTCTCCGACTGTGGCCGGCCAGTTCTGGTACGTGACTATGGCTCAGCTCGCCACGGAAGCGCTGACCATGGCCATTGCAAAAGAAGACTCTTTCAAAGCGGATCCGATTACGCAAAGCGTATATTCACCCAACCAGGCGGAAGCGTGGTTAAAAACCATTAACAAGCGAGAAGAATGACTGCAGGAAAACGCTTACCCTTTTGAAAAAAATTGTATTTTTGATTCAGTTGAAATAAGATAACGGTTCATTTCAAAAAGGAGTAAAAATGACAGCACCTCTCGGCAATGTTAAAGCCTCGGTCCCCCCTGAGCAGTTAAAAGCAAAAATGAATCCCGGCGACGTTTCTTTCCTCGGATTCGAACGCAAAGACAACGTTTTCACCGTTACTTTTGCTTGGATTGACATGATCGGCGGTCATCACGAACACACTTTCGCTCGCGGCGACATCTTCGCAGACTTCAACAAAGTCCTGAAGGTCTTCACTGACGGCGGTCTGCCCATCGACCCGGCCAAAGCTGACGACTTCCATATGCGTCTCTGCCAGCTCTCTACCGTTATGGTTCAGGAGCAGGCTCCAGCCGCTAAAGCAGAAGCCAAAAAAGAAGAAGCTCCTGCTAAGTAAAACTTACAACACTTAATCGTGTTACGAAATTGCCGCTTTAAGCGGCAATTTCTATTTGGTTAGCACCTCTTATTTTTATCATCATCAATAGCGTAAACACGCCATTCTTTGTAACCGCACTCTGGACAAGGCTTTCTTTTACACAACCATTCCGTGATTTCTTTAGAGTAAGCGGCTATACCTACTCCCCCGGCCATAATTGCAATACAAATGGGAAGAGCAAATCCCGTCCCGGCAAAAATATAGGCAGTCCACGCCCAAAAACCGCCGCCCGTGACCCCTCCGCCAATAATTTTGAAGAAGAACTCTTTATTAACTTCTTCTTTATGGCCGCACTTCCTGCACTGTGCAAAAGTCTTCGACATTTCAATTCTCCTAGGTTATTTCTTGTTTGTAAGTCCTATCAGGAGGACCTTTCTGCAGATATTTTATTCCGTCGAAAACATCACGGTTACCCTTCTTAACTCTCAATAATTAGATTTGTACTTCGAATCCAACAAAAGGAATCCGTTTAGATTTTCCCTTTAAAACCGTACGGGTAGTTTGTCGTTGTAACAATTCATAAAATTTATTAGGATGGATCAACTACTTTAAAAATAAAAGATTCCCTATTTAATGCGATGAATAAAACACCTATCCCCTTAGCTCCAACGTATGGTTCATGGAACTCTTCATTTGTTCTTCGTCTCTGCGGACATCAGTGGAATATTGAGATAGACAATGAATTGATCCAAGTAACCTTCAATGGAAAAATCTTTTATGTATCCCCGGAAAAAGTACAGATTGTGGAAGGAAAATTTCCACCAGAAATTGAAGTTGTAGACGACCGTCGGAAAAAGTACTTATTAAGTGGGCTCAGCTTATTCCAGCTAAAGGATTTTAAGCAAAAACTCGCTGACTCCCTTCTTCACTTTTACTACAAACATCCGGAACATGTTTTCCCAAACTACAAGATTTGGAAAGAATCTTTTGTAAAGCAATTTGAAGAGGAGAAAAAACGTGGATGGTCTTGGGTTGATTCTTTAGAACCTTATCAAATAGCAAAACCCAGGGGAATAGACGAAATAAAATGGATGCTGCACCTCGGTGACATACAAAAGAGGCTGGATCCAGAATTTATTGTCAATGGTTTCTCTGACATAAAAAAATACGTCGAGAAAAAGAATCGAGACAACCTTCTCTATCTCATCAAGAAAGATGCCGACTTCTTCGATACTGTTGAAAAAAATCCCCTAACTTCTGAACAGAGAAAAGCTGTAGCTTGCTTTGCACCCAGGACGCTTGTAATTGCTTCGGCTGGCTCAGGTAAATCCAGCATTCTCGTAGCGAAAACACTGTACGCTTTAAATAAACAATTCTTTTCACCTTCTGAAATACTTCTTTTGGCTTTTAACAAAGAAGCGGCTAGCAGCTTGAGAAATAAAGTCTCAGCGCATACCAAGGAAAATATTAACGTTTCTACCTTCCATTCTTTTTGTCTTTCGGTCATTGGTAAGGCAACCGGAATCAAACCATCGGTTTCTCCTGCTATTGTCCAAGGAAAAGACGGGATGGTAATTCAAAGAATTCTCACAGAACTTTCAAAAAATCCTTCCTATAAGAATAAGTTGTCATTTTTCGAGCGAGTTTATCTTTCTAGAAAACTTTACAACCGCAAATCGTCAGCTACTGCTCAGCATCCTGACGACGGGGCAATCTATACACTTCGAGGTGAAAAGGTTAAAAGCAAGGCGGAAAAGATATTCGCAGACATGTTATTAGAGGCACATATCCAATACTGCTATGAAAAGAAATACCCTTTTTCAACGGCCGACAGCGTCCATCGACAATACTATCCCGACTTTTTTCTTCCTCAAATTAATGTTTGGGTAGAGGTTTGGGCCCTCCGGGACGACGAAGAAGAGACTCCCGAATTTATGGGATATCAAGAATCAAAGGCTTGGAAAAGGGAGACACATCGAAAGAACCACACCAGCCTTTGGAATGTTTATGCAGCGGACTTGAAAAACCCGAGAGAGAAGGAAAAGGTCTTCGACGATCTTCTTTTTATTTTTTCTGAGTCAATAAAAAATTCCAAATCGAAAAAAGCTGAGTCCAAAGAAAAACTTTCTTATGAAGATAAAGATTTCGCTTCCCTACTTCGAACCTTTCAGATACACGTATACAACAATAATTTGTCCATTCAGGATCTCAGAAAGAAAGTCTCTGAAAGTTCTGTGAAAAGTAATCCAGCAAACCTAGCGCTAGAGCTCTTAGGTCTTAAACAGTTTGGTTTAAGAGAAAAATTGTTTTTAGATCTATATGAGCCGGTTGAAAAGCAGTGGAGAAAGATTCTTAAAGAAAACGAGGAAATCGATTTTGAAATAATGATGCGCCAAGCCGCTGAGATCATTGAATCAGGAGACTGGCAAAGTCCTTATAAATTGATAATGGTAGATGAGTTCCAAGACACGAGCCAACTTAGAGCCCGTATTCTCAAAGCACTGTTGAAAACTCATAAAGCTAG
>ERZ791903.2785-NODE-2785-length-12127-cov-5.679589_pt1 | contig 12127 bp, 6 predicted proteins | sample MGYA00510148_ERZ791903 | MGnify/ENA primary metagenome ERZ791903 (study PRJEB30046, sample SAMN00792080) | human gut metagenome | study: EMG produced TPA metagenomics assembly of the A metagenome-wide association study of gut microbiota in type 2...
TGGGCCTGACCCTTCAGAGCCAGATACTTGGTGATGGCGGCGGTCAGAGTGGTCTTGCCGTGGTCGACGTGACCGATGGTGCCGATGTTAACATGGGGCTTTGTTCTCTCAAATTTCTGCTTAGCCATTTGAAAAAATCCTCCTTAACAATTTTGTATTGGTTTGTTATTCTGCAATGTTTAACACTAACATTGCTATTTTACAGTATTTCCGGCAGAAAAGCAATCCTAAATTAGAATTAATCGTCCCGGCCGGTGTGCTTGCTCACCAGCTTCTCCTGCAGGCTCTTGGGCAGCTCCACATAGTGGCTGGGCTCCATGGTATACTGACCGCGGCCCTGGGTGCGGGAGCGCAGGTTGGTGGCGTAGCCGAACATCTCGGACAGAGGCACGAAGGCATCGATCTGCTGGGCGCCGGAGCGCATCTCGTAGCCCTGGATCTGGCCGCGGCGGGCATTCAGGTCGCCGATGACGTCGCCCATATACTCGTCGGGCACGATGACGCACACCTTCATGATGGGCTCCAGCAGCACGGGATCCGCCTCGCGCATGGCCTCCTTGAAGGCCATGGAGCCGGCGATCTTAAAGGCCATTTCGGAGGAGTCCACCTCGTGATAGGAGCCGTCGTACAGGGTAACCTTTACATCCACCACAGGATAGCCGGCCAACACGCCCGACTGCATGGCGCCCTGGATACCGGCGTCCACAGCGGGAATAAACTCCTTGGGAATAGCACCGCCGACCACGGCGTTGACAAACTCGTAGCCCTTGCCGGACTCGTTGGGCTCCAGAGTGATCTTCACATGGCCGTACTGGCCGGAGCCGCCGCTTTGGCGCTTGTACTTGGTCTCGTGGTTGACCTTCTTGCGCACCGTCTCCTTGTAGGCCACCTGGGGAGCGCCCACGTTGGCCTCCACCTTGAACTCGCGGAGCAGACGGTCCACGATGATCTCCAGGTGCAGCTCGCCCATGCCGGCGATGATGGTCTGACCCGTTTCCTCGTCGGTATAGGTGCGGAAGGTGGGGTCCTCCTCGGCAAGCTTGGCCAGGGCAAGACCCATCTTCTCCTGGCCGGCCTTGGTCTTGGGCTCAATGGCCACGCGGATCACGGGCTCGGGGAACTCCATGGATTCCAGGATGATGGGGTGCTTTTCGTCGCAAAGGGTATCGCCGGTGGTGGTATTCTTCAGACCCACCACAGCAGCAATGTCGCCGGAATAGACCGTTTCCAAATCCTCACGGTGGTTGGCGTGCATCTGCAGCAGACGACCCACACGCTCGCGCTTGCCCTTGGTGGCGTTGAGCACGGCGGAGCCGGTGTTCAGCGTTCCGGAATAGACGCGGAAGAAGCAGAGCCGGCCCACATAAGGATCGGTCATGATCTTGAATGCCAGTGCGGAGAAGGGCTCATCATCAGAAGGATGACGGTCTTCCTCCTCGTCGGTCTTGGGATTGGTTCCCTTGATAGCGGGAATGTCAGTGGGGGCGGGCATATAGTCCACGATGGCATCCAGCAGCTTCTGGACGCCCTTGTTGCGGTAAGACGAACCGCAGACCACAGGCACCATTTCCACGGCCACGGTGGCCTGGCGGATGGCTTTGCGAATCTTGGCCGTGGGGATCTCCTGTCCTTCCAGATACATCTCCATGATCTCATCATCAAACATGGAAACGGCATCCAGCAGCTTTTCCCGGTACTCATTGGCCAGGTCCATCATGTCCTCGGGGATCGGCTCTACGCGCATATCCTTGCCCAGCTGATCGTAATAAATATCAGCATTCATCTCCACCAGGTCGATGATACCCTTGAAGGTATCCTCCTTACCGATGGGGAGCTGAATGGGCACGGCGTTGCACTTGAGACGGTCATGCACCATGTCCAGCACATGGAAGAAATCCGCGCCGGTGATATCCATCTTATTGACGTAGATCATCCGGGGGACATGATAGTGATCCGCCTGACGCCACACAGTCTCAGACTGGGGCTCCACGCCGCCCTTGGCGCACATGACGGTGACAGATCCGTCCAGCACGCGCAGAGAACGCTCCACCTCTACAGTAAAGTCCACATGGCCCGGAGTATCAATGATGTTGATACGGGTCTGGGGGAACTGATCCTTGGAGCCCTTCCAGTAGCAGGTGGTTGCAGCGGAGGTGATGGTGATGCCACGCTCCTGCTCCTGCTCCATCCAGTCCATGGTGGCCGTACCCTCGTGGGTCTCGCCAATTTTATAATTGACGCCCGTATAGTACAAAATGCGCTCCGTAGTGGTGGTCTTGCCTGCATCAATGTGGGCCATGATGCCGATATTTCTTGTGTTTTCCAGTGTAACCTTTCTCGGCATACTGTTCTCCTTTTTTTACCGATTATACCGCGATCACCAACGGAAATGGGCGAATGCCTTGTTGGATTCGGCCATCTTGTGGGTATCCTCGCGTTTCTTGACTGCGCTGCCGGTGTTGTTGGCAGCATCCATGATCTCACCTGCCAGGCGCTCGGCCATGGTGCGCTCGCTGCGGGCGCGGGAATATGCGGTCAGCCAGCGCAGACCCAGGGTCTGACGGCGGGCGGGACGCACTTCCATGGGGACCTGATAGGTAGCACCGCCCACACGGCGGGCCTTAACCTCGAGGCTGGGCATGATATTTTCCATGGCCTCGGTGAAAACTTCCAGAGGCTCCTTGTCGGTCTTCTCCTTGATGATGTCAAAGGCACCATAGACGACCTTCTGAGCCACGCCCTTCTTACCGTCCAGCATAATGCTGTTGACGAGCTTCGTCACCAGCACAGAGCCGTACATAGGATCGGGCAAAATTTCTCTCTTGGGAACATTACCTCTTCTGGGCACTTTGCTTCCCTCCTTCATAAAAATATGATTTCATAGGTACTCAGCGGCGCTTTTCACCGCTGTACGGCCTGCCAAAGAGGTAATACATATATATAAACCTTTTCGGCAAAGCTCAATTCAGATGTGCTTACTTGCTCTTGGGACGCTTGGCGCCATACTTGGAGCGAGCCTGCATACGGCCATTGACACCCTGGGTATCCAGCGTACCACGGATGATGTGGTAACGGACGCCGGGCAGGTCCTTCACACGGCCGCCGCGGATCATGACCACGGAGTGCTCCTGCAGGGAGTGACCCACGCCGGGAATGTAAGCGGTGACCTCGTAGCCGTTGGTCAGGCGCACACGGGCGATCTTACGCAGAGCGGAGTTAGGCTTCTTGGGGGTGGCAGTTCTCACGGCGGTGCAGACACCACGCTTCTGAGGAGCGGAAAGGTTGGTTTCCTTGTTCTTCAGAGTGTTCAGGCCCTTCTGCATAGCGGGGGAATTGGACTTGTAGGTGGCCTGCTTTCTGCCCTGCTTGACCAGCTGATTAAAGGTAGGCATGCTTAGTTTCTCCTTTCTATAGATTGATGTCGGGAGAAAGTCTCCCTATATTTTCCACGGAATAAAGGAATTTTATTCCGGATGGAACGGCTCATTGGGGTTTTAGCTCTGCGGCTGCGGCACAGCCCACGTCGATGCGGCAGGCATGTCCCAGCCGGGACATGGTTATTCCCTGCTCCACAGGGATGCCCGCTTGCCGACACAGCTGCGCAAGGGGCTCCGTCAGTGCCGGGTCGGCGTCACACGCCAGGTAGACCCGCGCTGCCAATCCTTTTGCCACAGCCTTTTGCGTTTGCCGAAGGCCGGTGACTCTTGGATGCAGGCTGTGTGTGTCCTCCACGCAGGTCCCTCCCGTTTGTGCATAACAAAATCCGCAGGATGCTACCCACGCAAGTTAGAATTATAGCATAGCCTTGAAAATGCGTCAAGAGCTGCGGGCGGATTTTTTTGTATATTTCACTGAAAATTTTCCGGTTATTCCGGCGAAATAGGCAAAAGAGGGGTGCGGAGCTCCCCCTCCACTTAGAGTAAGCGAAGCTTCCCAGCGGGTAGACAGAGTTGTCCGCCCCTGCGGTTGGGGACGGCAGCGCGGCATAGGGATATTAGGGCTTGCCACACCGGTGACAAGCGCACACGAGGTGCGGAGAAAAGCCGGGCGGCGGGGTGAGGGCATCCCGCCCTACGGAGGGCAAGGGGCCGTACTCAGTATTTTTTGAAGCTTTTCCAAAGCTTCAAAAGCTTAAGTATCGTATAGAAAAAAATTTTTCCACACGCTGAAAAGCCCCCGCCGAAGCGGGGGCTTTTGCGTTTTAGGGGGAGGCTTTGCTTAAGCCGCGAGAGATCAATCCTCGGTATGGGCAGCGGCCACGGCGTTGGAGATGATCTGCACCTCGTGCTCCGGCTCCTCCTTCTCGGGAACCAGCTCCTCGGCAAAACGGCGGTAGGCATTGAGGCCGGCGCCGGCGGGGATCAGCTTGCCGATGATGACATTCTCCTTTAGGCCCACCAGGTGGTCCACCTTGCCCTTGATAGCGGCCTCGGTGAGGACCTTGGTGGTCTCCTGGAAGGAGGCGGCGGAGAGGAAGGAGTCCGTGGCCAGGGAGGCCTTGGTAATACCCATGAGAAGCTGGGTATAGGTTGCTTCCTTCAGGGGCTCGCCGGTCTCGGCATTCACTTCACCGGCGGCGATGCGGTCACGGATCTTAGCATTCTCGATCTCCACCTCCAGTACATCGGCCATGGCACCGGAGAGCAGGCCTGTATCCCCGGCCTCCTCCACCCGGACCTTGCGCATCATCTGGCGGACGATGACCTCGATATGCTTATCGTTGATGTCCACGCCCTGCTGACGGTACACCTTCAGAACCTCCTGGATGAGGTAGTTATGCACAGCGGAGGCGCCGCGGATGCGCAGCACATCGTGGGGGTTCAGAGCGCCATCCTGGAGCTGCTTACCTTTTTCGATGACATCGCCGTCCTTCACCTGCAGGCCCGTGTGGGGCATGGAATAGGTGCGGGTATCGCCGTCATCGGCAGTGACGATAATGTTCAGCAGGCTGCCCTTGGTGGCATCCTCAAAGCGAACCTTACCGGCAATCTCGGACAGTGTGGCCATCTTCTTGGGCTTGCGGGCCTCAAACAGCTCCTCCACTCGGGGAAGGCCCTGGGTGATGTCGCCGCCGGCTACGCCGCCGGTGTGGAAGGTACGCATAGTCAGCTGAGTACCGGGCTCACCGATGGATTGGGCCGCGATGATACCCACGGCTTCGCCGGGGCCAACGGGCTTGGAGGTGGCCAGGTTCATGCCGTAGCACTTGGCACAGATGCCGCTGTGAGCCTTGCAGGTCAGCACGGTGCGGATCTCAGCGGAGTGAATATCGAACTTCTCCAGCAGGGCGGCATCGTCCTCGGTCATCATATGATCCTTGGAGATAAGCACCTCATCGGTGCCGGGCTTCAGAATATCCCGGACGGGGAAGCGGCCCTTCAGACGCTCGGAGAACTTCTCGATGACCTGGCCGTTTTCCTCGATCTCGGAGACTACGATGCCCTTATCCACGCCGCAATCATCCTCGCGGATGATGACATCCTGGCACACATCCACCATGCGGCGGGTCAGGTAGCCGGAGTCTGCGGTACGCAGAGCGGTATCGGCCAGGCCCTTACGGGCGCCGCGGGAGGAGGTGAAGTAGTCCAGCACGGACATACCCTCGCGGAAGTTGGCCTTGATGGGGATCTCGATGGTCTTACCGGCGGTGTTGGCCATCAGGCCGCGCATACCGGTCAGCTGACGGATCTGCTTCATGCTGCCTCGGGCGCCGGAGTCGGCCATCATGAAGATGGGGTTATACTTATCCAGGCTGGCAGTCAGAGCGTCGGTAACGTCGGCAGTGGTCTTTTCCCACTCCCGGACCACCAGCTTATAGCGCTCCTCATCGGTGATAAAGCCCATGTTGTACTGGTCCTCGATGTCCACCACCCGCTGCTCGGTCTCGGCGATGAGCTCGTACTTCTTCTCGGGCACAGTCATGTCGGCGATAGAGATGGTAATGGAGGCACGGGTGGAATACTTATAGCCGGTGGCCTTGATATTATCCAGCACCTCGGCAGCCACGGTGAAGCCGTACTGCTTGATGGTGCGGTCCACGATCTTGCCCAGGAGTTTCTTGCCGCAGATCTCGGTGATCTCGTAGTCAAAGAATTTGTCGGTGGGAGTGCCGTCCTCATTGAAGCGCTTCACGAAGCCCAGATCCTGGGGAATATTGCGGTTGAAGATGATGCGCCCGGCGGTACCCCGAACTATATGGCGGACCTTTTCACCGTTCAGCTCCTTCTCTACACGGACCCAAACGGGCTGGTGTATGCCGATGATATGCTCGTTATAGGCCATGAGCACCTCATCCTCGTCACGATAGATATTGAGCGAGTTATTGGCCTTTTCCTCATCGGTGAGCTCGTCATAGTTCTTCCCGGCCAGAGCAAAGTCAACGCCCTCGGGCCAGAACTCGTCATTTTCCAGCTGGCTCATTCCGTTTTCAAAGCGCTCAATGGTCAGGTAGTAGGAGCCCAGCACCATATCCTGCGTAGGCACGGTGACGGGGCCACCGTCCTGAGGACGCAGGAGGTTATTGGCCGACAGCATCAGCAGACGAGCCTCAGCCTGGGCCTCGGCGGACAGGGGGACGTGGATGGCCATCTGGTCGCCGTCGAAGTCGGCGTTGAAGGCGGTGCAGTTCAGGGGATGCAGCTTCAGAGCGCGGCCATCCACCAGCACCGGCTCAAAGGCCTGGATGCCCAGGCGGTGCAGGGTAGGCGCACGGTTAAGCATGACGGGGTGATCCTTGATGATAACGTCCAACGCATCCCACACCTCGGTGACACCCTTATCCACCATCTTCTTGGCGGATTTGATGTTATTGGCCACGCCGTCCTCCACCAGCTTCTTCATGATGAAGGGGCGGAACAGCTCCACGGCCATCTCCTTGGGCACGCCGCACTGATAGATCTTCAGCTCCGGTCCAACTACGATAACAGAACGGCCGGAGTAGTCCACACGCTTGCCCAGCAGGTTCTGGCGGAAGCGGCCCTGCTTACCCTTGAGCATATCGCTCAGGGACTTGAGAGCGCGGTTATTGGCGCCGGTGACGGGGCGCCCACGGCGGCCGTTGTCGATCAGCGCATCCACGGCTTCCTGGAGCATACGCTTTTCATTGCGGACGATGATGTCCGGGGCCTTCAGCTCCATAAGACGCTTTAAGCGGTTATTGCGGTTGATGACCCGGCGATACAGATCATTGAGGTCGGAGGTGGCGAAGCGTCCGCCGTCCAGCTGCACCATGGGGCGCAGCTCCGGGGGAATCACCGGCAGCACGTCGATGATCATCCACTCGGGCTTATTGCCGGAGAGGCGGAAGGCGTCCACTACCTCCAGGCGCTTGACGACTCTCGCCTTTTTCTGGCCGGAAACGGTCCGCAGCTCCGCATGGAGCTCCTGGCTCAATGCCTCCAGGTCCACCTGCTGCAGCAGCTTCTTCACGGCCTCAGCGCCCATGCCGGCGTCGAAATCGTCCTCGTACTTTTCGCGCATATCCCGGTATTCCTTCTCGGAGAGAATCTGATTGCGCACCAGAGGGGTCTCGCCGGGATCGGTGACGATATAGGCTGCGAAATACAGGACCTTCTCCAAAATCCGGGGGCTGATATCCAGCAGCAGGCCCATGCGGGAGGGAATGCCCTTGAAATACCAAATATGGCTGACGGGGGTGGCCAGCTCAATGTGGCCCATGCGCTCCCGGCGCACCTTGGCGCGGGTGACCTCCACGCCGCAGCGGTCGCAGATCTTTCCCTTGAAGCGGATCTTCTTATACTTACCGCAGTGGCACTCCCAATCCTTGGTGGGCCCGAAGATCTTCTCACAGAACAGTCCGTCCCGCTCAGGCTTGAGGGTACGGTAGTTGATGGTCTCAGGCTTCTTTACCTCGCCAAAGGACCACTCTCGGATCATTTCCGGAGAAGCGATACCGATTTTGATTGCATCAAATGTTGCGTAACTCATTGTAATAGCTTCTCCCTTCCTTAATACTCATCTTCTTCGTCGGCGCTGTCAAAGGAGGCGTCTACTTCCTCGTCATCGACCTCACCGTAGCCGGCATCGGCCAGCTCATCCTCATCGGCATAGCGCATTTGGCGGTCATCGTCAGCGTCCATGCGGGCCAGGTTGAAGGTATCCAGGGCGTCCTCGTCCTCCTTCAGCTCAATCTCGTTGCCGTTCTCGTCCAGCACCTGGATATCCAGGCACAGGGATTGCAGCTCCTTCACCAGTACCTTGAAGGACTCCGGCACACCGGGGGTAGGAACATTGTGGCCCTTGACAATGGCCTCATAGGTACGCACACGACCGGTGACATCATCGGACTTCACAGTGAGGATCTCCTGCAGAGTATAGCTGGCGCCGTAAGCCTCCAGGGCCCAAACCTCCATCTCGCCGAAGCGCTGGCCGCCGAACTGGGCCTTGCCGCCCAGCGGCTGCTGGGTGACCAGGGAGTAGGGGCCGGTGGAGCGGGCGTGGATCTTGTCATCCACCAGATGGTGCAGCTTCAGGAAGTACACATAGCCCACGGTGACCTTATTGTCAAAGCGTTCACCGGTGCGGCCGTCATAGAGCCAGCTCTTGCCCTCAGGATCCAGGCCCGCCTGATCCAATGCGGCAGCGATGTCCTTATCGGTGGCACCATCGAAAATAGGAGTGGCCACCTTCCAGCCCAGGGTCTTGGCAGCGTAGCCCAGATGAACCTCCAGCACCTGGCCGATGTTCATACGGGAGGGAACGCCCAGGGGGTTCAGCACGATGTCCAGGGGGGTGCCATCGGGCAGGAAGGGCATATCCTCCTGGGGCAGGACCCGGGAGACAACGCCCTTGTTGCCATGACGGCCGGCCATCTTATCGCCCACCTGGATCTTGCGGCGCTGCGCTATATACACCCGAACCACTTCGTTGACACCGGGGCTCAGCTCATCGCCGTTTTCACGGGTGAACACCTTGGCGTCCACGATAATACCGCTTTCGCCGTGGGGCACCTTCAAGGAGGTGTCTCGGACCTCCCGGGCCTTTTCGCCGAAGATGGCCCGCAGAAGACGCTCCTCGGCGGTGAGGTCGGTCTCGCCCTTGGGAGTGACCTTGCCCACCAGGATGTCGCCGGCGTGAACCTCAGCACCCACGCGGATGATGCCGCGCTCGTCCAAATCCTTCAGCGCATCCTCGCCCACATTGGGGATATCCCGGGTGATCTCCTCGGGCCCCAGCTTGGTGTCACGGGCATCGATTTCGTATTCTTCGATATGAATGGAGGTATACAGATCCTCCTTCACCAGGCGCTCGTTGAGCAGCACAGCGTCCTCGTAGTTATAGCCCTCCCAGGTCATAAAGCCCACCAGAATGTTCTGGCCCAGGGCAATTTCGCCCTGCTCGGTGGCGGGGCCGTCTGCCAGGACCGTGGGGTCGTCACCGCCGTGGACCCGCTCGCCTACGGAGACAATGGGGGTCTGGTTGATGCAGGTGCCGTGGTTGGAGCGGAGGAACTTGATGAGCTTATACTCCTTGGTTTCACCGCTGTCGTACTTGACGGAGATGGCTCTGGCATCCACCTTGGTAACAACACCGTCGCCCTCGGCCAGGACGGCCACCTCGGAATCCAGGCAGATCTTGTGCTCCATGCCGGTGCCCACGATGGGGGCGTGAGGCTTCAGCAGAGGCACGGCCTGGCGCTGCATGTTGGCGCCCATCAGCGCACGGTTGGCGTCGTCGTTGGGGAGGAACGGGATCATGGCGGTGGCGATGGACACCATCATACGGGGAGAGATATCCATATAGTCCACAAACTGGGGCTCCACCTGGATGATTTCATCTCTATGGCGGCAGGTAATGCGCTTGGCAGTGAGACGGCCCTCCTCGTCTACCGGCTCGGCGGCCTGACAGACCACATACTGATCCTCCACGTCGGCGGTCATGTAGTGAATTTCATCTGTGACCTTGCCGGTCTCGTGGTCCACCATGCGGAAGGGGGCCTCGATAAAGCCGTACTCATTGACCCGGGCGTAGGTGGCCAGATAAGAGATCAGGCCGATGTTGGGACCTTCGGGAGTCTCAATGGGGCACATGCGGCCATAATGGGAGTAGTGAACGTCACGCACCTCCATGTTGGCGCGCTCACGGCTCAGGCCGCCGGGGCCCAGGGCGGACAGACGCCTCTTGTGGGTCAGCTCCGCCAGGGGGTTGGTCTGATCCATAAACTGGCTCAGGGGGCTAGAGCCGAAGAACTCCTTGATGGCCGCGGTAACAGGCCGGATGTTGATAAGGCTTTGGGGGGTGACCACATCCAGGTCCTGAATGGTCATGCGCTCCCGGATGACACGCTCCATACGGCTAAAGCCGATGCGGAACTGGTTTTGCAGCAGCTCGCCCACGCAGCGCAGGCGGCGGTTGCCCAGATGGTCGATATCGTCCTTGGTGACCAGGCCATGAGCCAGGGCGTTCATATAGTTGATGGAGGCGAGAATATCGTCCACGATGATGTGCTTGGGCACCAGCTGATCGGCGTTTTGGCGGCACTGCTCGATGAGCTCCTGGCCCTGATACTGGCCCAGCAGCTCCTGCAGCACGTCAAAGCGCACCCGCTCCTTGATGCCGCAGGCAGCCTTGGGATCAAAGTCCACATAGCGGCTCATGTCGCACATGCGGTTGGTAAAGATGCGGACGGTGGCGCCGTCATCGGCCAAAACGGACACCTCGCCCACGCCGATGGCATCCAGCTCCCGGCACTCCTTGCCGGTGAGGACGTGGCCCTCATCAAAGAGGATCTCTCCGGTGGTGGGGTCAGCCACAGGCAGAGCCAGCTTGCGATCCCGGGCAATGGACCAAAGGGTCAGCTTCTTATTGAACTTATAGCGGCCCACGATGCTCAGGTCATAGCGCCGGGGATCGAAGAACAGATTGTTCAGCAGAGTCTCAGCGGAATCCAGCGTGGGAGGCTCGCCGGGACGCAGCTTGCGGTAGATTTCCAGCATGGCCTCCTCATAGGACTTGCATCCGTCCTTTTCCAGTGTGGCCACAATGCGCTGGTCATCGCCGAAGCGGTCGAGAATCTCGGCGTCTGTCTTGAGCCCCAGGGCGCGGATCAGGCAGGTGATGGGCAGCTTGCGGTTTTTATCAATACGAACCCAGAACACCTCGCTGGTGTCGGTCTCATACTCCAGCCAGGCACCCCGATAGGGGATGACTGTAGACGTCAGCAGGGGCAGGTCGGTCTTTAGGTCCGTTTCCTTGCCGTAGTAGATGCCGGGAGAGCGGACGATCTGGCTGACCACCACACGCTCGGCGCCGTTGATGACGAAGGTTCCGGAGTGGGTCATCAGGGGGAAGTCCCCCATGAATATCTCCTGCTCCTTGATTTCGCCCGTCTCCTTATTGTGCAGGCGCACACTCACCTTCATGGGAGCCGCATAGGTGGCATCCCGGGCCTTGCACTCCTCCACATCGTACTTGGGCTGCTCATTCATGCTGAAGTCGATGAAGCTCAGCTCCAGGTTGCCGGCATAGTCGCTGATGGAGGCCACATCCGCAAATACCTCCCGCAGACCGGTATCCAGGAACCACTGGTAGCTCTTCTTCTGGATCTCCAGCAGGTTGGGCATCGCCATGACCTCTTCGTGCCTGGCAAAATTCTTACGCAGGGTTTTGCCGTAATACTTATCCTTGGCCATCTTCAATACTCACGCCTTTCTTGCTTTTATCTCAACTTAATTTGCTTACTGTTTTCAGGGCTTTTGCGGGGTGCGCGCCGGATCACTTGTGACACGCACGGGCTTGTTGCTTCTTTTATGGGCCACCCGCTTGTTTTTTTCGCCGACAGATGGTATCCTATGAACAGATTATAAAAGGGGACATGCCCCCACTATCCGAACATAATCGATTCATTATAGCAGGTCGAAGGCTTGCTTGTCAATAGGTTTTTGCGCTTTTCCGGGCTTTGGCCCGGATTTTTTGTTTTGGGGAGCAAGTGAACCATCGAGGACGCCGGCCCCCTACGGATACGTTACTTAAATTGCGATGCAGAGATATTACGAGTTGCCGCACCGGTGTGCGCGCCGGTTCGCAATGACAGGCCTTATTGGTAGAGGTATGATCGGTCCCCCGGGATTAAAGGAGGTCCCTGCACGGCTATTTCTGCCGTGCAGGG
>ERZ791903.2790-NODE-2790-length-12112-cov-6.258024_pt1 | contig 12112 bp, 7 predicted proteins | sample MGYA00510148_ERZ791903 | MGnify/ENA primary metagenome ERZ791903 (study PRJEB30046, sample SAMN00792080) | human gut metagenome | study: EMG produced TPA metagenomics assembly of the A metagenome-wide association study of gut microbiota in type 2...
GGCCCCCCTGACCGGCAGCTTTGTGGAGCTGGGGGACGAGGGCTGTGTGGTCTGGTCGCGCACCGGCAAAAAGCTGAACAGCATCCAGAGCGGCTATGCCCGCCCGGCGCTGGCCGCGGGCAAGACCCGCTTTGTCCTCTACAACCGCTCCGGAAACGAGCTGCGGGTGGAGAGCCGCACCCAGAACCTTTACACCAAGCAGCTGGAAAACAGCATTTTCCTCTGCGCCATGTCGGACAACGGCACGCTGGCCGTGGTCACGGAAGATCAGACCAGCATGGCAAAGCTGCTGGTATACAGCCCCTCCATGGAGCAGCAGCTCAGCTGGAGCATGACCTCCAACGACGGCACCCCCCTGCGGATGGCCTTTTCCCCCGACAGCCGGAAGCTGGCGGCGGCAGCCGTCACCGTCAGCGGGGGACAGGTGATGACCAACCTCTACCTCATCAATCTGGCATCGGGCGATCCCGTCAGTCTGGTGAATCAGGGCGGTGTGCCCCAGTGGCTGGGGTGGACCTCTGCTTCCACGATCCTGGCTGTCTACGATACCAGGGCTGTGCTCTACAATGCGGGCGGCGGCGAGCGTGCGGTCTATGATTTTGCGGGCACGGAGCTGAAGGATGTTTCTGTGGACGCGGCAGGCAATGTGGCCCTGCTGCTGGCATCGGGGCAGGTCTCTCAGGCTGTGACGCTGGACAAAAACCTGAACGTCCAGTTCAGCGCTGCTGTCTCGGCGGCAAATTCCATTGTCCGGGCGGGGAACCTGTTCTATCTGCTGGCCGATAACGCCGTGGAGTGCTTTGATGCATCTGGCACCCAGCAGTGGAGCCAGAACCTTGACACCAGCCCGCAGGCATTGCTGGCCAACAGCAGGGATCTGCTGCTGTTCAGCGGAAATATGGTGCAGAAGTTGGCCGCACCCGCTGAATAGCCCTCTCCGTCAATGCTTCGCATTGCCACCTCTCCCAAAGGGAGAGGCGATTGCGGCTTTGAGGAAAAAGAGTGCAATTTATTTTGTGGCTTCCCCTGTCAGAAGCGTTGGCTCCCCCTTTGGGGGAGCTGGCACGACGGCAGTCGTGACTGAGAGGGTGAGCCAGTTCGGAATAAGGTTAAACGTATGTTCAAGAATCCGTCATTTATTTTTGATATCCTATGTACGGTGGTTTGGCTGGTGCTGGCCGTCCGGTATGCCCACAAAGGCTTTCTGGCCTCGGTGGTGCAGCTGACGGGCAGCCTCATCAGCCTGTTCGGTGCCAGAGCCTTTTCAGGCTGGGCAGCCGGGCAGGTGTTCGAGCGCTTCCTCGCCGGAAGCTTCCGGGACCAGATCGCTGCCAATATCGCCGCCGGGGGAGCCGTCAGTCTGGATGGCATTGCCCAGCGGTACGCGGGCTTTCTGCCCGAGGCGTTTCGGGCATCCATCGTGGATGCCTGCGAGCGCTCCATCTCTGCCGTCCTCAATGACAATGCCGTTGTACTGGCGGATACCATCGTCCAGAAGGTGCTGGCTCCGCTGCTGACCCCGGTGATCTCGCTGGTGCTGTTCTTTGTGGCGTTTGCTCTGCTGCGGATGCTGGTCAGCCTGCTGGTCACAGTGCTGGGGCTGGTGAACAAGCTGCCCGTGATCGGTGCAGTGAACCACTGGCTGGGCTGGGGCGTGGGCGGCATTGCCAGCCTTGTGGACATCTATCTGGTGCTCTGCGTGGTCTGGGCGCTCATTGTGATCACCGGCGGCAACCTCACCATGCTCAACGACACGGTGATGAGCGGCAGCCTTTACTATAAAGTATTCAATGTGTTCAACCCGTTTGTCTGAGCGGGGAGGGAAAAGGAGGAACAATGGTCTGCATTCGATGCCAGAAGCGGCCTGCCATTATCTTTGTCCAGCGGATGGAAAATGGCCAGATGAAAAACGAGGGGTACTGCCTGCACTGTGCCCGGGAGATGCACATCAAACCGGTCGATGATCTGATGAAGCAGTTCGGCATGTCCGACGAGGACATGGATGCCATGGAAGACCGGATGGAAAACATGATGCAGGAGATGGGGGACATGAGCAGCATGAACCCCTTCTCCATGATGATGGGCATGGGTCAGCCGGACCAGAGCGAGGAGGACGGCGACCTTGTGCCCGGCTCCAGCGCCACCTTCCCGCTGGGGGTGAACGGCGGTGCCCAGAACGGCAAAAACGAAAAGAAGGCGGGCAAAAACGACAAAAAGCCGCCCCGCCGCAAGTTTCTGGATACCTACTGCGAGAACCTGACCCGCAAAGCCCGGGAGGGGAAGCTGGATGATATCATCGGCCGCGACCGGGAGATCTACCGCACCATCCAGATCCTGAGCCGCCGCCAGAAGAACAACCCCTGCCTCATTGGTGAGGCGGGCGTTGGCAAGACCGCCATTGCCGAGGGCATTGCCGAGCGCATTGCCAAGGGGCAGGTGCCGGCAGGGCTGCAGGATAAGGAGATCTTCCTGCTCGACCTGACCAGCCTTGTGGCAGGCACCCAGTTCCGCGGCCAGTTCGAGCAGCGGGTCAAGGGCCTGCTGAGCGAGGTCAAGGCGGCGGGCAACGTCATCCTGTTCATTGACGAGATCCACACCATTACCTCTGCTGGTGAGAGCGAGGGTGCCATGAATGCGGGCAACATCCTGAAGCCCGCCCTCTCCCGCGGCGAGATCCAGGTCATCGGTGCCACCACCTTCAACGAGTACCGCAAGTATATCGAGAAGGACCAGGCACTGGAGCGCCGGTTCCAGCCCGTGCGGGTGGAGGAACCCAGCGTCGCTGATACGCTGGCCGTGATGGGCGGCATCAAGCACTACTACGAGGAGCACCACCATGTGCAGGTGCCTGCCGATGTGCTGAACGCCACCGTGACTCTGAGCGAGCGGTATATCACCGACCGCTACCTGCCCGACAAGGCCATCGACCTGCTGGACGAGGCCTGTGCCTGCTGCAATCTGGCCCACCCGGTCATCTCCGAGTACCTGACCATGCAGAAGGAACTGGAGGCCCTCAAGCAGGAAGAGGCCGACATGGAAAATGCCGATGTGAACGAGCCCATCGATTACGAGCGTGTGGCAGAGCGCAAGACCCGGATGGCACAGCTGGAGCGGGAATTGCCCGCCAAGCAGGCCGCGGCCGGAGAGATCCAGGTGACCATGGACGATGTGGCCAAGGTCATTGAGCTGTGGACGGGCATCCCGGCGGTGAAGATCCGGGAGACCGAGTATGCAAAGCTCGCCAGCCTTGAGACCGAGCTGAAAAAGAAGATCATCGGTCAGGACGATGCCGTGCATCTGGTGGCACAGGCGGTCAAGCGCAGCCGCGCCGACCTCTCGGGCCGCCGCCGTCCGGCCAGCTTTATCTTTGTGGGCCCCACCGGCGTGGGCAAGACGGAGCTGGTGAAGCAGCTGGCAAACCAGCTCTTTGACGGCCCCGACCCGCTGATCCGGCTGGATATGAGCGAGTATATGGAAAAGTACGCCGTGTCCCGCATGATCGGTTCCCCTCCGGGCTATGTGGGCTACGAGGAGGCGGGTCAGCTGACCGAAAAGGTCCGCCGCCGCCCGTACAGCGTGGTGCTGTTCGATGAGATCGAAAAGGCCCACCCCGATGTGATGAATATCCTGCTGCAGATCCTGGACGAGGGCAAGATCAACGATGCCCAGGGCCGCACCGTGGATTTCTCCAACACCGTCATCTGCATGACCTCCAATGCGGGCAGCAGCGACCAGACCACCGCAAGTCTGGGCTTCAACCGCAGCGAGGAGGAGCGGAACGAGGAGAAGAGCCGCAAGGCGCTGAGCCAGTTCCTCCGCCCTGAGTTTTTGGGCCGCGTGGATGAGGTCATCACCTTCAAGCCGCTGAGCGAGGAGACCCTGCAGGGCATTGCCGCCCTGATGCTGGACGAGTACAAGCCCAGCATGGAGGCCAAGGGCATTGCCTACAGCTATACCCCGGCGGCACTGGCAGCGCTGGTGCACAAGAGCCAGGGCGGCAAGTTTGGTGCCCGCGACCTGCGCCGGACCATCCGCAAGGCTGTGGAGGACCCCGCCGCTGAAAAGATTATCGACGGCACCCTTGTTTCCGGCTCCACCCTGACCGTGGATGCTGAGAACGATGAGATCGTGCTGAAGTAAAGAGCAAACAGAAAGCCGCTGCACAGCGTAACAACTGTGCAGCGGCTTTTGTAGTGTATAAAACCTCTCAGCCGCCTGCGGCGGCAGCTCCCCTGATAGGGGAGCCAAGCCCTGTGGGAGAGGTTACTCCACGCTGACCGGTTCCTCCGGCTTGTTGGTGGTGCGGGCGCTCGTGCGGCCCTCGGGGATGATCTCGCCTGCGGCGGTCAGGCTGATCTTGGCCAGGGTCGGGCCGACCAGCTCGTACACCAGCACCGAGAAGAGCACCACGTTGCGCACCATGTGGCCATCGGAAAGCTCCGCAGCTTCGGCGGCCATGCCCAGCGCCACACCGGCCTGCGGCAGCAGGGTGATGCCCAGATACTTCTGGATCTTCTCACTGCAGCGGGTGGCCTTGCAGCTGACATAGGAACCGGAGATCTTGCCCAGAGAGCGGGAAGCGATATAGACGGCACCAATGAGCAGGACCATGGGGTTTGCAAGGATGTTCAGGTCCAGCTCCGCGCCGGAGAGCACGAAGAACAGGATGTTCACCGGGCTTACCCAGCGGTCCAGGCGGTCCATCAGCTCATCGGAAGTGGGGCAGATGTTGCAGAACACGGTGCCGGTCATCATGCAGACCAGCAGCAGCGAGAAGCTGCAGTGGATGGGGCCGACCTTAAAGCTGACCATGGAAAGGCCCACCGTCAGCAGCACAAAGGCCACCGAAAGGCTCATGCGCTTGGAGCGGGAGTGGAAGTAGACCTCCAGCTGGTTGAGCAGCAGACCTGCCAGTGCGCCCAGACCCAGGCTGAGTACGATCTCCACCAGAGGCTCCAGAAGGATGCTGATGGGGTCGATGCGGCCCTGTTCCAGCGCGTTTGCGATGCCGAAAGAGGCCGAAAAGAGCACCAGACCCACGGCATCGTCAATGGCAACCACCATCAGCAGCAGGCGGGTCAGGGGGCCGCTGGCCTTGTACTGCTTGACCACCATCAGGGTGGCGGCGGGGGCTGTGGCAGAGGCGATGGCACCCAGTGTGATGGCCGATGCCATTGAGATGACATCCGGCCGGGCGAAGTGCAGGGCAACCAGAGCGATATCCACCAGCACGGTGGTGATAACGGCCTGCAGGATGCCCACAGTGACCGCCTGCCTGCCCATGCTCTCCAATGCGCTGAGCCGGAACTCGTTGCCGATGACAAAGGCGATGAAGCCCAGTGCCACCTGTGTGATGATGCCGTAGCTTTCGACCTGTGCAAGGCTTCCGAAACCGAAGCCCCAGCCGCTCAGGCCCAGCCGACCCAGAAAGAAGGGACCCAGCAGAAGCCCCGCCACCAGATAGGAGGTGACGGCCGGCAGGCGGATCGCTTTCGCTGCACGGGATGCCAACAGGCCCGCAATGAGCGAAAGAGACATGCAAATGAGCAATTGCTCCATAAAATGAGATCCTCCTCAGAAATTAAGATACGTTAAAAAGTATATCTTATCTGAGGAGGAAAAGCAACATTTGTTAATTGAATTTAAAAATCTTCTGTGCAATGCGGTAGCCGCCCAGCACGAGCTTGTCGCCCTTGGGGATCTTCAGGTTGGTCACGCCGCCAAAGCCATAGCGGATGGAGCGGTAGACCCCGGCGCTGGTGTGTGCCTTGAGGTAGGCCCACAGCTCGTTCTCCTTCTGCTTGGCAGCGGCGCTGCCGTCCAGCAGAAGGAAGATGTCGCTGATGGCCATCATCATGGAGAGGTAGTGCAGCATATAGCTGCGCAGCTTCTTCTGGCCCTTGAGGGCATCCAGGTCCTGGCAGTCGATCATGTGGCGGGTCACCCGCAGCTGCTGATCCACCCGCTTGACCATCACACTCTCGTTCACGCTCTGGTCGGCCCGGCCGATGAAGTAGCGGTACAGGTCCAGATCCATATAATACATGCTCTTGACAAAGGGCAGGGGCTGGTAGACAAAGATGTTGTCCACATAGAAGGTGTGCTTGGGCAGCACCATGCCGCAGTCCCGCAGCACCTGTGTGCGGTACATCACCGAGTGCATCAGCAGGTTTTGGTCGGGCCGGAAGTGGCCGACATGCGTCCAGTTGAACAGCCGGTTCTGGGGGAACACGTTGGTGTAGCGCACGGTGTGGCTGGTGTTGTCCTCCACATGCTCGTAGACATAGTTGCAGATCATCAGGTCAGGCGCGGTGCCCCGGGCAGTCAGCGTGTTCAGCTTGGCCAGCACGGTCCTGAGGGCGGCTTCGTCCAGCCAGTCGTCGCTGTCTACCACCTTATAATACAGGCCGGTGGCGTTGCGGATGCCCTGATTCACGCCCTCGCCATGGCCGCCATTCTCCTGATGGATGGTCTTGACGATGGTGGAATATTTGGCAGCGTACTCGTCGCAGATGGCGGGGGTGTCATCCCTGGTGGAACCATCGTCCACCAGGATGATCTCGGCCTGCTCCCCGGCGGAGAGCAGGGTCTCGATGCAGTGGCGCATATATGCCGCCGAGTTGTAGCACGGGACGGCGAAGGTGATCAATTTCTGAGCCATACAAAATACTCCTTTGCTCTTTTCCGGCAGATGCGCAAGGCAGGGGCCGGGATGGAGATATGTACCCATATTATAGCATTTTTGTGCAGGAAATGCTATCGAACGTGGGAAATGTCAGAGATGTTTTACAATTATCCGGGGAGTTGTGGTATACTGAATGGGTTATAAACCTCTCAGGCCGCTTTGCGTCCAGCTCCCCTGGCAGGGGAGCCAAGACTTGCCTCTCCTACTAGGAGAGGCGGTATTGCGAAGCAATGACGGAGCGGTTTTGTATGGATAGGAGGAACCATGGAAAGTCCGCATAGTATTCTGAAAAAAGTCTTTGGCTACGACAGCTTCCGCCCGGGGCAGGAGGAGATCGTCTCCCGTCTGCTGGCCGGGCAGGATGTGCTGGCCGTGATGCCCACAGGTGCGGGCAAGTCCATCTGCTATCAGGTGCCGGCCCTGCTGCTGCCGGGCATCACCATTGTGGTCTCGCCGCTGGTCAGCCTGATGAAGGATCAGGTGGGGGCGCTGGTACAGGCCGGTGTGGCGGCAGCCTTCCTGAACAACAGCCTGACGGACAACCAGAAGGCCCTGATGCTCCGCCGCGCCCGGGAGGGGTGGTATAAGATCATCTATGTGGCTCCGGAGCGGCTGGAGATGCCGGGCTTCCAGCGGTTTGCGCAGGAGCGGGAGATCAGCATGGTCACGGTAGACGAGGCCCACTGCATCAGTCAGTGGGGGCAGGATTTCCGCCCCAGCTACCTGCGCATCAAGGCGTTTGTGGACAGCCTGCCCAAGCGCCCGGTGGTGGGAGCCTTTACGGCCACCGCCACCGCCCATGTGCGGGAGGACATCCGCACCCATCTGGAACTCCACACCCCCTACGAGGTGACCACCAGCTTCGACCGACCCAACCTCTATTTTGCCACCCGCAGGGCCCTGCCCAGCGAGAAGCCCAAAGTTCTGCTCGACCTTGTGCTCAGGGAGCGGGACAATGCGGGCATCATCTATTGCAGCACCACCCGGCAGGTGGACGAGACCACCCGCCTGCTGCAGAGCCGGGGGATCCGGGCGGCAGCCTACCACGCCAAACTGGATGCGGATACCCGGCGGCAGAATCAGGACGATTTCCTCTATGACCGGGTGCAGATCATGGTGGCGACCAATGCCTTCGGCATGGGCATCGATAAGCCAAACGTCCGGATCGTGATCCATTATAATATGCCCAAGGATCTGGAGAGCTATTATCAGGAGGCGGGCCGCGCGGGCCGTGACGGGGAGCCAGCCCGCTGCACCCTGCTCTATTCCGGCACCGATGTGCGCACCATCCGGTTCTTCATCGACAAGGAGATGGAGGCTGACAACGGCCTGCCTGCGGATGTCAAGGCCGAAGCGGCACGCAAGGCAGAGGAACGGCTCAAGTACATGACCTTCTACTCCACCACGCCGCGCTGCCTGCGGGGGTATCTGCTGAGCTACTTCGGCGAGGCCGCACCCCAGAAGTGCGAGAACTGTTCCAACTGTCTGCTGGCAGCACAGGCTGCCGAACAGGTGGAGGAGCAGGCGGCACAAGCCCGCCAGCGCGCCGCGGCCAGTGCAAAGCGGCTGGCCTCGGCCTCCCGCCGCCGTGCCGACGAGGATGCCCTCAGCGAAGCAGACGAGAAGCTGCTGGCTGCCCTCTATGCCCTGCGCAAGCGGCTGGCCGCAAAGCAGAAGCTCCCTGCCTATATGGTGTTCAATGATTCCACCCTCCGCCAGATGGCGCTGAAAAAGCCCCTGAGCGTGGAGGAACTGCTCAATATCCCCGGTGTGGGCGAGAAAAAGGCCGCCCGCTATGGCCAGGAGTTCCTGAGTGTCATTGAGGATATGGTATCATCCCGTTAAATAATAAAACGCCCGGTTTTCCACTCACTTTGTATAGAGTGTTGAAAATCGGGCGTTGTTTTATTGCATGAAAGCGTATTGCTATGCCAAGGGCTCCCTTACCATGGAGCCTGGCGCGCGTCAGCGCGACTGAGAGGATTACATCGTGTGTGTGGCAAACACCTGTTCGTCCTCCCACCAGACGGGGGACTTTGCGGCAAGGCTCTTGGGCACATCCAGAAGCCGCTGGTTGGAGCTGCCCCGGAAGCGCAGGGAGATATCGTGCTGGGCTTCCACAAAGCGGCCATCCACCAGAACATCCAGCAGGCTCAGCAGCTCATCGGTGACCTCACAGCGGGCCGGGCAGGGAACACTGCCGGTCAGCTGCTCCCAGGTGTAACCAGAATAGCACCAGACGCTCTTATTCGGGTACAGCGCCCTGAAGTTGCGGACGAAGGGCAGCAGTTCCCGCTGATTCTCCGGCTCAAAAGGCTCACCGCCCAGCAGGGAGATGCCTGCAATATAGTCGGGCTGGCAGGATGCAAAGATCTCGTTGCGCACGGCCTTGTCAAAGGGCTGACCGTACCCGAAATCCCATGCCACCTCGTTGAAGCAGCCCGGGCAGTGGTGCCTGCAGCCCGAAACAAAGATGCTGGTGCGCACCCCCGGCCCATTGGCAATGTCGTAATACTTAATTGTTGCGTAATTCATCACAGATGCAGCACCCGATCCTTGATCTCCTGTGTCCGGCCCTGGTTCCAGAACTGGGTGCCGATATAACCGCAGGTGCGGCGGGCAACGTTCAGCTTGTTCTGGTCACGGTTGCCGCACTTGGGGCACTCCCACACCAACTTGCCGTCATCCTCAACGATCTTGATCTCGCCGTCGTAGCCGCAGCACTGGCAGTAATCGGACTTGGTGTTCAACTCGGCATACATGATGTTGTCGTAGATGAACTGCAGCACGCTTATCACGGCCTCCAGATTGTCCTGCATGTTGGGCACTTCCACATAGCTGATGGCACCGCCCGGGGACAGACGCTGGAAGTCGCTCTCGAACTTCAGCTTGGTAAAGGCGTCGATCTGCTCCGAGACATGGACGTGGTAGCTGTTGGTGATATAGTTCTTGTCGGTGATGCCGGGCACAATGCCAAAACGCTTCTGCAGGCACTTGGCGAACTTGTAGGTGGTGGACTCCAGCGGGGTGCCATAGAGGGAATAGTCCATGTTCTCGGCCTTCTTCCACTGGTTGCACTTGTCGTTCATGTGCTGCATCACGCTCAGGGCAAAGGGCTTGGCACCGGCATCGGTGTGGCTCTTGCCGGTCATATACTTCACGCACTCATACAGACCAGCGTAGCCCAGGCTGATGGTGGAGTAGCCGCCAAAGAGCAGCTTGTCGATCTTCTCGCCTTTCTTCAGGCGGGCCAGTGCGCCGTACTGCCACAGAATGGGGGCGGCATCGCTGGGGGTGCCCATCAGGCGCTGATGGCGGGCCTGCAGTGCCTTGTGGCAGAGAGCCAGGCGCTCGTCAAAGATCTTCCAGAACTTCTCGAAGTTGCCGCCGGAGGAAAGGGCTACATCCACCAGATTGATGGTGACAACACCCTGATTGAAGCGGCCGTAGTATTTGGGCTTGCCGGTCTCGGGGTCCACATAGGGGGTCAGGAAGCTGCGGCAGCCCATGCAGGTGTAGCAGTGGCCCTCGCCGTTTTTGTCCACCTTGAGCTCGAGCATCTTCTTCTCAGAGATGTAGTCGGGCACCATCCGCTTGGCAGTGCACTTGGCAGCCAATTCGGTCAGGTAATAATAAGGAGTGCCGGGGCGGATGTTGTCCTCTTCCAGCACATAGATCAGTTTGGGGAAGGCGGGGGTGATCCAGACACCGGCCTCGTTCTTCACGCCCTGATAGCGCTGACGGATGGTCTCCTCGATGATGATGGCAAGGTCGGCCTTTTCCTGTGCGTTGCGGGCTTCTCCCAGATACATGAACACGGTGATGAAGGGGGCCTGACCGTTGGTGGTCATCAGGGTCACGACCTGATACTGGATGGTCTGGACACCGCGGTTGATCTCGTTGCGCAGGCGGCGCTCCACGATCTCCTTCTTGCGCTCCGGGGTAACGTCCAGCCCTTCCATCTCTGCCTCGACCTCAGCGGCGATCTTCTTGCGGGAGACATCCACAAAGGGAGCCAGATGGGTCAGGCTGATGCTCTGGCCGCCGTACTGGTTGGATGCCACCTGCGCAATGATCTGGGTGGCAATGTTGCAGGCGGTAGAAAAGCTGTGGGGCTTTTCAATATAGGTGCCGGAGATCACGGTGCCGTTCTGCAGCATATCCTCCAGGTTGACCAGATCGCAGTTGTGCATGTGCTGCGCAAAGTAGTCGGAATCGTGGAAGTGGATCAGGCCTTCGTTGTGTGCCTTGACGATCTCCGGGTCCAGCAGAAGGCGGGCGGTCAGGTCTTTGGAGATCTCACCAGCCATATAGTCACGCTGGACGCTGTTCACGGTGGGGTTCTTGTTGGCGTTCTCCTGCTTGACTTCCTCGTTCTGGCACTCGATCAGGCTGAGGATGCGCTCGTCGGTGGTGTTGGTCTGGCGCTTCAGGCTCTGCACATAACGATAGGTGATATAATGGCGGGCTACATCGTGGGCCTGAATGTCCATCAGCTTGTTCTCCACCATGTCCTGGATCTCTTCCACGCTCACGGCACGGTTCAGCGCCTGGCACTGCTCCGTGACATCGTTGGCGATGGACAGGATCTGCTCCTGGGTCAGGCTGCTCTTGCGGCTGACCGAATCGCTGGCCTTGGTGACCGCAGTGATGATCTTGGTGATATCAAATGGAACTTCCGAACCGTTGCGCTTGATGATCTTCATAGTGTTCCTCCGTCGTTCTATCTGTGTACAGTTCAAACGGGTGCCTCTTGCGAAAGAGACACCCGCAAAGCAGTCTTGGGATGCGTTCGATTGATGTGATTCTATGATATCACTATTTAGTGATATGTCAATGGAGAAACCACTACATTTTGTGTTTTGGCGGTTTCGCCAAAATTGAGCCGAGAATCTTGGAGCAAAATTTGAGGCCAAAGCTCTTGACAAACTGTGCAAGGAAAGTGTTTGCATTCCGGGGCGTAATATCCACGGCGATGTATACTTCTCTGGAAGTTTGGATGGAACAATACCTTATTATATAGAGAAAAATGACCGCTGAGGTCCCTGCGGCCTCCGCGTCAAGGAACGTGTAAATTGCAGTTGAAAAACTAGTCAAAAAGTCAAAGACGCAAAAAGAAACGAAAAAAGTGAAAAAAGGGGTTGCCAAACGTGTCGGGATATGGTATTATACTTGAGCGCCAAGCGCTGAGACAAAAGAATGACTTCTGAAGGCTCAGCAGGAAGCCCTTGAAAAGAACCAATAGACGCTGAAAAGTTCCGGCTGATACCGAGAAACTTAAAGTGCTCCAAGTTCAGAAAAGTTCAGAAGCTTCTGAAAAAAGTGCTTGACAAAAAATCACTTCTGTGGTAAAATAATCAAGTCGTCAGCCACAAGGCTGAGGCGCACAGGACCTTGAAAATTGAACAATATCGAAAAACTTGTAAC
>ERZ791903.2804-NODE-2804-length-12069-cov-3.611453_pt1 | contig 12069 bp, 8 predicted proteins | sample MGYA00510148_ERZ791903 | MGnify/ENA primary metagenome ERZ791903 (study PRJEB30046, sample SAMN00792080) | human gut metagenome | study: EMG produced TPA metagenomics assembly of the A metagenome-wide association study of gut microbiota in type 2...
GCTCTGACATAGTGTTCAGAACTTCCGATATCAACTCCGAGTACTAAAGTTGATTCTGTGACTTGTTCAATCTTTTGATTCTGTGTATAATTCATTATAAGGACCTCCGATAATTAAGATGTTTTTCATCCGCCAAGATGATATCTTAATTATACTGTGAGGTTCTTCTTTCGTCTATTGACATTATTTATGAATTACAGGAATGCTTAAGTCTACATAATTATTACTTAGGATGAACTAGTTCCAAAAACTGTATCTCTTTTAAAAGATTTTCTGATGATTCTTAAGTTACGCTTAGTTGACCACATTGGCTACGAGACCTTAAATTCTTCCCTCTTCTTTCACATTAACTTGCTAATTTTTTTCTTTGTGCATCGTGCTGTTGCTTTATCTGCTTCTTAAATTCATCTTTCTTCACTTGTAACTGCAAGCTATTTTCATCAGAAAGTTTAATTTGTGTTTCCGCAATCAAATCAAGCAAAATATTATCCATCTGCGGATTGTTTCCAAAATACCACATATCATAGTAAAATCCCAATTTTGCTAATATTAGTTTTAAAATATCTTTTGAATTTTCTTCGTTGATATAATTTCTAAGAAATGTTTTTATATTTCCATTGCTAATATCACAAAGCAGGAATGATAACATAAATCTGGTAAATTTCTTATCCTTGTTTGCTTGAATCAATTCATTAATTACAACTTCCAATTTAGGCGTTCCTACATTATCAACTAAACTAAACTGAATAGCTACCGGAAGAACAATTTTTAATAAATCCAAAACATTTTCTTTTATCTTTTTATATTCTTCATCTGTTAAATTAGGATGCTTTTCTTTAAGTTGCTCAGGCAAGTCTTCTTTAGTCTTACTGGTTAAATATACCGAAAATTCGTTCATTATTAACCCAAACTGGAAATTCATTCCAAACATGTAATTTTCTAAATGAATTTTCTTCTGGTTTTTATCAATTGTTTCTGCGTTTTTGATAACATTTCCGTAAATCAAAAGCAAATCCATAAAAGATTCACTCTCTTCTATAGAACTAATTTTAGTAATTTCCATGGGCGATGTTTCTTTATTTGTAGGTAATACTTCTTCCATCTCATCTATTTCTTCTATAGAACATCTACTGCTTATTATCGCTTCTGTAAATTCTTTCTTGCCCATATTAAATTCAATTCCTATGCTTAATTTTTCAATTTTGTCCAATATATCCATATTTTCTAAAATAGTAGCTGTAATTTCATCATTCAAACTATTTAATAGTTTTGAGCAATCTTGAACTATTCCAGAGTAAAACGATAATTCATGTGCAAAATTAACTCGATTTCCTTTGGCAGTCATTAAATCATATAACGTTTGATCAACGGTAGCATATGTTGCAAGACAGTACTCCATAATGCTTGTATTGCTAAAGCACACATAATCACCATTAATATACATTATATTTTTTTCAAAAAAAATGACATCAAATTTTGACTGTGACTTTTTAAATCCCATTTTGTTATGATATTCATCAACCAAATGATTAAATTCATCGACAGTAAAAAAATACTCATCTTTTTTACACATCTCATATGCTAAATATCCAAGAAAATGTTGCTTAACATCATAATCATATTCACTTCTCTGAAATTCTTCAGCAGAAAACTTATCTAGAACTGTTTCCAAATAAGTTCTCATAACTTTACCTTCATTAATAGGGACAAAATTTCTATCAACATCCCAGATAGTCATAAATACAGCAATATTAAATGGAGTCATTGTAAAATTGATATTATTGCAGTATGTTACGATTTTCTTGGTCATTTCATTTGCATCAAATCCAGCTTTACCTTCTCCCCATTTAGTAATCATTTCTCTAACTTGTCTTTTCCCAAAACACTCTAAATATACGGGTTTGTATTCTACACCAAAATCTGGAAGCTCCTTCAGGGTATATGTCTGATAAAACTTTTCTTCTGAAGCAAAAATAAATCTATTATTAGGAAAAGCTTTTATAAAAGTTTGAATCCAAACAATATGATCTGCATTTGATATATTTACATTATCAAAAAGGCAAATAATCTTTCCCTTTGTTAATAAATTTCGCACCTCATTTTTTCTAATCGGCACATCAGATGACATGTTATTAAATATAAAATTTTGACAAGCAACTAAAATTCTATCATGTCCTTTATTAAGTTTCATCATGTCAATATATACTGGTATTTGTTTGCTTTCGCTACTCGTATACCAAATACCAAATCTCTGTAATACTGTTGTTTTACCACATTCTTTCTTCCCAATAAGTAATATATTAACAGAACTATTTATTAGTTCTGTTAAAGGAACTGGAACTTCCTTTTTTTCCTCTTTTCTGGTTAATTCTGTACGCTCATATTCAGATTTTTCAAAAATTGTAGGCTCAACAAAAAAATCGCCTATTTTATCAGGAGAATAACTATCAATATTCTTCAACATCGTATATTTTTCTGTAGCCTCTTCATAATATTCTCTGAGTTGCAATTTCAAATCATATTCTACAACTTTAGCTTCATCATAAGTAGTAAGCTGATACTCTACTTTACCATTTTCATTAATTCTCAGAGCCCTATCAAAATCCTCTCTCGGAGATTTCAAATATTCTCTTGAATAAATACAACAAGTGCTTAAATCAATATCAATATCCAAGATAGAATATCCTGAATAATAACCATCAATAGGATAAAGTTTTCCTGATGTATTATATATTGTTTTATATCTCTGAGTACAAATTTGCTTATCATCTAAATCGTGGACATGTCCCCGCAAAACTAAATCAAAATAATTCAGATTTCTTTCTACATTAGTCATTTCCAAATCCGATAACCAATCTAACGGATGGTGCATTAAGCAAATTTTCAAATCTGCATCTTTGATATTGTTATGCAAGACTCCAACTTGTTGCTCACCAACAAGCATTTTACCTCTTTCTTCCCAGCCTGCACCTGTTGATCTCCATGCCGAATCAAGTCCTACAATTCCTATATTAATATCATTTATATTTTTGGTAATTGAATATCCAAGTCTCCATTTTTCCGCATCTGGTAGATATTTTTCATACATATAATCATAGAAATATTGCAGTCTATTTTTATATTCATCTTGCATATCATATATCGTTTCATTAATTTCTTCTATAGAAGATATTGAAGCTAAACCTTTTTCTGTAATTTTAGCAATTTTATTTGTATCTACCTCATGATTTCCTGGCACAAGAATAAACTCTTTTTTAGTTAATCCTATTGCTTCAAGTAAAGGAGAAATAAAATGTTCTTCAGCTAATTGAATTTGCATTTCATCATTAAATGCTTTATCGCCTCCTGCAATTAAATCGCCAGTAAAACAAATCAAATCTATATTAATATCATTTTCATCCTTAACCTTCTTTATGTCATTAATTAATTTTTCCACTAACGAATCAATTTCTAATATTGACGAAGCGTTAATATGTACATCTGATATATGTAAAATTCCAACTTTTTTCATCTATAAATTTCCTTCCTCTAATTCTAAAATTAGATTTTTCCTAAAGTAATTTTTTCTATTATATCACTAAATGCCTCTAGTTTTAAGCACAGCCTCCAAATATTCAGTCATCTGAAACTTTTTTATTTTACACCAATCTTAAAACGCTAAACATATTTAAGTACTCTTTTTATTTTTATTAAACTACCAGTTATCTTTCAATGATGCGGATAAATTTTAAAACAGTTGCTTTATGTATTATCTATTTCTGGACTAATCTTTTTAATTTTTCTTACCTGTAAATTTTCTATTAAATTTGAATATATTTCACAAAATTGTTGTATTTTTTCAATCAACTGATTCACATCATCTTCTGCTTTATGTGTTAAATCCCAAACAATACTTAATGCTTCATCTGATGCACTATCAATGCAATTTTCTAAATTATCTTCATACGCCACCATTGCATATTCTCCTTGCAATTGTTCATTAATATATTCATTCCAATCAAATTCTGATAATTCAATAAGCGTAGAGAAATTTCTTATTTTCTCAATCTCTGAACCTAATCTTGAAAGTTTTTCACATATATCATCCACAACGATCATCTCATCTTCATCAAAATCTGTAATGATTTCAATGGCGTTATAAATGTCATTTACAACATTATACGATTCGTTTAAAATTTCAATAACTCTATCTAAAGTACTTACTGTTAAAGTAGCTTCAAATTCAATGTAATAATACCATTTCCCATCTACATCATCATGCAATCCATAAACCTCTTCATATAATTCATTTTTTATATTATAAATTGCAGAAAGTGCTAAATTTGCTTCAAGCAAAAGAGCTGTATAATCATACTCATAATACGGGATAGATGCGGTTTGAACATCTAATAAAACTTCAGAATTGATATATTCAATAAATTTTCGATCTCTTGATATTAGTCCAAATTCTGTATTATTTGCACTTTCCTCCGAATAATTTGCTGACCCTACATAAACAATATAATCCGTCATTATTATTTTTCCATGATTAGAAAAATCAAAAAATACATTAGCTTTAATGCCTAGACTTTCTGAACTTAATTTGGTTAAATACAAGTTAATTTTCTTCCTTGCTTTATCTCGAAAATAATTTCCATAATATGTATCCCATCTACTTGGAATATTTGTTATAACATTAATTACACAATGTTCCCCTGCTTTTTTCAACGCTGAAACTAACACATTTTCCTTTTCAGATATATTGTATGTAATGATAGTAATTTCAGAAGCATTTTCAAAATTGTCCAATACTTCTTGATAAGCTAATTCATTCTTCGAATACACAAATTTAGCATCAGAAATACAAAATTCCTTTTTCATATCATCCTCCACTATACTAATTAAAACTTATATTCTTTAATAAAATCAGACTTTGATTTCATAAAATCTACAAACATCTAACTCCATTTTTTATACTTATATATATTTTAAGGAAATTTAAATCTGTTCTAAACTTTGGTCACCTATATTGATACTTTCGCTCTCTTTTACGGAAAGCATCTTCTCCACCTTCCATAATTTCACAAATTCCCTCTCTAATGAGCTTTTCCTCAATACATCCAGCTTTTTTATTTTTTCTGAAAGTAACTTTTCCTTGATCATTACGCTCAAGAACAATAATCCCCTCTGCATCACCCAAAACTGGAATATTAGGATTATGTGTGACAATAATAATTTGACGTTTACTTTTCATTTTTCTTATAGATTTTACAACAAGCGAATAAATAAGACTATTATCAAGGTCATCTTCTGGCTGATCAATAATTAGTGGATTCTCCCCACTATTTAATATAAATGCAAGAATAGCTGCACTCTTTTGTCCAGGCGAACCTTCATTAATATCAATTTCTCCATTACCATCTATAATTTTAATCTGTAGTTTATCCTCTGGAAGGACTTTTACCATTGAACTCAGTGTATCATTGCTATATTTATCTGTCCATATCTTAGCAAAACGTGCATCTGTAGAACAACCTAACAATTCTTCAATATTCCCTGAATCTGTAATTAGCATAAACTTTAAAAAAGCTTTATATTTTTCCCAATTATTATCTTTACATAATAATTTATTAACCATATTTTGAAAATCGTTATCAAATGTTCCTTCTTTTCCCAACTCTTTTTGTAAATTGGCTTTCCATCGTATTAAGTGTCCTAACGGAATAACTTTAATTGAAATATTTTCTAAATCCAAATTGTCAATTACATCCTGCCGCTTTTTTGATAGCTCTAATCGTTTATCAATAAAACTATCTATACTCTCTTCAATTTTTATTTCTATATTTCCCTGCTCATTTTGTAGTTTAATCAAATCATTGTATCTTTTTTTATTCTTTTGTAATAGATCTTGAATTGCATTAATATCTTCCCCACCAGTATTTCTTACTTCTTCTAATGCATCTAAATATTTTCCATATATTTTCTCACGTCTTTCATAGATTGCAGATGCTTCATATTCTTTTCTCATTGTATCCAGTGAATATTTTTTTTGCTTAGAAAAATCAATAAAATTTTGATTTATATCTTTTATTTTTTTTAAGATATTCAATTCAAGGGAATTTTCTTCTGTTTTATCAAATTGTTTAATCTGACACTCCAAAACTCTACACTGTTCTTCAAAACGGGCAATAAAACTATTTATAACATCTAATTCTGAAACAAAAGAATTTTCTATATTCTTTATTTTATTATCAATAATTTCAAAATTTTTTCTTGATTTTTCAATTCCACTTGCTTTAAATTTCTTTAAAATCGCATCAGCTTTTTCAATTTCAGCTTTTATTGTAGGCAATTCTCTGATTTTCTTTCTATTGCTTTTAAATTCCTCTGAATATTTTTGCATATTTAGTATTGCACTATCAATTTCATCTGAATATGAATACATATCTGCTGATACTTTATCATCTATCATCTTTACCAGTGGACTCATTGTTTGATTTGCAATATTATCATCTTCATCTATTAAATTAAAAATCTCTTTTTGCCCATAAAAATCTATCTTAAATTCCGGAGGATTCTCCACTCTACCATCATCATCTTCAACTTCCGTTATAATCTGTTTTCCTTTTCTTAATGCTTTTATTACATAAGGTTTATCTGTACCAAAATTAAAAAATGTTGAAATTTTTGCTTTTTTTGTTAATGTTTTTTCCAATAATCTACATTTCGAAAGATCATGTTCATTATATACTCCATAATTTATTGCATCAACAATCGTAGATTTTCCTGTTCCTCTTCCTCCTACAATACAATTCAAATTAGGTGAAAATCTCATATTCATTTTTGTCATATGTGAAATACCTTCAAATTCAATACCACTTATATAATTATAGCTAGTTTCGTTAGGATCGAACTGCACACCTATTTTTTGAAGTGTTAACCAATCAATGCATCTATGTTCAGGATCAATAAATACCTGACGAAGTCCTTCAAAAGATAATGTAGAAAGCTTAATCCATGTGAACATTTTTCCAAATCCTTCAATTGAATGTTGCGCTTCATCCTTATTTGATGGATTGTCCGATCCTGTTATTAACACAGCCTTATTAATAGCTTTATTTTTTAATTTATTATTATATTCTTTAATATCATCATCATTTCTTACTTCAATTGCTGAAAATGAAAGAAATTCTTGATATTTTTTGATCGCATTTTCTGTACATTTTCCAAGGCCTTTATTAGATGCAAAATGAGCAGGTATTACAAAGATTTTATCCTTCAATTCCGTATATAATATTTTTAATTTATCCTCAGATACATTAATCGTTGTATCAGCCCAATCTTTTCTTGCTAATCCTAAATATGCAACAACTGCATCTTCAATTTCGGTTACAGACATCTTATCATCAAAAATAATGAGAAAATGTGTAAAATTCGATGATACACAAAGTTCAATTCCATAAAATATTTTAAACTTTCTATCTTCAAATTTTGCCTTTATTTTTTCTATTTTATTAATCCAACCAACTGAATTATGATCACTCACTACAACTGCATTAAGTCCAGAATCCTTAGCTGCTTTTAACCATTTTTCTGGTGCCACACTTTTATCTGGAAAACAATTACTTTCTGGTGTGTGAGTATGAAAATCTATCTTATACCACTTTGCTAATGCCATATAATACTCCTTCTCATTTGCACTAAACAATCTATTGTATATGCTACAAATTTATTTATTATTTCAAATAAATGCTTTAATTATCAAGTTTATGCCAATATTATCTCCCTCCAAGGTCTTTCACACCTTAAAGCAAATCAGTAAACAAATCTTTATCCTAAAAATACAACATCATTATGATATTCAATAAAATTTTTTGCTGGTAAAAACTTATCTGGCAAAGTAATTTGTTTACCTTCATATCCCCAAAACCATTCTCGCGTTTGCTGGTCCATGTCTACATCTTTAAGTTGATTTAATACTACAATATTGTATGAGGAATTTATAGTTATCAAACGCTTTATCACGTAAAGGATTAAGACATAATCCATTTTGGGGATTTATACGTTCTGTATATTGATCACAATCTCTCCACGGTTTGATATGACTTGCTATTAATAATTCCGACTTACAAATGCCAGTAATACAACAACGATTATTGTAAGAGTTTAAAACAGCCATTCTAAAAAAATATTGACCTACACGAATTTTCATTTCTTATTCTCTATACTAGAATAACAGATAATCGTTAAACAAGAATGCAAACCTATTTAATAGATCTCCTATACATTTCAAACATGATGCCTTAGCTGTATTATTTTGATTAATTCAATTTATTTCTTATAATATTATACCGTAATTCTTTATAGAATTTTGTCGAAAAATAGCATATTCTCACATAAAATAGCTCGAATTCAATTTTCCTTATAATCGAAATATTCTATTATCAACCCATTACATTTTTACATTAATTTTCTCAATTAACTTCACATCTGCCGGCAACCATTCTACTTCCCCCAATTGTTCTTTTGTCAACCACCTTGCATCCTCATGTTCTTTCAGTACAAGATTTCCTTTCACAATTTCACACCAAAAACATTCCATACAAAGGTGAAATGTCGGATAATCATATTCAATTATATCAATAAGTTTCCCCACTTTTATCTCTGTTTCCAATTCTTCCATAATTTCACGTTTTAATGCTTCCTGAGGTGTTTCTCCAATTTCGATCTTTCCTCCGGGAAATTCCCAACCACCTTTCAAATCTCCATATCCACGTTGTGTCGCAAAAATTCTATTTTTATCTCGTATTACAGCTGCAACAACTTTAATTGTTTTCATTTGTTTTATCTCTCCTTTATTAATCCCTCACAATATAATCATAAATATCACTTCTTACAGGGGTATCTAATCGATACAAAATCTCAAAAGCATCATCATTCGTAGATTCCATATGAATAGGATTTGGATATCCCTCTGCATAAATTTCCCCCAAAAAATAAAATTTCTTTTTTTCTTTATCATTTTTATTTTTTCGAACAAATAAGAAAATACGATTATCTTTATCTTCTAACTTCTTTTTATAAATATGATCTACATCTTTAGATGTAATCTTTCTTGGATGTTTAGATAGTGCTATAAGCATATTTTCTGATATAAATCTATCCTCATAAGCAATAGCATCTTCTGTTTTATCATAGTTAATAAATACTGGCAAAGTTTTTGTATCTGTGTCATAAAAATATCCACCCATACTTTGTGCATTTACATTCTGTTTCCATCCAAGCAATCGACATACATCTTCATAATCATATTTTTGATACAGCTGAAAACATGTATCTTTATATAAATCAGAATACTGCTCTCTGTATTGTTCTTCCCCAAAAGTCAACAGATCTATTATCATATTTTTAAATTCCTTATTTCCTAACATCTTTTGAAAATGAGAGGCTATTTTATAACTACCATCTTCTTCTCTTTCAAGTAAAACACAAGCAGAATACCTTTTTCGTTCACTTTCTTTAGGAAATTTATTTGTAAGATTTCTATATACAGATTCCTCTTCAATTGAAGATATATTTAACCCATAATTTAATTCCATGAACTTACGATAATAAACTCCTAATCGCTCTTGTTGATTTATCAAAAAGCGTAGAATTGCCAATTCATGAATTCTTTTATAAGATATTAATTTTTTTGATATATATTCGATGATCTGTGCTTCCTCTTTAGAAAAAGAGACCGTATAATCTTTTTCATATTTTTTCAAGAAAGCATAATAAGATCCACATTTGTCAAAAATCTTTGTTGCATCAATTGAGCCATACTCTTTAAACTCTAAGATACTAGGGATTCTCCCGAGCTTATATTTTAATGTCATATACGAATCCTTTAACAATTTTATGTCATTTGTCCGTGCTTTATCAATTGAAGCATATATTCTTTTTTTAGAAATTTCATCAAAATGAATCGTTGAACTTCCTGGAATTATACGTGATCCCTCTCGTACATATCTACGCATATTATCTTTATTATAACTTCTATCTCCTGACAACGCGATCGGAATCATAAAATTATTCATATAGTTTCCAATAAAATCCAAAACAACTACATATTCTTTTTCTTTATACTTACGAAGACCACGTCCTAATTGCTGAATAAAGATAACTGGAGATTCTGTTGGTCTAAGCATAATTACTTGGTTAATTTCTGGTATGTCAACACCTTCATTAAAAATATCTACTGTGAAAATATAATCAATTGCATCTTCTTCACTTCCATCTGCAGTAAGTTTTTGGATAACTTTTTCGCGACGTTCTTGCTTATCTTCTCCTGTTAATACTTCAGTTTTATAAAGATCTCCATTCTCCTTGTATCTACAATTAAATTTTTGAGATAATTCTTTTGCTTCTTCTTTTCTACTGCAAAAAATTAATCCTTTCACACGATCACCACTATATCCAAAATATTCTGCATTTTTAATAATATAATCTACTCGATCATCACATATTAAATTAGCAAAATTACGTAAACCAGTATTATCATCGAATACCTCTCCATTTATTTCAAGGTCGGTGATGCCAAAATAGTGAAATGGACATAATAAATCTTCTTCTAAAGCCTGTTGTAATCTTATTTCATAAGCAATATTATGATCAAACAATTCATAAATATCATAATTATTAGTATCTGGACTAGCTGTCATACCAAGCCAAAACTTAGGTTTAAAATAAGACATAATTTTTTGATAACTATTATCTCCTGCATGGTGACACTCATCAAGCACAATAATATCAAAATCCTCTTTATCAAACTGTGTATATACTTCTGATTTTGCCATCATTTGCATAGTTGAAAATATGTAATCTGCATCCATATCCCTGTGATTTCCAGATATAAGTCCAAATGTCCGTCCATTTCCAAAAACTTTTCTATAGCTATTTAATGCCTGTTTTGCAATTTGTTCTCTATGTACTATGAAAAGCATTCTTGTAGAATTCATCTCACGTATTGCGAAAGCTGATGCTAACGTTTTTCCAGTTCCAGTACTACTTACTAATAATGCTTTTTGTGCATCATTCAAACGAAGGTTCATAATATTTTCAACAAAAGCAACCTGCATCTTATTTGGAGTCAATTTATACCGTTCAATTTCAATAATTTGATCTTGCTTTACTGATTTATGTTGCTTTTGCACCATTTTTTCTTTCAGATACTTTAATTTATATTCTTGTATAAAATCTGAATAATCCTGAGAATTTGGTGAATTCCAAAACTCATCAAACTCATGAAGAATATCTTGTGTAATTTCTCCATATTCCGTAGATACAATCTTGGTATTCCATTCACTATTACGTGTCAATGCACCAAGAGTCAAATTTGAACTGCCTATAATAATACGATAAATTTCTTCTCGACGAAAAATATAACCTTTTGTATGAAATCCTCCGGTTTCATTACTTGTACGATACGTAATTGGATATTTTTTAAAGATGCAATTTTTTCTAAGGCTTCTGGTTCACTAAATAATAAATAATCTGTTGTTAAAATTTCACCAGGTATACCCTTTTTTTCTAGTTCTCTAAATACCTGTAACAGAGGCGTAATTCCACTCTTTGTAATAAACGCGACACTAATTTTAAACTGATCACAACACATCAATTCTTGCTCTATTGATACAAATATTTTCTTACCTATTCTCGGATTATTTGAAAGGAATTCTGGACGATACTCCGGATTTGACTGATATTCCATATTAATTGCCGCTGTTCTAAATCCTTCCATCAATTCTCTATTATAATCTATTTTTTCAATCATATATCACACCTCAGTTTTTAAAATATCCATAAACCTTTTTCATAAAATACATTATTATTTATACATATAATTTCATTAATCCAATTATATCATTACCATTATTAAATTGATATTAAAATTTTAATATTGATTCAAACTCTTTATTAACAAAAAACACACATCACAAAAGTGATGTGTGCCATAAAAAATCAAATTCTATTCAATTCCAAAACAAAGAATCAAATTATTTTAACTGAGCAGCAACCTCAGCCGCAAAGTCTTCTTCTTTCTTTTCA
>ERZ791903.2805-NODE-2805-length-12063-cov-2.773984_pt1 | contig 12063 bp, 14 predicted proteins | sample MGYA00510148_ERZ791903 | MGnify/ENA primary metagenome ERZ791903 (study PRJEB30046, sample SAMN00792080) | human gut metagenome | study: EMG produced TPA metagenomics assembly of the A metagenome-wide association study of gut microbiota in type 2...
TAGGATTCACAGCTTTTCTACGATTAATACTTCAATTTCTTCGTATATGCTCGTAGGATTCACGACTTTGCTACGATTAATACTTCAATTTCTTCATATATGCTCGTAGGATTCACAGCTTTTCTACGATTAATACTTCAATTTCTTCGTATATGCTCGTAAAATTTCCTGTAATACTACGATTAATATTTCAATTTATCTATATATGTTCGTATATTTCCCGGAACTTCTACGATTAAATATGTATTTTTTTCGACTTCTGTATCTTATTTTTAATACGAAGACATGCTTCTGTATGCATAATCCAGTGTCGTGAAAATGGCATTTGAATTAACCCACGAATATCTTTATTGCACCAATAATCAATCAACCAGACAGCATTTTCAGCTATGCTTACTACACTTAAGGATTTTAAACATTCTTTTCTTTCTTCCGGTATTTTCTGAGTTAGTTCAGCATAAGATAAGCCTTTGATAATCTCCTCAGTGCTTTCTTTTACCTCAAAAACAGAATATTCCGATTGACACTTCTTATATCCTATTGTATCATCTGCATATAAAAGAAATGGGTTTTGTGTCTGGTAAGCGATTATTCGCCGAGAGAGTTGCTCGTTTCTTTTTTTATATCTATAATGTCGTATAAATACATTTTCCCATCATTTGAATGACGTACCAGCATGGATGCATGGAATATATTGTATCTATCAATTTCTCCACTAATCCGCCTTATCCCTCCTTCTCCGGCAGAAATGTCACCAACAAGAAAATAATTCCGAATACCACAATGCTTCCCGCCATAATCGCCACCATCTGACCTGTACTTACCACATGACCATGAAACTGCGGATTACAGTCAAGCGTATCCCTGATTGCAGTAATCATCTCAGCAGGCAGCTTCTCGTTTTCCATCTCCGCAAAAATTCCGTGAAGCATGTGATTTTTTAACAGAGAGGTTCCGTATGTACTCGGAAGATATGACAACACCTTCTGTAAACCGGAACCGAAATTCGAAATTGGCATATATGCACCGCACACAAATCCATAGCCGGAGCTGACAATCGTTCCGACCGCCGATAGCTGTCCCTGTGTGGTGAGCGGATAGCTGACAATACTAGAAAGCGTACTGCCGAACAGCACAAGCAGTATTTCATCTAAAATCACCCACAGCACATCCGAGGTGCTCATGTACCAGCCCATTTTATATACATATCCAAGACAAAGTACCAACGCAAGCCCATTTACCATAAGTGAATTAGCAACTGTGGACAGGAAATATCCAAGATACAGCTTACATCTGCTTATCGGGGACACGTTGAAATCCTTGCGCGTTCCATTTGCCCGATCCTGCACCATCGTAAGATTCACACAGAATGTCACCGTCACGCAGCTTACCGCTAAAAGTGCTGCCACAAGCTGTGCCGCCACGGTTCCGTCTATCAGCTTATCAGAAATTGTAAGCTTATCTGAGATTGCCGATACAAAGGAATCCCTATACACCTTGGCTAAAAAAGTTGCATACAGAACAATAAGAATTGCCGGTGTAATAAGTGAAGAAAACAACATCCCCTTATCCTTAAAATATAATTTTCTGTTTCTTTGTATAAGTGCAAATACAGCCTTCATCAGTTCTCACCTCCAAGCCTTTTTCCCGTTACCGCAAGAAACACATCGTCCATTCCGCCCTTTGTCACCTCGTAATCATGAAACAATTCCTGATGTGCTACGATAAGTTCAGTAGCCCCCGATGTATTTTTTACCCTGACACGATAGCCATCCCTGATTTCCTCGTATTCAATGCCAAGCGACTTTATCTGAGCTTCAGTCACTCCATAGATGGACATCGTATCCTGCACATACTTATTTTTTAATTCAAAAGGAGTTCCCTCCGCTGCAATGCATCCCTTATCTAGAATAACCACATAGTCGGCATTTGCCGCCTCCTCCATGTAGTGGGTGGTGAGAAATACGGTGAGCTTTTCATCGGCACGAAGCTTATCAATCACGTTCCATATCAGCAGTCTCGTCTGTGGGTCCAAACCTGTCGTGGGTTCATCAAGAATCAACACCTCCGGTCTATGTAACAGTGCCCTCGCAATATCTATCCTTCTTCTCTGGCCTCCTGAGAGCTTTCCGACAGGTCTGTTTAGATAATCTCCAAAGTCGAGTATATTGACAAGCTCCTTAAGTCTCTCCTCAAAGGCTTTCCCTGTAATCCCATAGAGTGCTGCCCTGCTTTTCAGATTTTCCCGGACTGTGAGCGGCTTATCAAGCACACTGTCCTGAAACACGACGCCAAGTGTTCTCCCTACCTTCTTGCCTGTTTTCTCTATATCATTTTCATTAATCTGCACCGTTCCGCTGTCCTTTTTTACCTGCCCGCAGATGATGGAAATTGTCGTACTTTTTCCGGCTCCGTTCACACCCAAAAAAGCAAACAGCTCTCCCTTTTTTACCTGAAAGCTCAAATCATTTACCGCCTTCACCTCGCCAAAGCTTTTATGCAGATGGCTGATTTTAATAATATTATTTTCCATTTTTTTATACCCCTGCATACTGCAAGCATTGCTTGCAGTACTGCCACCAATAAGTAGTTTGAAAGTTTTTCTTTCAAACTTCTCCCCCTTTATTTTTCTTAACTCACTAAGCTTCCTATTCATGCTGTCGGCAGCTATGCGGTCATTCATGTATACAACCAGATTCACAATAACATACACTCCGATAATAAGCCCTTCCATAAAAACAACCATTTCAGGCTTTTCAAAGTAAAACCATCCGAAGGCTCTTCCGAACCCAAGCACCGCAATATTTACATATACAAAATATATTATCTGCCTCACAATCATTCCTTTTTTGGATAATTCCTTCTCATTCTTAATCGGATACATGAGAATCGGTACCGCACAAACTGCGGAGACTATTATAATCTGCCAAAGAATTCTTACACTTATCTGTGCGTCCAAGCCCCATAATGCAGAAATATAGATTGCCGACGCAAACAATACGCATACTGTAATTTTAGAAAAAATATTTGCAAGATTTTTTACTTTTTCAAACACTGCTTAAACCTCCTACAATCCCAAGCGTTCCTTCAGAACCGGTACATACTGCCTTGAAATAATCACTTTTTCCTTATTTTCCAACAGGGCTTCAAATCTGCCTCCGAACGCAGGTGACAAATGCTTTATTTTATTCAGATTTAAAATCATGGACTTGGAAGCCCTCATAAACGAAAATGACACAAGCAGTTCTTCGAGCTGATACAGCTTTTCCCTGACCTCATAGACATCCCTCTCACAGTACGCAAAAACCTTGTTGTCCGTTGCCTCAAAATAATACACATCCGACGCTTCCAAAGGGTATATCCCATTTTCATCATAGCCTGTAAGCTTCATGTCTCCATGTTCCAATCTGTATACAAGCTGTTTCATTTCATCTGTCAGCGTATGACATCTGAATATTATCTCCTCCTCTTCGCCGGGAGACGGGGCGATTATCGTTATTTTCAATTTAAGCTCCATTTCTTCACAAAAGAATATACCTTCTCAGACCACTGCCGCTGACAATGAACCACGCTGAAAAACAGAAATCGCATTTTCGAGTTGGCTCTGAAAAGTTACCATATATTTTATTCTGATTATCTTATATACGATTTTCCGGTATATGTCTACCTATTATCCCGTGAAATGCAAAAACAGACGTGTAAGATGTATGAGTGTAATCAAATATTTCCAGTTTATATGTGGAACCTTTCTCGAAGCCTTCCTTAGCCGTAACTGAATACTTTCCGGTTCCAGCCTCAGCTACAACAAGTACATCCTTTATAAGCGTACTGCTGCCGTCCGTTCTTTCAGGTGACGTGATATTTGTAAGCTTTAATGCTGCTTTTACATCATCTGTGCTTACTTTTTTTCTTTCTACCGTATCTGTTGTGACATAAATCGTAAAATCCGTTTTCCCGTCAACAGAACACACATAGTTCGAGCTTCCGCCTTCATTGATAGGCATGGTATCTCCATAATCAGCGTAGAGTGTCATATCCTTATCAAGAATATCATCAACTGCCACCTTATCATTAAGCGCACTGTCATAATACCAGCCAAGGAATATCTTTCCGTCTATGTACGGACCGTTGATGCTGCTAAGCTTTACCCCTCTCTTTCCGGTAAGCTGCTTAACCACGGCATCACCTGTGGCATTTCCAATTGTAATTGTATACCTATCAGCTTCTGTCTCTTCCTCTGTTGCAGTTTCCTGTTCCGTCGGCTTCTCCTCCGACGGCTCTGTCACGTTCTCCGTAGACTTCTCCTCCGCGGGCTTTGTCACGTTCTCCGTCGGTCTTTCCATTATATTTTCTGTAGATTCCGCCACAGTCTCTGCGACCGTTACGTTATCTTTTTTTGCCTTTTTACCGCATCCTGTCGTGCTTCCCACAAGCATCACGGCAGCCATAGCCAGACATAAAAAACGTTTACCGCTTTTCTTCAGCTTCTGCATATTCTCCTCCTGACAAATGGTTTCCTATAAACCAATTACTTAAGTACAAAGAAATTATACTATCCATGAAAAAAGAACGCAATAGCTTTTTTTACAATAAATGGTACAAAATTTGGTTAAAGTGGTGCAAAATCTTGTTTTTAAACTTTATAACGGTACAAACTTATATTTCGTACAAAAAAAGATGCTATATCATTTTCGATATAACATCTTATCTGCCTAATATTATTTTGATACTTCCATCTGTCCCACTTACGCTTCTTACATGTTGTATACTGTCAGAATTGAATAAAATACATCCGCAATGTCCTTCAAAGGTCGGAAAACATATAATAGAGAACTGCGTATCTATCTCCGGACTATGTTCATTCATCCACAAAGTTTCTCCGAACAGCACTGCCCTTTCATAACATCGCAGCCACTTCTTGTCCATGTCCGGAAAAATACTTCCAAACCGGTTTCCGATTAATTTCTCGAGGGGTACCTTTTCCAGCTTGGCAAGTGCCTGATTTCCATACCTGAATACCCAGTCGACGGCGCGGCACTCATCGTCAAACATCATCTCGATATCTGTAAACGCAAACGGCATCTTGTCATAGCCTTTATAATATTCACAATATTCCTCGAACGTAGTGGGTATCCCCTCTGTTGAAAAATTCTTAATGATATTTCTTTGTCTTTGATATAGCCTGTTCTCTATCTCGGTCTTTCTGCTGAGTGTATATTCCACTGTTTCGCCATTATTAAGATTTACCGTATTCGTCACATCGTGTATTGCTATCACGGACACAAGATTACCTCTTCGAACTTCAATGAAGTCATCCCCAAGCATATCGCAGAATTCCTTATAGGTAGTCCTTGTCTCAATAACCTCTCCGTTATCCATGTATATATCTGCATGTTTTCTGCGCATGTGAATATACAGTATCTGCTTTTTGGAAAGCGTCCTTTTTCTTCTCTTTGATATTATTGTTATTGACCCTTGCGTGTGCATAGCACCTCCCCGGTATGAGGACATCAGAATTCTATCTTACAATCCGGCTCAGCTTCCCTGCATGCCTTAAAAACCTCAGCCATAACCGTCTTCTCATCCTGTCCGTCCTCAAACTCGACCTCCATTTTCTGCGTCATAAAGCTTACCGAAGCGTCCATGACCCCCGGCGTGTTGTTGGCGATATCTTCCATAGTATTTGCACAATTGATACAGTCCACCGATATGTTGTACGTCTTATTCATAATCCACGCATCCCTTCAACTTAATGATATTTAGGATTCAGATGTCAAAACATGCAGATCTGATTTTTACATGCATATCATGTTATAATTATACATATCAGCTCCGTTGTACGAAGCAAGTTGTGAACGCATGTTTTGACAACTGAATCTAATTAGTTAATTGCAATACCCATTTATTTCCAAAAGCAGTTATGCAATTGCCTATAATGATAATATTAGGTCGAAAAATAACCCCTGATATCATTATATTACTTTGTGAACCATTTATCAATAGAAAATGACCAACTTTCATTTTTGTGTTTTTGTTGAACTAATGAGCCTTTACCTTAGTCCAGAGATCTGCGCAGTAGGATTTAATCTCTGTCTCCTGATATGCAAATACCTCGTCCTTATCATATCCGACTCTTGTAACATAAGCACTGATGTCCTTGTAGGCATCCTCCTGCATTGCCTCAAATGCTGACTTAACCGGTGAAGAATATCCAACCTCCTCAGTGTTGGCAAGTGCATTTTCCTCATCAAGCATGAAATTCATGAACTGATGAGCAAGCTCTATATCGGTGCAGTCCTTTGTCATTACCATGCAGTCGCACCAGATATTGGTTCCCTGCTCAGGCTCAATGTATGCAAGATTCTCATTCTCAGACATTATATATGCCGCATCGCCTGAATATACAACTGCTATTGACTTGTTTCCTGAAATCATGTTATCGATAACATCATCACCCACATACACGGGGTTCATTGTGTCTCTCTGATTGCAGAGCCACTGATATGCCTCATCAAGCTGTGCATAATCCGTTGTGTTCATTGAATAGCCAAGTGTCTTCAACGCTATCATAAAAGAGTCTCTCTCAGAATCATACATGTACAAATCACCCTTGTACTTCTCATTCAGGAGAAGATTCCAGCCCTCCTTTGCGTCATCCTCGGATACAACCGTCTTATCATAGAGAATACCTACCGAACCCCAGAAATAAGGAACCGAGTATGTGTTCTCAGGATCAAAGCTTCTTCCAAACAAATCATGGATAATGTTATCCTTATTGGTTATAAGGCTCCAGTCAACCGGCTGAAGGTAATTTTCCTTTATAAGGCGCTCAATCATGTAATCCGAAGGAATTATGATGTCATACTTGCTTCCGCTCATAACCTTTGTGTACATTGACTCGTTAGAATCGAATGTCTCATATACTACTTTACAATTGTACTCCTTCTCGAACTTTGTGAGAAGAGACTTGTCAATGTACTCTCCTGCATTGTACACTCTGAGAGTCTTCTTACCTGATGAACCGCATCCGCTAAGTACGAGTGCAGCCATGCATACACATAAAATAACAGCAATTAATTTCTTTTTCATCTGAATTATCCCTCCACATTCTGCCTATTTCTCTCTGTTTTCTTTTCCTGTCTTTTTTTAACAGCCTCAGGCACAAGATTCACAATAAGCAATGTTATAATAATCACCGCAATAACAATCGCTGACAGCGCATTGATTGTCGGGTTGGTTCTCTTGGTCATGTTATACACAACAATCGAAATATTGGCAACACCGTTGCCTGTTACAAAGTATGATATTACAAAGTCATCAAGTGACATGGTAAATGACAAAAGCATTCCCGCATATATGCCCGGCTTTATCATCGGCACAATAACCTTGGTGAGTGCCTGAAACGGTGTTGCACCTAAATCCATCGCCGCATTTGCCAGGTTCGGGTCAAGGCTTCGAACCTTCGGATACACACTTGTTATCACATAAGGCGTACAAAAGCAGATATGCGCAAGCAGCATCGTCACATAACCTCTCTCTATCTTCATAGAAGAAAAGAGTATCATAAGACCGATTGCCGTCACAATCTCAGGGTTCATAATAGGTATGTTGTTTACATTCACAAGCCATTCTTTTACAACCCTTCTGCTCCTCGACAAGCCTATCGCAGTTATGGTTCCGAGAATCGTAGCCACTGCTGTTGCAATTACGGCGATACTGAGTGATACTCCAACCGCACTCATGACATTCCTGTCCTCGACAAGTGCCTGATACCACCTTAGGCTGAAGCCCGTAAACCTTGTAAGCGATTTGGATGAGTTAAATGAGAACACCATCGTCACTATAATCGGTATATAAGGCAAAGCATATTGCAATATATATAATTGAACCGAGTTTTCCTCTTTTTTTCATTGCTTATGTCCCTCCGTTCTCATCAGGATCTATCTTCTTCATAATCCTGATCATGATAAGAATTGCCACCGCAAGAAGCATTGAAATCGCGCTTCCGAAGTTCCAGTCACCTACCGATATAAACTGTTCCTCAATGAGGTTACCGATAAGTACATACTGACCACCTCCGAGAAGCTTTGGAATGACGAAGCTTGATATTGAGAGAAGGAACACCATAATTGTTCCGTTCACAACGCCCGGTACCGAGAGCTTGAACGTCACCTTCCAAAATGCCGTAATCGGTTTTGCTCCGAGGTCGTAAGCTGCCTCGATAAGAGAATGATCCATCTTAGCGAGCGATGTGTGAATCGGTATTACCATAAACGGAAGAAGATCACACACAAGGCCGATAATTACCGAAAAATCCGTATACATCATCGTGACAGGGTCAAGTCCTAACATCACAAGCAGTGAATTGATAATTCCGTTATCAGACAAAAGACTTATCCATGCATAGGTACGAAGAAGCATGTTAATCCATGTAGGTATCGTGACCGCAAGAATAAGTATCGTCTGTGCTTTCTCACTGAACCTTGAAATCACGTATGCGAGCATATAGCCCACAACGAGACATACTATAGTAGTAATCGCACCGAGCTTAAATGAACGTATAAATACATTCATATAAACCGGCTCAAATATCTTTTTAAAATTTTCACCCGTAAACTGAATATTTACAAGACTGTTGCCGCCCGTTGTCACCGAATAAAGCACAATGAGAAACAGCGGCACGACAATCAATATGAATGACCAGATAAGATATGGTCTTACCAGATTTTTAAACTGCTTCATAGTATTCTAATATCCTCCAAGTGATTCACTAATATCAATTCTTCATTGTATACATTACATGTATGTCCTCATCGGTGAAGCTCAGTCCCACTGCCTTTCCGACCTCATGGTAATCGGTTGTATGAATCTTGTAGCCGCGCCTGTCGGTCTTTACAATAATCTCATAATGCACACCCTTGAACACGATTGATGCAACCGTACCCTTAAGCTTGCTCTTATCCGGCTCGACAATATCTATATCCTCAGGTCGAAGCACAACCTCGACCTCCTCATTTTCCTTAAAGCCCTTATCAACGCAAGGGAACTCTATGCCGTCAAAGCATACGAGGCAGTCCCTTATCATATTTCCCTCTATAATATTGGAATCACCGATAAAGTTCGCAACGAATCTGTTCTCCGGCTCATTGTAGATATCAACCGGCGAGCCAATCTGCTGAATAACTCCGTTATTCATGACAACCACGGTATCGGACATTGAAAGTGCTTCCTCCTGGTCATGAGTTACGAATATGAAAGTTATTCCGACTTCCTTCTGAATCTTTTTGAGCTCGAACTGCATCTCCTTGCGAAGCTTTGCATCGAGAGCTCCAAGCGGCTCATCAAGAAGCAGCACCTTAGGCTCATTTACAAGTGCTCTGGCAATTGCGACTCTCTGCTGCTGTCCGCCCGAGAGGAGTGTTACATCCCTCTTTTCAAAGCCCTCAAGTCCTACAAGCTTTAGCATTCTCTTAACCTTCTGGTCGACAATCGACTTATCCGCCTTCTTTAGGTTAAGCCCGAATGCCACATTATCGTGGACATTCAAAAACGGAAAAAGAGCATACTTCTGAAAAACCGTATTAATCTCTCTCTTATATGGTGGAACCTTGGAAATATCAATTCCGTTAAATAACAATTCTCCCTTACTCGGCTCCTCAAAGCCCGCAATTATTCTCAGTATAGTTGTCTTACCGCATCCGCTCGGCCCAAGCAGGGTAAGGAATTCATTCTCATATATGTTAAGGTCTATCCCCCTAAGAACCTGCTGATCATCAAAATTCTTTGTAAGTCCCTTTAACTCAATTATCTTATTGCTCATAATTCTTCCTCCACATTACCTTATCAGAAACTCGGCGGTGAGCTTACCCATATTATAACCGCTCCACCCTTAGACTCTATATAATGCTTGAACTTCGGCTCAAAATAAAACGATTCGCCCTTCTTCGCCTTATATCTCTTATTACCAACAACAATGCTTATTGAACCTGACAATACATATCCGAATTCTTCGCCCTCATGCGGATTATCCGGATACGTTGAACCACCCGGCTCTAACGTAAGTCTTATCGGTTCCATAATATTCTTCTGCGCATTCGGTATAATCCACTCTACCCTGTTATGCAGTTCCGTGTCGGTCTTTTCAAAATAGTCATCCTTGCCGAATACAACACGGTCATCCTCCGTGTCGTCAAAGAAGGTCTTAAGATCCGTTCCGAGACACTGCAGTATGTCCACAAGCGTTGCAATCGACGGTGATGTCAGATCTCTTTCAAGCTGGGAAATGAACCCCTTAGACAGCTCTGCACGGTCCGCAAGCTCTTCCTGTGTAAGTCCCTTCAGAACCCTGAGTTCTTTTATCTTACTTCCAATCTGCACAGCGGGCACCTCCTCAAAAGCGATGCAAATAATTAAACAAAAAGTTTAGCGTTGCTAAACCAAGGACTATTATACATGATTGCCCCGCCATGTCAAGATACAATATAAATAATTATGGAACGAAATTTACTATTACACAAAAAGAGTGAAACCGGCACGCACCCATGCCGTTTCACTCTGTCTTAAATACATTCTTAGCCCCCTGCATACTGCAAGCAATGCTTGCAGTACTGCCACCAATAAGTAGTTTGAAAATAAAATTTTCAAACTTATTCTACTCGTTAAATTCACATGTTACAAAGAACCCTCTCGGCGTCTCCTCCACGTCAATAACCTTGCCCTGCCTTGCCATTAGCCTCTCGGCAAGTCTGTAATTGCCCGACATGGCGACTGCCGGCTCTATCGTATAATAAAAGCTTGACGGAAGCTTGCCCTCGGTAATGTCCACCGTCTGTCCGGCCTCAACCTGTCCCGGTCGCTCCATCTTAAACTGCATGGTACGCATTCACTGCCACCTCTTATTCCGCAACATTTAAATTCTTTCCCTTGAGACCGATAAAGCTTCCCTTAGGAAGTCCACCCTCCTCATGACCGATAAGCCACTTGTTAGTCGCCGTTATAAGTGCATCCTCTCCTCCGCACACAGGACACTCAGCATGCTCCGTGGCAAGTTCATAATTAGTTCCCCTCGGAAGCACGACAGCCACCTGAAAGCCCTTGTTGTCAGGTCCGCACGGTGCATAGTGAAGCGTTGTGGCATACAGCTCAACGGCAGTTCCGGCAGGTACCAAAAAAGCCTCCATCTTAGCCGTATCGTATGTGAAATCATCCTCAACATCCCATAGATTTCCGAGAATAAGAATCGCATCCGTGGCAGCCGCATTTATCTCTGAGCTTCTGTGATACTCAGCCGCATTAAGGAGCTGATTATGACCATTGCAGTAACCGATCTGAATAGGAAGCTCACCGAAGAACTTATTTTTTATCTCCTTTGCCACCTCAAGGCTCTCAAGACTCTCCACCGACGGCTCATACACAACACCCTCGGGAATCTCCGTCTTTTTCATAGCCTCGACAAGTGTTGTGAAATCAATATTTTTGATAACCTTGCCGTACTTCTTAAATCTCTTGTCTGTTACCGAAATAATCTCCATTTTAATCCTCCCAATATATAATGCTTCGCCCTGTTTGCTAACCCTGATACTTTCTGATATGCTCGTCAATAAGTGCCTGGTCTGCAAAATAATTAATCTTCATGGAATTCTTTACATCGTCAAGCGTCTTTGCCGCAACCTCTCTTGCAGCCTCGCTGCCCTTCTTTAGCACCTCATATACATACGCTATATCCTTCTCGTACTCTTTTCTTCTGGCACGGATAGGATTAAGCTCCTCGTTCATCACGTTGATGAGGAACTTCTTGACCTTGACATCGCCAAGACCACCTCTTCTGTAGTGATCCTTGAGTTCATCAAGGCTGACATAATCAGGAAGATACTCTGCAAAATGCTCCGGCTTGCAGAAAGCATCGAGATATGTAAATACCATATTTCCTTCAATATGTCCCGGATCCTCAACCTTGATATGTGTCGGGTCAGTATACATATTCTTCATAATTTTTTCTTTAACATCCGCCTCTGACTCGGAAAGATAGATACAGTTACCGAGCGACTTGCTCATCTTAGCCTT
>ERZ791903.2816-NODE-2816-length-11995-cov-2.648157_pt1 | contig 11995 bp, 10 predicted proteins | sample MGYA00510148_ERZ791903 | MGnify/ENA primary metagenome ERZ791903 (study PRJEB30046, sample SAMN00792080) | human gut metagenome | study: EMG produced TPA metagenomics assembly of the A metagenome-wide association study of gut microbiota in type 2...
AAGGCAAAAGTGAAAGCGACCCGGCCAAACTCTGCCGTCTGCGTGACAATCTCTCCGTCGGCTTGGGAGACCAGATCGTATGCCGCGTCAACGCGAAGAACATACTGGACCGGTCCGGCAGAAGCATCGAGAACAACATGACGTTCCGGATCATCGCCGTCGGTAAATCCGGCGCACGATGCATGAACCTCGCGGACGGCGTCATCTGCGACATCCCACGCGACTGGCTCAGAAAATCATGCGAAGCCGGATACGCGGCCACCGTCCACCGCAGCCAAGGCATGACCGTGGACCGTTGCGCCGCGGTGTTCCCATCCGACGCGAACCTTCCATGCAACCTGCAATACGTCGCCGGCTCACGCGGCAAGGAGGAAAACCATTTCCTGTTCGGCTGCAAAAGCGAAGAGGAACGCCACGTCGATCACATGCTCACCGGCGCGGAAGAGGATCCCCGCGAGATAGCCAGAACACGCATGCTCGACGCGTTATTGACCCACACGGAGGTCATGACCGCGACCGAAACCATGGAACAGGAATACAAGGACCGGTACGATCTGAAACGACTGTTGCGCGAACACGATTACGCGGCCGGACTCATCGTCGGCCCCCACCTGCTCGCCATGCTCGGCAAATCACATGACAAGAGGACCGTGGACAAGATCAAACGCAGTCCAAGCTTCGAATGGCTTCGCGGAGTCTGGTCCCGTGCCTACATGACCGACGCGAAACGGGCGACCGCGATCATCAGCCAAAGCCTTGAAAAGAAACCACGAAAACTCACCGTGGAAAAAGCGGAACAGGCCGCCATTCGCGCGGCACGCGGTATGATGCCCGAAGCCGGCACGGAAACGGGCGACGCGTTCACGCTCGACATGGATGCCAAAACCGACATGGTCGAAATGGTCCGACGCATGATGGATGAGACCGGCATCCCATACCGCGAGGAGCCGGCCCTGGATTCCGGCCGCGGCCGGTTCACCATGGACGAACGGTACACGCCGGCCGTCCAAGCCATGCTCGACGCGCACATGCAATCCCGCGACGACATCGACCAATCCATGTTCCCCGAATGGGAGTTCCTGCGCAAAACCGCCCGCGGAATCATCAATGATGATCCCGATCTGAAAAAGAAGAACCGTCCCGTGGAACCCGACTGGGCGGCCACCATCGCGGGACGGTTGAACGCGGGACTCTTGGACCGGGCCAACGGCAGCGTGCATGACAACTGGATTGGTGGCATCCTGCCGCCAATCCGCTCCCGCAAGCATGACGCGGTCCTTGACGTGGTACGTCAGAACGAACGGATCATCGAAACCAAGATCGGCAGTCTAGAACAGGAGGCCCGCCATTCCGGGCAGGCATGGGTCGGCCGAGTACTCGCCGCCGCCGGAGACTCCGACAAGCATCTCCTACGCGACGTGGCCGTCTACCGGGCCATGTGGGGCGTGGAGGACGCCGACAGTCCACTGGGGGAGAGACCTCCGGCGGAAAGCGGCAGGCAGGAACAGCATTGGGCCAACCTCAACGGACGCATCAACCACACCTTCACCACGGTCAAGGCCACGAAAACGCAACGCATGCAGGCATACCAGCCGATACAGGACAAGCCGCACGTGGAACAGACGACACTGGAAACCGGTCACGAAAGGATGACGACATGGCAGACACCATTCCAGGATTCCTCAAAACCCTCACAGAATGGGTTGTCTCAGTAAGCCAATGGTTCGATGGCTGGGACATCACGCTACTGGTGCCGGCGCTCATCATCCTCACGGTGATCGCCGGCGTGACCGGCCGCGCGGCCGTCGGTCCGAGACTCTGGATGCAACTCGTCTGGGGGACGGTGACCGTCATCTTCGGTCTGATCGAAGTCGCCATCATCTGGACCATCATCGCCCGTTACCTGCCGGTCGCAGACATGGGCACGCTCATCCAGAACATGCTACAACGCAAGCCGCTGCTCGTTACCGAGTAAGCGGAGGAACGGTCCCGCTCGAAGAGGCTGTGGGCTTGGAGAAACTCGGAGTGAAGGTTCCAACGCTCACGCTAACCATGGAATGACCTTTTATGTTTTGCAGCAATATGTGCTGCAAAACATAAAAACAGTCCTGATTGAAGAATCAAACCAATCCACACGAATCAGGAAGAACTGTTCGCAGCTCCTCCAATCCAATAGGCGAATAGATTCATTAGACTTTCCCCATCGAGTCCAAATCTGCCGGTCTGGATGATTTCATTTTTCATGACCTCATACTGTTCCGCGAAACATAATAATGCATTGATATTTTGCGGCATGTGGAGTTCTTTTTGGCTCACTTTCTTCGTCTTTGCTAAGAAGTGTGCCACTGTATCCCGCATCGCATTCTGGACGGTCGAGATGCGCCGCCATCATCCAGACCATGGGACCGCCGTGCGGACTCCTTTTTCATTCTCCAGTTCCTGCAAAAAGGCTTTCCCGACATGAACGATGATATCGGCTAACAGGGGAGTGCCGATTGAGGCACTGCTAACCTCTCCCGTTCTTCATGGCAAACAAGAAGTCTTTTGGGAGAGCCGAAACCGGCGGGGTGGTCTCATTTCCATCCCCCGACCAAGCGTTGGGCCGGTGGAATGTCGTTCATGGTCGGACACCCTAGAATATAAACAATCTAAACGTATATAAAACATTATATGTTTCTATAAAGCTCTATGAAACAATATAGATGAATCATGCTTGAGTCTTTCCGACTTTTGTTGTACCATTTTCTGTACATGTAATTGTCGTTTAAGGAGGATGTCATGGTCACGGCGGTCGCGTACACCAATTTCCGCAAGGATCTGAAATCATATCTACGTCGCGTGAACGATGACGCGGATATGCTTCTGATTACCAACAAGGATCCAGGGGACAACGTGGTGGTGATGAGCGCCGATGATTACGATTCGCTTATGGAGACATTGCGCGTTTACCAGAATCCCGGATTGTTCGATAAAGTCCGCCGTGGCATGGCACAGGTACGCTCAGGTTCCACCGATTCACATGATCTGGTCGGAGAGTGATAATGCTGCGTTGGACTGATGACGCGTGGAACGATTACCTGTATTGGCAGGTCCAGGATAAGAAAACCCTCAAGCGGGTCAACGCGCTGATACGTGATGCGATGCGTTCTCCATTCGCGGGTCTCGGTAAGCCAGAGCCGCTCAAATGGGAACTGCAGGGTGCGTGGAGCCGCCGCATCGATTCCGCAAACCGTCTGGTATACATGATTGAGGACGGCGACTTGTGCATTCTGTCCGTCCGTGACCACTATTGAGAACGCGGTGGCTCTGGTCTCGGCAAGCTTTTGGCGTAAGACTCTGCTCGATAAGGCTGTGGGGTTGGAGGAACTTGGCATGGAGGTTCCGACGCTCGTGTTGACCATGGACTGATCTTTTTATGTGTTGTGGATTACACTGCCACAACACATAAAAAGATCAGTCCACCATATGTTGTCCGCTTTTGCTTGACTTCCTAGTTTAATTGAGTTCGTGAGTTGCTATGCCGGCAGATGTCTCATTATCCACTGACGGATCGGGCTCTGGTAAAGGATCGCTCTGCGTACTTTGGACGGCAAAATAAGAATCTCGAAGGTTTTCCAATTCTATAGGCGAATTGAAAAGAGCCTTTTCCATAAAACGACGAAGAGGAGCCGGATCCTTGAAGTCGGGGTCGAAAGTATTGTCAAGTACAAGAGCGTCTCGGAAATATTGGGCGTTGGACGCGAAAGGCTCATTGCCGATTATGAATCCAAGCTGTCTGAGGTACAGTATCGCGAATACAGCAGTCGTTCGAGTGTTTCCTTCACGGAATGGATGAATTTGCCATACTCCAGAAATGAATCCAAATGCAGAGGAAGCGATTTCATGCCTACCGATTTGGGGATACTTGGCCTGTCGTCCTTTTTCTTGACCGAAATCATAATCCAGCATCTCTCCAATCAGATGGAAGGGAGCGTAAGAAACTGAATCTCCTTGAAGAACCGGCTCCTTTTTGGTCAGATTGACCTGCCTCCACTGTCCAACCCAATCATTTTTGAATACGCCGTCAAAAAGATGACGATGAATCTGCCTGAGCATCGGGGGAGCGAAGACGAATGATTCAGTCTGGAGGAGGGAACTGACTCTGGTGGATACGATGTCAGCTTCAAAATGCTCCGCCTCTTCACTCTCCGCGGAATGATATTCACGTAGACGATGCTCGACTTCGGCATAGGAGACTTTTCCCGAAATCTGCTCCTTAGACTGTTCTATAGCGTAGTCTGACGGGGTAAGTCCGTCCACAGCCTGCAGACCAAAACCAATATCCCAAGCGTTGGAGCGAGTCGCCGGGGTTCCCTCATCGGTTGATACATAATATACGTCTTCAGGCAGCAAACCAGAGTCCTTTCATGCCAAGCAGGTGAAATCGTCTGTCGAACAATTCGAGTATATCCCCAGTATCTAGTGATTATTTGACCCTTCTCTGGTCCGATCATCCTGTCCAATGGCGTGGTAGACATCTACCGCCGTCATGCCCTTGAACTGCCCGTGAGGCACCTCCCCACGAAACTGAACAAGGACGTGAACGGAACGTTAAGGGCGTCGCAAATCAGAATTGCCTCATCGATAGTCATCTTTCGCTCATGGAAGACAAGCCTGCGCAAACTGTTGTATGGCAGGCCACAATCGGGATGCTTGCTGTGGATCAAAGTCAGAAGTCCGTTTACGCTGAGGTGTCTGTCCTTCAGGATCTTCCTCACGTTACCCATGGCGATGCAGGTGATTGAAAGAGAGGGCAGGGAAGTGTGCATGTGATGTCCTACTTCTTTTTCCTGTTCAGATCGTCGAACGATAATCCGATGCCATACTGCCGGTCCGGCACGAGACGCGCGTCGAACGTTTTGCCCGCCTTCGACTTCAGGCCGGACACTTTCGGACGTTTGCCCTCCAACGTGCGGCGGACCATGCTATCGGTCAGCTTCTTGCCGAACTTCTCCGCGAAGATCTTGTAACCGCAACCCTCGCTGAGCTTCCAGGCACCGACAGCATCCTTCACGCTCTTGTTCGACGAACACTGCCAGACGCTCCCGGTCTTGACGACGGGCTTGCCGCAACGCGGGCAGGGTCCGAACGACTCACGTTCGCCGGCCTGCCGGACCAATTGCTGCAGATTGTCCCGCCGGGTCATTTCCATGACCCGCCCGGGCATCGCCGCGCATGCCGTGCGGATCTCGTTCAGAAAGACCGTCTCGTCGCCCTTGCCTTGTTCGATGTCGGCAAGGCTCTGCTCCCATTGCGCGGTGAGTTTCACATCCTTCAACTCGTCAATGGCGACACCGACGAGCATCCGCCCGGCGGGAGTACTGCGTAGCTGCTTGCCCTTACGCTGCAGGTAGCCGCTTTTGACCAGGCTCTCGAGAATGCCGGCACGGGTCGCAGGCGTGCCGATGCCTCCCGAATGGCTCGTGTCGTCATCCAAGGCGGCTTTCAGGTCACTGTCCGCGACGAAACGGCTCGCATGCTCCATGGCGGACAGCAGCGTGGCCTCCGTGAACGGTTTCGGCGGCGCGGACACGCCCTCCGTAAGAGACGGGGCGCCGGACTGGGGGAGAGGACCCTTCCCCAGGGAGTCGGGTATCCGATTCACAGGCTTCTTCTCCGCATCGTCCGTTCGCGACGTGCCCTCGATGGCGGTCCAACCCGCCTCGACGGTAACGTCGCTCGAAGCGGACAGCGGAACCCGTTCCATGGAACCGTCGGCATGACGCTCGTCCAACACGGCTTCGACCTTCACCGTGTCGTGGACACGGTCCGTGGCGCAGGCCGACCACATGCGCGTCAATATCACGGCTATGACCTCGCGTTCCATGTCCGTCAGGTCATGCTGGAACACGTCATAGGTGAGGCGTCGTGTCGGAAGGATCGCGGTATGCCCTTGGACCTTGTCGTCCGCGACGCACCTCATCGGATCGAACCCTCCGGCGGAATACAGGTCGTGGATCGCCTCGACAGGTTTCTGGTCCAGGAAACCCAACGCGTATTTCGGCTGCAGGAGTTCCTTCAACCCGTCCACGTCATCATGGGTTATGTATTTCGAATCGGTACGCGGATAGGTCGCGACCTTCATCTCGTACAAATGCTGCAGGCAGTCCAACGTCTGTTCGGCGGTCAGCCCGTGCCGTTCGCTCATGGCCTTCTGCAAGCCGGTCAGGTCGAACAGGGTCGGCGGCTTCGCATGCTCGCGGCGCCGTCTCACCTCCAGGATCTCCGCGGGAAGCCCCATCGCGTCGGCCAGTATGCGGCGTGCCATCACCTGGTCCTCGATCTTCCCGCTTTCGAGCGTCCAACCATCCATCGGCACGATAAGACGCCAGAACGGTGTCGGCTTGTGTGATTCGATGGCGAGATCACGTTGGACGACCATGTTCAACGTTGGCGTGCGCACGCGTCCGAACGACAGGCTCCGATGCCATGCGCACGTGTGCGCACGTGACGCGTTCATACCGACCAGCCAGTCGGCCTTCGCCCTCGCGTCGGCCGCTGCCGCCAGACCATCGTAATCGGATGCGGGACGCATACGGTTCCACGCGTCACGGATGGCCTGCTCATCCAATGACGCGACCCACAGGCGCAGGGACGGTTTGGAAACCTTCGCGGCCATGAGGATACGACGGAATATCGCCTCGCCCTCACGGTCCGGATCGCACGCGTTGACCAGTTCGGTCACCTTGTCGGATCGGAGCAGTTCGACGAGGGAACGGTAGCGTTGCGCCGCGCCCTTCGCGCCGCTCAGACGCCAACGCCATGACTTCGGGTCGATGGGAAGGGAGTCCATCGTCCACTTATGCGCGGACCAGGGCATGTCCGAATACTCCTCCGGGTCAGACAATTCGACCAGATGGCCCTGCGCCCACGAGATGAGCGCCCCTCCGGCCGACACGTATCCGTCACCCTGCCGCACGCCGCCCAATGCCTGCGCGATGGCGAAGGCCACGGAACGTTTCTCGGCGATCACAAGACGCAATTCAATTCCTTCCCGATATCGAATGGTGCGTTTCTTCCACACGCATCCCAACCGATATCGATTTTTCATCCTCGAAAAAAAATATCGGCGGCGAAAAACACGGTGGCGTGTGAACGGAAAAGGAAGACGGGAAAGACCCGTCGGAAAGGAACCATCATGGTTGACATCGGCCACAAGTCCGATCTGCTGCGCATGGATCATGACAGGCTCATGGAATTGGTTGACGGCATGTTCGACTGGCATTCCCCATAGGAACTACAGGCGGCCTACCCGAACATCGGATACGGTACCGCGTCCGCCCTCGCGAAGATCGAAACGAATCCCGCACTATCCGAAGAATTCGACCGTTCGGTCGCGCCATCCGCGAGCGACACAGTCGCATTCATGAGATCGGTGCCGCTGCCGACATAAGCAAAGAAAGAAGCCAAGAGTTAGAGCGCCTATCCAAACTCCAATTGCTTGAGGGTTACTCAAATCTTGACTTCGACATTATTATACGCCGCCCAAAATGTCTTGCCAACCAGTCATTCGCCAGCTCCCATGGGTCCGAAACGGAAGCAAGTGAAGCGTGCGTATCAAACAATCCCACCTCGACCAAGAGCAAAAAGGAATGAATATGAAAAAACCGACTTTGGAACAGATGAAGGCATGGCGCGACAAAGCAACCGAACGGCTATCGGTTCTCGCCCGAAACAACGCCATCGAAGAGCCGATCGAGATCGGCGAGGAATGCTACCAGCTCGGAGATGACTGCTGCAAGCCCGACGGATACGGGCAATTTTGTTGGGTGACCGAAGACCAGTTCGACTCGGTGCTTCCGCCGGGAATCGAACACGACCGGTACGTCGCCATGACGAACACCTTCGACTTCGATGGCGAGGCCAAGGAATGGGCCGATAACTGGAACGATCCGGAATATTGGGATGATGCCGCAGACGAGGCATTGGGGGACGGTCAGGCCGACGGAGCCTACTGGACAACACGCGACGAGGATCCGGCCGACGCCAACAGCGCCCGCGCCCTCGCCGCGTCGCAGATCGCCCTCGAACTGGACGGCGACCATCTCATCGAACGCACGCCGGAGAACATCGGACTATTGCATGACATCGTCGACACCGTCCACGACACGGATCCGGAAAGCAACCTCGGATACTACCGCGCCTGGCCATCCATGACGGCATGCGAAACCATCGGAGAGCATCTGACCGACGGTGAGATCACGGAGAAAGCCACGTACGGCGGATGGAATCCCGACAGGGACCCATATCTGAGGGTCAACAAGGACGGCGACTGGGTCGGCATGAGCCAGGATGAGGCGGACCGGCTCGTATGGGACAACCGGAAGACGATTCTGAAAAACGTCGGAGCCTACGCCGATGACATGCCGGACGACCTCACCAATCGCGTCTGCGCCATGGACGAACGCGCGGCCGCTCCAACCCCGGCCCCCGACCCATGGATCGGCGTCGACATGGACGCCCTGTTCGGATCCGACGGCCCAACCCTTCCCGATCCCGACCCCGACCCCGGCATCGACCCCGGCATCGACCCGAACGCTATCAACGGGCCTATGGGCCCCGGAATCGGAATGTGAGCTCCAATCATGCCATCCATCGATATGGAACGGTTCCGCGAGGACATCAACCGGTACCGGTTCGAAACCGACACGACATGGACCGCGCTGGCCGAAAAAGCCGGCGTGAGCCCGGCAATGTTCACCCGCCTCAAAAAAGGGTCGATCGTCACCCTCGAAGCATTCGCGCAGCTTTGCGCATCATGCCGACTCAACCCCATCGACTACATGCCGGAACTCCAAACGGCACAGGAACACGAAACAGCAAAGGAGCGTCCAATGGAAGAAACGAAGAGACTCAGCATCGACGGCAAGGAATTCACCATAAGGGACGTGGACATACGGTCCGGCTCGGCCTGGGCGAACGGTCCACGTATCAGCGACGCGGAACTGCCCGACGGGCAGGTCCTCGGCAGCATCATGCCATGGCACGGCGAATGGCTCTGGCGTCTCGCCGGAGAGGACTGGCAACGGACGAAACCGGCCGAAGGACCCATGGCCGCATACACCGGCCAGGAACCGAACCGTCTATCGGCCATCGACAACCTGCTGCAAGCCATCGAGGACCGGTATTCCGACACAAACACCGACCCATGGGTGTTCATGACGGACTCCGCCTCCACCACTCCGGACACCGTGGGACAAACCACGCCGGAACCAGTCGGAGACCCCTGGTCTCTAATCCCCTCGGATGATGCCGGGCTTCCCATGCCGAACCCTGGCATCGACCCGGGCGCCGACATCACGGCGAATACCGGAATCGGCATATGAGAGGACATCTCATGAACGACGACGAGACCTTGGAAAACAAGACAACGAATCACGAGACGGAAGCCGTGAAACGAAAGAAGGCGGAAAAGCCACGACCGGTCTTGGACGACCAGTGGAGGCCGCCAATGTTCCTGAACCCATGGGCGCGCGCGTTCGACGGCGACAGTCTGCCGGACGAACCGTTCATGGGAAGCAACAAAAGACCGAAACAACTCTCCGACATGCTCCCAGACCCCAACCCGGCGTGGTCCGCGGAAGAGGACGGCCGGCCGCAGTGCGCGCCGGAAATCATGCGATGAACACGAAAGGAAACGCACATGACGAACAATGACGAGGACACTAGCCGGCAGGCGGAATCCCTCTGGCGGTCGGACGATTGGGCCGACCTGCGGTGGGCGCGCGAACACTCCACCCCGCAGCAGATCGCAAGGCACCTGCTCGACCCGCAGTGGCGGAACCGCGACTACAACGCGTTGGACGAGCTCGTGGAGATGACCCATGACGCGGACCTTTCCAGCCTCTCCGAGGATGATCTGGAAACCCTCGCGGCAAGCAGCCTGCCGGAACTGCGCCAATCCGTCATCCGCTACAAGGACACTCCGGCGCGACTGCTCGAAGACATGGCCCGCACCGAAAGCAACACAAGACTATTGCAGATGCTCGTCGAATCGGGCAGACTCAGCCAGAACACCATCGACCTGTGCTGTTGGAACCAGACGGACAGCCGATTGGCGGCGAGCATGCTGCCGAAGGCCTCAGACCATCTGCTGGTCCGGCTGAGTGGACGAGACTGGTGGCCGTCCAGAAAGAACGCCGTCGAATCCGGCAGACTCGACAGGGCTCGACTGTCCGAAATGATCGAAAAGGAGAACCATCCGGACGTCGTCTCGGCCCTGATCGGCACGGGCGAGTTCGACATGGACGGCGAGGCCAAGGCCATCAGGCGCGTCATCACCTCACCTGATCTCCTCACGGCGTACACCAATCCGATGGGCCGCCGGTACAATCTCGACCGGCCCGGCAGGGAGGTCGTCCGACAGGCAGCGAGAACAATGCTGGAACACGCGCCCATAGGGCTGATTCTCAGCATGCCCGACGACGACAACGAAAACTGGCGCACACTCATCGACACGGCGGCCACGGAATACGCCGACGAAATCAATCCGAACATGCTCGGCCTCATCGCCCAAGCGGAAGGCAACAATCAGACCAAAACCATCCTCGGCGAACGACTCGGGAAAGACGCGCTGTCTGGAACCGACGAGAACCAGACGCCGACGGCATCCCCCGGAACCGGCGGAACGTACGGATTCAACCTGCGACTGCTCGGACGGCTCAAGGCCGACGTCGACTATTTCCTCGGACCATCCCACGCGGAGAAATACCTGTGGGCAGGCAGCGTGGACGCGCAGATAGCGAAACTCCGTGAGATCGACGGAAACATCAGACCGGAAGACCGTCCCGAATGGTTCACCACTGAATGGATCGACCAGGCAGAACAGGCGATGGGGACGCCGGCCGACGGTGGGATCGAAGACGCCCTCGACGCCGCATTGTCCGGCCAGTACGCCGCGTTCGAGAACGCGATCATCGGATACATCGACGCGCACGACCCGGACGCGGGGACAAGCGAGAACGGCGCGAGCCAATTCGCCGGATACGAGATCACCGACCGTGCTGGAAACGACTCGCCCACGTCCTACCGACTCGACTGGTTCGATGACGAGGGTCTGGTGCACGAAGGCCCCAAGGTCACTGTGAAGGAACTCACGCGAATGAGGGAGGGCATCTTCGGCAGTCCGGACTCCTGGGACTCCTTCGGCACGACACCTTCCACGTCCTCCGCCGCGGCGTCCGACGTGGACCTCGACTCCCAGGAACGTGAGCTCGCCGCGCAGATCATCATGCAGGAGGGCGGCACGCGCCAGGAGGTTCGCGAGCAGTTCACCGACGAGGAACTCGACCGTATCGCACGCGACGAGATGGGTGCCGGGACTCCGGAGGAAGCGGACGCCACGAAGGAAAAGGGTGTTTCCGACGGCGGGAACGGCCTGACGACGAAGAGCGTTCCTACGTCCGGCGGGCCGGCGCGGCCGACGGTAGCGGCCACCATGGAAGCGGAGCAGTTGGCCTTCGACTTCGATGACATGCCGGCTGAACTTGACTTCCCGCAAATTCAAGAGGAAAATAATAGCCAAACAAAATTAGACATGGTGTCTAATTTGGACTCTTCCCGTGAAACGGAAGAAAACGATGCGAGAAAGGAGACGACCCGAAATGACGGTCAGGTACTGCCCTTACCAGGGGGTCAAGAAGATGAGGTACCTGTTCATGGCGGAGCATCTGCCGGAACAGCTCAGGGAGCTCAAGAGACAGGGGATGCCGGCGTTGGACGCCTACATGGACCAGGTCCAGAAGGACTACGGCCGGACGATCACCGAGTACGTCAACCATTGGGGCAAGACGCACCAGCACCTCAAGCAGCCGGGCAACTGGGACCCGTGGTTCAAGGGACTCAAGATGGCGGAGCATCAGGCCGAGGAGATCGCCATCAGGAACGTGGTCGAAGCCCTCTGACCCACATCGACCGCGGCCTGCTCGACCCGGATCTGCAGGCCACGGGATCCAGC
>ERZ791903.2818-NODE-2818-length-11989-cov-4.252304_pt1 | contig 11989 bp, 10 predicted proteins | sample MGYA00510148_ERZ791903 | MGnify/ENA primary metagenome ERZ791903 (study PRJEB30046, sample SAMN00792080) | human gut metagenome | study: EMG produced TPA metagenomics assembly of the A metagenome-wide association study of gut microbiota in type 2...
CCTCTCAGAGCTTTTAACCATCGGCCGCAGAGCGCGGGACTAGGATCTGCATCCCCCGGTGCCTATACATTCTCAACCAACGTAGTCCGCCAAATGACGGCCTGAGGCTAGTCAACTAGAGGCTTTTTCAAGCTTCGGCCTTGAGGCCGAGGTAGTTGACTTCGAAAGGCGCCTTAGAAAAAATCTTTGAGCTCAAGCCGCTCTTCGTCATCATTGACTCTCACGGTTTAGGCCAAAGTGGCCCTACCCACGTCTCAATTGATAAGAACTGCGAAGTGCATCATTGTCATGTGATCGAAAATGCTGATCTGTCTTCCCTGAAAGACGAAAAAGAAATCAAAGTCCGAATCAACGTCGACATGATAATCCATCTACCGGAAAGCCCTGCACGGTAGTTCGTTTGGACTAAGTCAACAAACTAAAAAAACGCCGAAGTGTCGGAAAGTACATCGGCGTTTTGATTACGCGGATCAAAATCAATTTTTCGGATCCGGATGCTGTCTCCACTTCTTAACGATATAACCGATCACAAAGGGAGCCAGACCTAAAACGATGCCGCCGATAAGGATGAGAGAAAGGTTGTCCTTGATAAAAGGGATGTTTCCGAAAAGATGTCCGGCTGAGAGAATGATGCCGGCCCAAAGAACAGCACCGACCGTTCCGCTGGCTTCAAAGTTCAATCTATTCATTTTTGCAGCGCCGGCAACCAGCGGAGCAAAAGAACGAATGATCGGAACGAAACGAGCAAGGACGATCGTGAGCTTTCCGTGTTTGGCAAAGAAGGCTTGAGTCTTGGCCATCTGCTGCTGATCAATCCATTTAATGGAGCCGTCATAGATCTTGTTGCCAAGGTAGTACCCGATGGCGTACGCAACGGTGTTTCCGAAGCAGGCGCCAAGAGCTATGGCGAAGAACGCACCGAAAGGGTCGAGGATGCCAGCGGCGCTGGCGGCGCCGGAGACAAAGATGAGCGAATCGCCGGGGAGCAAGGCGCAAATGACGATTCCGGTCTCTAGAAAATAGACCGTAAAGAGAAATAGATATACATAGATGCCGTATTCCGCAGACATATGAGCAATGAATTGATCGCTGTTGCGGAACATTTCTGAGAACGCGGTAAAAAAGTCCATTGTTTTCCTCGACTATTGAACTTGATTTTAGAAAAGGCATTAGGGGGCATAGAATCGAATTGCCCAAAGTAGTCTGAGGATTCGGCAGGAAGAGGTCTTGCAGGCCGATCGCGACTGCTATAAGGTTAGAAGACATGTTCACATCGTGAAGAGACGCACAGAAAGACGAATTACATGGAAGACACAACATTGGAAACAAAGCGTCCTGAAAGAAAAATTCAGGAACTCTCGGATCAGTTAATTAGCCAGATTGCAGCCGGTGAAGTGGTTGAACGACCCGCGTCCGTTGTTAAGGAGCTGGTCGAAAACGCCATCGACGCCGGTGCCGACTCGGTTGAAGTCCGCATCGAAGGCGGCGGCATCAAGCGCATCGTTGTCTCGGATAACGGCTGCGGTATTCCGAAGGACCAGCTTGCTTTAGCTGTTAAGCGCCATGCAACAAGCAAGGTTTCCAATCTGGATGAACTCGAAAGTGTGAGCTCGCTTGGGTTCCGAGGAGAAGCGCTTGCCTCGATCGCAAGTGTCTCTGACATGAAAGTGATTTCCAGAGTTGCCGGGGAAGATGCCTTTAGCATTGCCGACGGGGAGATATCTGCAGCCTCCGGCAATAAAGGCACACGAATTGAAGTTGCTGATCTCTTCTATAAAACTCCGGCACGCCGCAAGTTTTTAAAGAGCGAAGGCACGGAAGCTGCCCATTGCCAAACGGTAATTGAGCGTATTGCATTGGCCTATCCTGAGGTTGCCTTTTTGTTTGTCGCAAACGGGAAACCGATTATCAATCTTCCGGCCTCTTCTATTGAAGAACGATTGACGCGTCTGATGCCTCGAGACTTTAGAGATGCCCACCGCGCATTGGATACCAAGGCGCCGGCTCTTCGGCTTTACGGCTGGGTGTGTCTTCCGACTGCTGCACGCAGCCGCGCCGACTGTCAGTATTTCTATGTCAACGGTCGATTCGTTCGGGATAAGGTTTTGTCTCACGGCGTTCGGATGGCTTACCAAGACGTGCTGCACGGATCAAGCCAACCTAGCTATTGCCTTTTCCTTCAGATGGATCCGCACAAGGTTGACGTGAATGTACACCCGACTAAGAGCGAGGTGCGCATGAGAGACTCTCAGGCTGTTCATCAATTTATCTTCCATGCAGTTGAGGAAGCCCTAGCCAGGACGACCATTGTGGATCCTTCTAGCGGAGAAATTATGGACACGGCTCTGCCGTCTTCTCCGCGAGATGTCTCTGCTCAGGCTCCTGCCGAGGCTCCGGCGGCCGCTCCTTCAGTCAATCCGTCTCAGTTCAAGTATGCACAGCCTAAGCCTTCAAGGGCGAATACGGAAGCATATTTGGATTTTTCATCTCCGCATCCGAAGAGTTTTCAGAACTCCTTCCCGACAACCATTGCGGCGATGAAAGTAGATCCGGCGACACTCTCTGCAAACCATGCAACTCCGAAACCAGCGGCAGAAGCGCCGAAGGGACCTCAGCCCCTCGGACGTGCTGTCGGACAAGTTTGCGGAACGTTTATCATCGCTGAAAACTCAGCCGGCATGGTTTTAGTTGATATGCATGCTGCGCATGAACGTATCCTTTACGAGCGTCTCAAAAAGAGTTTTGATGAGCGCAAGATGCCGATGCAGGATATGCTCATTCCTCTGGTCTTTACCGTAACCACTGAGCAGATGGCGACCTTTGAAGATGCTCGTGAGGAATTGGAGCAGCTGGGATTGGAATTAAGTGCTGTCGGGCCGAACCAGCTGAGCCTGCGAAGCGTTCCTCAGTTGATGATCAATCAAATTTCTCAGGCCGGCCCAACGATTGTGCGTGAGGTGCTCGATGACTTCCGTGAATATGGGAAGAGCACGGCAATGACGGAGAAGCGCAACGAAGTCCTCTCTCGAATGGCCTGTCATGCTGCAGTTCGCGTGAATCGCATTCTGACGATTGAGGAAATGGACGCGATTCTGCGGCAAATGGAACAGACGGATCGTGCAGACGAATGTAATCACGGACGTCCGACCTGGGTTCAGCTGACCGCTAAAGAGCTAGACAGTTTCTTTATGAGAGGTAAGTGAAGATGTCGAATTCTCAGGCCATTTTATTGTTGGGCCCGACGGCCAGCGGCAAGACTGCATTGGCGCTTCGCTTAGCCGAAGAAATTCCCAGTGAGATCATTTCGATCGATTCTGCCTTGGTCTATCGGCACATGGATATCGGTACGGCTAAGCCGACAAAAGAAGAGCTAGCAGCGGTTCCGCATCATCTCATCGACATCATTGAACCGACGGAAAGTTATTCTGCGGCTGATTTTGCACAGGACTGCGTAAGACTTGTTGGAGAAATCCGAAATCGCGGAAAAGTACCTCTGATTGTGGGCGGAACTATGCTCTATGCCAAGGCCGTTAGAGAAGGTCTTTCTCCGCTTCCGGCAACCGATCCGGCGGTTCGCGAAAAGATCGGAGTAGAACTGAGTGAAAAAGGCTTGCCAGCCCTTTATGAAAGGTTAAAAGAGGTTGATCCTAAAACCGCCGATCGTTTGGTGCCGGCAGATACCCAGCGCATCACAAGGGCTCTGGAAGTTTTTGAGATGACGGGTAAACCGATCTCAGAACTTACGGCTCAAAAAGGAGAGCCGCTTCTGAACCTCAGCTCCTATGCGCTGCTTCCTCCGGACCGAGCAGTGCTTCACGCGAGGATTGCAGAACGTTTTGAGCTGATGATTAAAAACGGCTTCTTAGAGGAAGTAAAAAATTTAATGGCCATGCCGGACATGCATGCCGACCTTCCGAGTATGCGGTCGGTCGGGTATCGTCAGGCATGGAACTACCTTTCCGGTTTGACGACCTTTGATGCGTTCAAAGAAGCGGGAATTGCTGCAACCAGACAGCTGGCAAAACGCCAGATGACATGGATGCGCTCTATGCAGAACACGCAGCTGCTCAATCCTGATGAAAAAGATGCTTCTTTGGCCGAGCTCAAAAAAGAAGCCGAACAAATTTTGTCCGGCTTGCAAAATTAAGTTTTAGTGGCTTAGAACTTCGGGAAGAGTTTGTCTTCTTTAGAGGTCAGACCTTTCAATAAGGCTAAACCGCCTGTTCCGTGTCTGCCGAGAACAGAAACATTGGCGAGGTGTTTTCCGTTTCCGGAAATGAACACAATCGCGTGCATCTTGTTGTTGGCACTGACATAGGTAAAGCGATAAGCATTCTGTCCCGGAATCTGAACCGGATTGCCGAGAACTCTCATTCCCTGCTGCTTGTAGTTGTTTGCCATGATTTGAGCGGCTTCTTTCGGGGCTTTGTCCGAAGGAATGACGGTGATGAGCACGCCTTCCCCTGCCTTACGGCTGGCGAATAAAGTTGCGAAGGTATTCGGTGGGACAGAGCCCGGCTGCATTTTCTGCTGAGCCCAGTCACCGGTCAGCGGTAAAGAAAAGTAGGGGCACGTGAAATCAGCAGCAGCTGCAGGAAGGCAGACAAAAGCTGCGCAGGCGGCAACGGCTGAAGTGAAAGCGAAAAATTTTCTTCTTAGCACGATGATCATCCTTAGGATTGTTTGTAACAAAGTTTTTCTTATTCTAGTGCTTTTGGCATGAAAAAAGCGCCGGATGACCGACGCTTTTAGAACAAACACTCAGCGGAGCTAATTACCTGATGCAACGTTCAAAACATTGCCTTCCAAGTCTTGTCGGGAGCCGCTGTTGAGTTTTGCGCGTTCCTTATCGCGGATCTCTTCTGCACGCTCGCCGACCCAGTAATTGGCGTTCTTGATGCCGAGTTTTTCCGGGTGGAAAACTGGGTCAAGACCGATAGCAAGCTGCTTTTCATAGTCGCGCAAGCAGAGGAATGCCTTCTTGTTCAGCAGCAAAATGGCGATGATGTTCAGCCAAGCCATCAGACCGACGCCGATGTCGCCCACGGCCCATGCCAGGTCCGCCGTTTTAACGGCGCCGAAGATGCAGGAGCCCATGACAAACAGCTTGAGGATGAAGAATAAGAACGGACGGTGTAGTTTTCTATTGATGTAGGAAACGTTGGTTTCTGAAATGTAGTAATAAGAAAGGATCGTTGTGAAGGCAAAGAAGAACAGAGCGATGGCAACGAATGCCTGTCCGAATCCGGGCATTAAGCCTTCAACCGCAGCCTGGGTGTAGGCAGGACCTGTGGCGACGTCTTTCAGACCGATGAACATCGGGGCATTATCGGGACCGACAACGTTATAGCTTCCGGTGATGAGGATCATGAAAGCGGTGGCAGAGCAAACGAGCAGCGTGTCAACGTAGACAGAGAAGGCTTGAACCAACCCTTGTTTTGCCGGGTGGCTGACGGAAGCTGCGGAAGAAGCGTGAGGGCCGGTACCTTGGCCTGCTTCGTTAGAGTAGATGCCGCGTTTGACACCCCAGGAGACTGCTAGACCGATGATGGCGCCGAAAGCAGCGTCTACACCGAAGGCGCTCTTGACGATGAGCACAAGGACATCGTCCAGCAGGTCAACGTGCATGAATACGATGACCAGAGAGAAAATCACATAGGCCTGAGCCATGAAGGGCACGACCAGTGTTGTGAAGGCTGCGATTCTCTTTAAGCCGCCGAACACAATGAAGGAGAGCAGAGCTGCGATGAAGCCCGCGGAAATTGCCGGAGCGATGCCGAAGGCGTTTTCCATGGAGGTTGCAATTGCATTAGCTTGCACGCCGGGAAGGAAGAGGCCGCAGGAGAAGATGGTGACAATCGCGAAGAGCCAGGCAAACCACTTGATGCCTAAGCCGCGTTCAATGTAGAAAGCAGGGCCGCCGCGGTATTCGCCGTTGATTTTTTCTTTATAGACCTGACCGAGGGTGGATTCGACGAAAGCAGAAGAGGCGCCGAGGAATGCAACCATCCACATCCAGAAGATGGCGCCGGGGCCGCCGAACGTAATGGCAGTTGCCACGCCGGCGATGTTGCCCGTACCGACACGACCTGCAAGGGTCATGGACAAAGCTTGAAAAGAGGAAACTCCGGTGACGTTGTCTTTCGGCTGAAAGAGCAGCTGCCACATATGTTTAAGATGTCTGAGTTGTAAGAAACCGCCGCGCAGAGAGAGGAAAAGACCGGCGCCGAGGCAAAGGTAAACCAATGCCGGGGACCAGACAATTCCGTTGACGGTATTAATAAATGATTCCATTTGGCCAAACTCCGAAGGCTTTAAAGTTATTGCTTAAAAATAAGGTACCGCAAATTAAATCAAGTTCACGACACAAAAATTAGTTTTTTTTTGATTTTTCAAATAAAAATCCCGCAAAAATTTCGATTTTCTCGGTTTTTTTGCGTTATATGGACAAAACAAAAGCCGGGCGGACCCGGCTTCGGTCGAGAGCTGAATTGGATTCAGCTCCGAAATGTTACAGCAAATTAATGCTGGACTTTCTCAAGGATCGGTTCGGAAACGCCCTTCATGCCGACAAGAGTCAGAGCGGTCAGGAAGGCGACCTGAGGACCTTGGAAAGCGTCTTTGGCATTCCAGCGTTCGGACAGAGCATGGTTGTTTTCTTCCGTGCCGCCGGCGCCGAGCGTCGTAGCCGGCAGGCCGTAGAAAAGAGGCACGTTCTGGTCTGTTGCGGCCAGTGTGTATTTATCCAGAGAAATGCCTAAGGACAAGAGAGAACCGTAAGCAGCCTGGATGACGGAGGCGTCATCGGCGTTCATGCCGGCAGGACGGTCACCGATCTGTTCGATCTTCAGGGAGACCATGCCGTCGCCTTCAAGACCCCAGCGCATATTTTCTTCGTTGCAGGCGGCTTCAATGGTTTCAAGAACGGTTTTAACAAAAGCTTCCAGGGCAGGCTGATTGAAACTGCGGATGTCGAGTTCGGCTTCAGCACGTGCGGCTATGGCATTGACGCTGGTACCGCCCTTGATCACACCGAAGTTGAATGTGCACTTCGGATCGGTCGGAACCTTGAGTTCGTCAACACGAACGATAGCGCGGGACAGGCCGTGAATCGCAGAGCCGACAATACCGAACTTGTGGAGGCTGTGTCCGCCGGGGCCTTCGAAAATAATGCGGAAGCGTTTGCAGCCGACGGCACCGCGCAGAATGCGGTGAACGTTGGCGGAGTCGATAGCGATCATGCCGTCATAGTCATTCTTTTCTTTGAAGAGCGCTTTGCAGCCGCGTAAGTCGCCGTTGCCTTCTTCGCCCAATGTGCCGACAAAGACGATGTCGCCGACGGTTTCGATGTTGTTTTCGTTGAGGCAGCGGATAACCTGCAGCATGGAGGCTAAGCCGGCAGCATCATCCGAGATTCCGGGTGCGCTGTAGATATCGCCGTCTCTGTGAACTTTGCAGTCGGTTCCGGCCGGGAAAACAGTGTCTATGTGAGCGCCGACGACGAGTGTGGGACCGTTGCCGGTGCCTTTTCTGCGGCCGATGACGTTTCCGATGGCGTCCTGTTTGACATCAGTCAAACCGTACTGTTTGAACATGCCGAGAAGGACCTTGGCTCTTTCTTCCTCATGGAAGGGAGGGGCAGGAGTTTCTGTCAGAATGATTTGGTCGGCAATGCGTTTTTCCTGCTGCTTAACGGCCAGTTCGAGGGCTGCCTCGACCTGAGCGTTGGAGCGCAAGGCTTTGATGATGTCTTGAGTTTTTTCTGTACAGACGGGACGCGGATCGGTCATATCTTTCCTTTGAGGTTGTTCGATAAAAAGCAGGGCGCCTTGGTTCGCCCATAACACTCAATTGTTTCAGAAAGTTGCAGTTGTGGGAAGGTGGGAAAACAACAATGGTTTTAACGGGGAAAAATCCTCTTTAACTTGAGAACTACTCAATTAACAGCGCAGGACAGAACTACAAACAAAAAGAGCGGAGTCCTGTCGGAGCTCCGCTCGGTCTTGCAAGCTAAAAGTATTAGAGGGCAGTGATACGTTCGATCTGCTTGCCGGGATCGACCACAATTGCCTTCATGCCGCGTTTTTCAATGGCGTCCTTGCCATGCTCGGTGCAAATGACGGTTGCGCCCTTAGAAACTAACTCTCCGTTGAAGAGAACCTTGCGGCCTTCGATGAAGGAAGCCACAGGCATCTGGGTGGCAAAGTCGTACACGGTGATATCTGCGTCTGCGCCGACAGAGAGATGGCCCTTGTTTGCCAGACGAAGCATACGAGCCGGGTTCAGAGAAGTCTTCTGTGCAAATTCGCTGAGACTCAGAATATCGAGTTTTACGAGAGACAGGCCCTGAGAAAGGATGACGTTGCGGGGGATACATCCGCCGTCCGTGGAAATTGCGTCAACGACGAAGGAGCCGTCATCGCGTTTAGCCTGAGCCAGGGCGATGCGAGGCAGCGGAGGATTGATGTTGAAGCTTCCGCCGACATTCGTGTCAGCGGTTTCCCAGCGGCGAAGAGCTTCTTCGCCGGTCATGAGGTCGGAATAACCGCCTGCATCGTAAACCACAAAGGCTTTGCCGGCTAAGAGTGCGGCTCTGACGCCGTCTTTGTCTTCGGTGAAGCCGAAGGCTCTCAGGCAGTTGCCCGTTACCTTGGACTGGATCTTGCCATCCTTGTCGCAGGTCAGACGTGTGCCGTTCTTCGGAGAGACATAGCTTTCGCAGAAGATGTTGGGATTGGCTTTAAGCAGATCAATCGCAATGGCCGTTTCTTCCATGGCGTCTTTGATGGCGCCGCGGCAGTAGGCATTGATATGAGCCAAATGCATCGGATAGCCGTCTGCCATCTTTACGGCTTCAATCATGCCGTTGATGTTGGAGCCGTTCTTAGTTGTACCGGCGTGCCAGGCCACATAGGCTCTGCGTTCCAAAGCGGTGCGGATGAGCAGAGAAGAGACTTCGGGCTCAAGCGGATAGTGGCCGCCGAGGAGTTTGACGCCGAGCGCACCTTCTTCCAGGGATTTATCGATCAAGTCGATCATTTCCTGCTGTGAAGGATTGGCATCTTTGAAGGTGAAGGGAGGAGAGGCAAACTGGAGAATGGCCATGTTAATGCCGACGCCGTATTTAGGGACGTTGTCAAGAATGTTCTCCAGAGGTCCGGCCATATCCAGGCAGGTCGTGACACCGTTCATTGCCAGCATTCTCGGGCCGAAGGGAGAGCCCCACATTTCGCCGAGGTGAACATGGCTGTCAATAATGCCGGGTTGAAGGGTTTTACCGGTGAAGTCGATGACTTCTTTAGCTTCTTCCGAGATGTCGCGCTGAACTTTGGCAATTTTGCCGTCCTGGATGGCGACATCGGCAACGCCGTTGACGGAATTCAGCGGATCGACGACCCAAGCATTCTTGAGAAGTAAGTCGTACATTTTTTCTCCTTAGGATTAATTGATCGAAGAAGATCAATATGTTTTGAAGATCTCTTTAATTTTTTCCTGATCAAGCCCGAACTTCTTAAGGCTTAACTGAAGCAGGATTCTTGCTTTTTGAGGATTTAGGGTTCCTGAGGGAATCATACCGTTGACTTGCCACCGCGTCATCCCCTCCGTCACAGGGCCGCTTCCGGTTCTGCTGGAACGAACGCAGATGACGTCCCGAGCCTTTTGAAGCACGGGTTCGAACGCCAAAGGAACCGAACCGTTTCCTGTGCAGCTTAAAACAATGCCGTGGTAGCCCTTGTCAACGGCAGCTTCGAGTAAGTCCGTGTTTTGATCGGCACAGCAAAGGAGTGCGCAGACTTTCGGATACTCGTCGGCTGTGTCTGTTTCCTCGACTTCAAAGCAAGACTGTTTCGTGTGCGGCTTGACCGACTCAGTTAGAAAATCAATCTGATCTCCGATGATGTATCCGAGCGGGCCGCTGTTCGGAGACTTGAAGGTTTCTACTGCAACAGTGTTGGTTTTGACGACATCACGTGCCCCGTGGATGGCGCCGTTGAGCGCAACGAGGACGCCTTTGCCGACCGCTTTGGGAGAGCCGGCCAAACGCACGGCGTTTAGAAGATTTAAGGGTCCGTCAGCCGAGAGGGCCGAGGCCGGTTTCATGGAGCCTGTGAAGACGACAGGTTTATTTGTCTTCAAAGTCAGATTCGCAAAGAATGCGGTCTCTTCCATGGTGTCGGTTCCGTGCGTCACGACAAAACCGTCGTAGTCCCCGTTAGACAGCTTATTGATGAGGCGCACGAGTTCGAGCCAATTAGAGAGGTTTATGTTGCTCGAACCGATATTGAAGACTGAGAAAGTGGCAATTTCAGCGATGTCATTGAGCTCCGGCAGAGTCGTCACAATCGTATGAATATCAGCATCTTTGATACTGTAACCCGTCATTTGCGTGGCATTTGCACCGCTGCTGACGATGGTGCCTCCGGTGCCGATGACTGCGATTTTAGGTTTCGTCATGACTGCCTCGCTGGTTTGAGGAATAGTTGTGAAGCGGGAAGAGATCTCTCTTCCCTCGTTGAGAAAAACTGCTTATCTCATAAAGATGGCAAGAAGGATAACCGCAACAACCATCGGAAAGAAGGTTCTCTTTGCAACATCGAAGGGGTTGGCTTTAGCCAAGCCGGCAACAAGAATGGTAATACCGGCAATCGGAGAAGCGGTACGGCCGGCGGCACCCGCTAAGAAAGCTAAAGAGCCGAGGCTGTGAACCTGCATACCGAATTCCTGGGCATGCGGTGTGACGGCACTGTTAAAGGCCATCGCACCTGCGTCGCCGCTGCCCATCAAAACGGAGAGGACGAACGGTCCAATGGAGCCGCCCCACTGAGCAATTTCTTTGGACTGGACCATCAAAGCGATGAGGCCTTTAATTAAGCCGGAAGCAGTTAAACCTGCAGCCAACACACCGGCGGCAATGATGATACCCATGATGCTGCCGTAGGAGTCACCCATACCTTTGAAGAACTGCTTGGAGAATGTTTGCGGGTCGCACATGGCAACGATCAGGCAGACGATCGTACCGATCAGCATGGCTTGTGCAACGCCCATCTTGACGGAAGGAATCCAGAACGTGAACACGAGCATGAGGATGATCGGGATAAGCGGAACGAAAGCCTTGATAGGGTTGGGTTTGAAGTTAGACGGTTCTGCGTCGGCCGCAGGATTGGCTTCAGCCATTTTTTCGCCTTTGTTGTCGCCCAGCACCCAGCAGACAATGCACAGACCGACCGCACCGACGACACCGATCATCAGGGAGTAGATGCCGTGGTAGCTGATCAGATCCATGATGGACATGTGGGCCATATCGGAAACATAAGCGTTGTGAGACAAGCCCGGAGAAAGCAGAGAACCGGTGGTACCCATCAGAACGGCTGCGGCAGCGGCGGCAGGTTTGAAGCCGGCTCTGAGCAGCAGAGGAATCAAGGTTGTACCGACAACGGCACCCACGCCGGCAGCCGACGGAATGGCGATGTTGATCGCAAAGGTGAGCAGCGAGGTGATCGGAATCATCAGGATGCCGACGTTGCGGATCGGACGCGTCAGATAATGCACTAACGAACGGTCGCATTCTGTGTAGGTGACGCAATAGGCAAAACCGGTGGCCGAGCAGATGGCCATGATCAAAGCGCCGTTGGTCATGGTTTTGGCAAAGGCGTTTAAGCCTGCCATCGGGGCGAGGGAAATGCAGCAGAGAATGAAACCGCCCCCGAACAGCACCATACGGGTTTCGTACTGCTTGATCAGCATGTAGCACATGACGATCAGGACGAGGATGGCAATCCAGCCTGTGATTGGCATAGTTTTCTCCTTTTTGGGATTTTTGGTTGGAAACCTCTTTTGTGGTTTGAGGCTATACCAATATTTTAGGATTCGGCCTCGGAAACCGAAGAATAAGATCTATGCCGTTTTGGAATACTTTGAACGGTTCAAATTGTCATTTAACGAATTCCGCGGAATTCCCCGTGCGTAAGCGCGGGGATGGATAGCGGAC
>ERZ791903.2819-NODE-2819-length-11978-cov-9.354357_pt1 | contig 11978 bp, 13 predicted proteins | sample MGYA00510148_ERZ791903 | MGnify/ENA primary metagenome ERZ791903 (study PRJEB30046, sample SAMN00792080) | human gut metagenome | study: EMG produced TPA metagenomics assembly of the A metagenome-wide association study of gut microbiota in type 2...
CCCGCGTCCGAAAGGGTCTGCACCGCCGCGCCGCCCTCGGCAGAGAGGATGCGCTCGGCCAGACTGGTAAAGGAAAAGCTTTCCACCATGCCGGAAAGAGCATCGCCCAGTTCCCGGTAGATGCGGCCCTCCGTGCTGGAAGTGAACTGTTCCGGCACCAGAAGGATGCTGCGCCGGCCCTGTTCGGCCCGGGCCTTGATGCGGGAATAGAGCAGAGTGGTCTTGCCGCTACCGGAGCCGCCTAAAACCAGTTTGAGCATGGGGCACTTCCTCCTAAAAAAACGATCTGTGTTTATTGTAACACGAAAATCCTCTCAAAAAAAGTGTTATTCTCTACCTTTTAGCCTGCAGCTGTGGTACACTTGGATCGACAAACTTTTCCACACAAGAGAGGAAGCCTGTATGAAAATTTTAGCTGTTGACTACGGCGACAGCCGCACCGGCCTTGCCACCTGTGACCACACCGAGTTCCTTACAACGGCCATCACCCCGCAGATCACCCTGAAAGCCCGCAACAAGGTGGCGGCACGGGTGTGCGAAGTGGCCAAGGAGATCGGAGCCGAGCTGATCGTGATCGGCCTGCCGCTGAACATGGATGGTACCGAGGGCGAACGCGCCATCAAGAGCCGCAAGCTGGCAAAGACTGTCGAGATCTGGAGCGGCCTGCCGGTACGCATGTGGGACGAGCGCCAGACCACCTGCGCCGCCGCCGACATTCTGGACGAAAGTGGCACCTTTGGCACAAAGCGCAAGGAGATTCTGGATTCGGTCAGCGCCACCGTCATTCTGGACGATTATCTTGCATGGCGGAAGGAACACCCGGGGGAGATATAAGAAAAAGGACACCTGACGGTGTCCTTTTTCTTATTCGTACTGCGTAATGCTCACGCTGTTGATGGTGATGTCCTCACGGGGCTTTTGGTTTTCGTCCACGGCGGTCTGGCCGATGGCATCCACCACGTCCATGCCCTCGTACACCTGCCCCAGCACGGTATCGGTGTAGTCAAGATAAGGCGCGCCGCCGACGGTCTGATAGGCCGAAACCACCTCCGCGCGGTAGCCCGCGCTGTTCATCTGGTCCACAAGCTCCTGCGTCACCGACTGGTCTCCCGGCAGCGTCTGCATCACGTAAAAAACGCTGGCGCACTCGCCGGAAGCATCGGTGCCCATACACAGGGCACCGGAATAATGGTGCAGGCTGTCGGTGGTCTCAGCCGGGTAGCGGCTGCCGTTCCAGATGGTGCTGCCCCTGCCGTCGGCCCCCTGCCCGGCCTCCACCACAAAGCCGCTCTCCACGCGGGAGAAGGTCAGGCCGTTGTAGTAGCCTGCCTGCACAAGGCCCGCAAAGTTATCATAGGCCTGCGGGGCTTTGTCCGGGAAAAGCACCGCCTTGAACACGCCTGCCGAGGTATCGAACACCGCAATGGTGTCCCCCGCCGCAGGGTGGGCAAACTGCAGCTCTGCCGATTCCACTGCCGGGCGGTCGATCTTCTGGACTGTACTGCCGCCGCTGCCTTTGCCAAAGTGCAGAAAGCTCCCGGCACTGCAGCCCGTCAGCACCAGCGCCGCTGCCAGCACAAACGCCGCCCATCTTTTTTTATGCATCATTTCCACCCACGCTCCATACTCTATAGTAACCTGCACGGCACACCGTGCACAGAAGATTCAGAGGATAGTATATCATATTCTGCCGCAGAGTGCGAGAGCAAATGCGTGAAAATTTGCTGCACAATTTCTGTGCGAAAAAGCATCTTGACGAGCAGGCAAAAAAACGCTACACTATATGCAGACCCGAGCGGGCGGCACACAAACAGCCCGTTTTATGACACGATACAGGAGACAATATCTATGTCTGACGAAATCAAGAACCCTAACACCGAAGAAGATCAGCCCGACCTGATGACCCTGGAGGATGAGGACGGCAACGAGATCACATTTGAGGTGATCGATGCGCTGGACTACAAGGGTGTGCATTATCTGGCTGCTGTGGAATACGCCGAGACCGAAGAGGAAGCTGAGAATGCTCAGCTGGTCATCCTGAGCGTTGGCGAGGATGATGAAGGCGAATATCTGGATGTCGTGGACGACGACGAGCTGCTGCTGGAGCTGGGCAAGCTGTTTGAAGAGCGCCTGAGCGACGAGTACGACATCGAAGAATAATTCCAGACAAATTACCCGGCAAAACTTCCTGCCCGGCTCGATTTGTTGCGGTTTATATGATCCTACTAATCATTCAACGGGAGCCCGGAGTTCTCCGGCGGATTGCAGACCTCCCCGCCATGGGTCGACCATGGAGGTTCGATGAGGAAGCGCGAATCCGGCGACAGGGCACCCACCTGTCCGTAAGGGTAGGTTTGATTGACCGCAGACGACCGGGCGGGATCTTTTTATAGCAATCCATCCACCGCTGTCCTCTGCAAAAACAGAGACAGTGTGTGGATTTTTTTATTTCCCTGAATATGGAAAGGATGTGCATTGCGGCATGAAGTCAGAACATCTGGTTGGCACCTCCATCCCCCGTTTCACCTTTGATACCCCCACCACACCGGGCAATGATTTTTACAAGCTGTGCGAAGGGGAGCACCCTCTTGTCATGATCTTCCTGCCTGCCTTTGACCACCCTGTCACCCGGGAATACCTGACCCGCTACCTGCAGACCCTGCCCAGACTGCGCGGCGTGCGGCTGGCCTGCGTGGTGCGTTCCTCGCCCCGCATGGTGGCAAAGGCCACGCAGGGGGCCGAGTTTCCCTTCACCCTCATCTGCGACGCGCCGGGGGTGCTGTACGGCTACCTTGGCGTAGAACAGGCCCGCGGCATCCTGAGCTGGAGCTTTGCGGCCCAGCGCATCTACAAAGCGGCCAAAGAGCAGGGCTACCGCTACAACAGCAATGCTCCGCAGCAGCTGCCGCTGACGCTGGTGGTGGGCCACATGGGTAAGATCCTGTTTACCCATTCCGGCCGCAGCCAGACCGACCTGCCGGAGGACTGCGCCGCCATCCGTGAGATCACCCGCGAGGTGGTGCGCACCATGGCCGAGGACCAGCGGCGTGCACACCCCCACTGCTCCGACGAGACGCTCACCCTGCCGGATCTGGTAGGCTGGGATGATCTTGACGGAAACAGTCATTGAGTCAACAAGCAAAAGCACCTGCAATTGGTTTTGCAAGTGCTTTTGTTTTTGCATGATTTTTCAGCTTTCAGAGGAACTATCGTCCGTAAAAAGCCCCGGGATGCCGCACAGGGCTGCGATGCCCACCAGCGTGAACACGATGCGCGACCAGATGGACGCGCTGCCGCCCAGCAGCCAGCCCACAAAATCGAACTGGAACAGCCCCACAAGGCCCCAGTTGATGCCGCCCACGATCATTAAGATCAGGCAGATTTTATAAAAGGTCTGCACAAAAAAGACCTCCTTCCTTTGCGGGCAGTATGCCCCGTGGGAAGGAGGTCTATGCATTTTTATCGGCTCACCCGTGCGCCGCCGCGGTCAGGCTGCGCCACGTACACCTGCTTCCAGCGCCGCTTTGCGGCCTGTGCAGCAGCCCGTGCGGCCCCTTCGTTCCGGAATACGCCGAACACCGCCGCACCGCTGCCGGTCATCAGGGCGGTGACAGCACCATGCTCCCGCAGCAGGGTCTTGATGGCCCCGATATCCTTTGCCCCGCTGCACTCTTCCAGCGCATTGCCGGCAGCGGCACAAAGGGCATCCAGATCTCCGGCACGGATAGCGGCTTCCTGCGCTCCGCAGTCCGGGTGGATGCTGCTGCCCACCTTATCGTAAGCTGCAAAGGCTTCCGGGGTGGAAACGCCGTAGTCCGGCATCACCACCGTGAACCAGCACTCCGGCACCGGCGGCAGCGCCTTGAGAAAATCGCCCACACCCTGCACCCGGCAGGTGCCGCCCATCAGGGCAAAGGGCACGTCCGCACCGATCTTTGCGCCCAGTGCACACAGCTCACTCATGGAAAGGTGCGCACCGTACAGCTCGTTCATGCCCACCAGCACAGCGGCGGCATCGGCGCTGCCGCCTGCCATACCTGCCCGCACCGGGGTATTCTTATAGATGGTGATGTCCACCCCCGCCAGAAGGCCGGTGTAGTCAAAAAAGGCCAGCGCTGCCTTGATGGCAGTGTTTTTGTCGTTGGGGGCCACCAGACTGCCCGGTAGCCGCAGGTCCAGATAGGGACTGCGGCGCAGCACCACCCGCTCGTAGAGGGTGATAGCCTGCATGGTCATGTCCAGATCATGGTAGCCGCCCGGTAGAAGGCCCACCACATCCAGCGCCAGATTGAGCTTTGCGGGGGCCAGAACGGTCACGCAGTTGAACCTTGCCATTTGTTCCTCCTCAGATTCCGTGATAGATGCCGTTTTCCTGCAGGAATTCCCGGATGCGCCGGAGCGCTTCCTTCAGATGCTCCACGCTGTAGGCGTAGGAAATGCGGGCGTAGCCTTCGCCGGAAGCGCCAAAGGCGTCGCCGGGGATGATGGCCACATGCTTCTGTTCCAGCAGCTTCGTGCAGAAATCCTGACTGCTCATGCCCGTGCTCTTGATGCAGGGGAAGGCGTAGAACGCACCGCGCGGCTCAAAGCAGGTCAGGCCCATATCGTTAAAGGCCTTCACCACAAGGCGGCGGCGCATATTGTACTCGTCGCGCATGCGGTCGATCTCGCCGTCGCACTCCTTCAGGGCAGTGATGGCGGCGTACTGGCTGGTGGTAGGGGCGCTCATGATGGCGCTCTGGTGGATCTTGGTCATGATCCGGATGATGGGTGCCGGGCCGCAGGCATAGCCCAGACGCCAGCCGGTCATGGCGTAAGTCTTGGAGAAGCCGTTCACCACGATGGTGCGCTCTGCCATGCCGGGCAGGGTAGCAATGGACACATGAGGCCGCAGGCCATAGTTCAGCTCTGCATAAATTTCATCGGAGAGCACCATGATGTTGGTACCGCGCAGCACCTCAGCTACAGCTTCCAGATCCTCGCGCTCCATCACCGCACCGGTGGGGTTGTTGGGGAAGGGCATGATGAGCAGCTTGGTGCGGGGGGTGATGGCAGCCTTCAGGGCATCGGCACGCAGGCGGAATTCGTCCTCCTGACGGCAGGCCACATGAACCGGCACACCGCCGGACAGGGTGGTGATGGGCTCATAGCACACAAAGCAGGGCTCCGGGATGATGACCTCGTCCCCGGGCTGCACCAGCGTGCGGATGCACATATCAATGGCTTCGCTGCCGCCCACCGTGATGAGCACCTCGTGCAGCGGGTCGTAGTGCAGGCCCATGCGGCGCTCCAGATACTTTGCCACCTCGGCGCGCAGCTCCTTCAGGCCTGCGTTGGAGGTGTAGCGGGTGCGGCCATGCTCCAGACTCTCAATGCCGGCTTCGCGCACGGCCCATGGCGTTTTAAAGTCCGGCTCGCCCACGCCCAGACTGATGCACTCGGGCATTTCGGCAGCCAGATCGAAAAATTTGCGGATGCCGGAGGGGCGCATGGCCTCAGCGGCAGGCGCGATCAGTTTATCGTAGTCCATCACAGCACCGTGCACTCTCTTTCATCGATTTCTTCGTCCTGATACAGGCGGCCCTCCTTTTTATAGGTGCGCAGCACAAAGTGGGTGGCGGTGGACAGCACATCGTCCAGCGGAGAAAGGCGCTTTGCCACGAACAGGGCGATCTCCTGGAAGGTCTGGCCCTTGATCACCAGCTGCAGGTCGTAGCCGCCGCTCATCAGCAGCACGCTCTCCACCTCGTCAAAGGCGGCAATGGTGGCTGCGATCTCGTCAAAGCCGCGGCTCTTCTTGGGGCTGACGTTCAGCTCGATGACGGCCTCCACACGGTTGACCCCGGCCTTTTCCCAGTCCACGAGGGTCTTGTAGCCCTTGATGATGCCCTGCGCCCGGGCCAGATCGATCATTGCCGCCACCTCGGCGGGGGATTTATTCAGCATCGTGGCGATGTCCTCAATGGGCAGCCGCGCATTGTCTTCCAGGATCTTCAAAAGCTGTTCCATAGTATTTTGCTCCTTCTCAGCCCATAATCGGGAAATAAATTATCTATAAGTATAGCACAAGCTGTAAAAGATTGCACCCGGTTTTTGGGATAGAATGTCTTTTTCCCCTCGTGTCTGTTCTTTTTTACAAAAAGTGTGTTCAAATTTTGCCAAATCTGCTATACTGGAATGGTAAGAGTGTGCCGGAACGCTTGCGGCACCGTTCATCAAAAGGAAAACGAGGGTGGAAACGATGAAAGCATTCATTACCGTCATTGGTCACGATACCGTGGGCGTTGTTGCCAAGGTCGCCGGTCTGTGCACCGAACTGAACATCAATATCGAGGACGTGACCCAGAGCATCCTGCAGGGCATGTTCGCCATGATCATGCTGGTGGATATCTCCAAGTGCAATGTGAGCCACGAAGAGCTGCACAAGCGCACCGACGCGCTGGCTGCCGAGATGGGCATGCAGATTAACGTGACCCGTCAGGAAGTCTTTGACGCCATGCACACCATCTGATGGAGGGAGTACACTGCAATGAGTATGTTTAATACCGGTGACATCCTCGAGACCATCGAGATGTTCACTCAGGACAACCTGGACGTGCGCACCGTCACCATGGGCATCAGCCTGCTGGACTGCATCGACCCGGACCCGAAGAAGGCGTGCGAGAACATCTATAACAAGATCACCACCAAGGCCGCAAACCTTGTGTCCACGGTGGAGCATATCAGTGCCGAGTACGGTATTCCCATCATCAACAAACGCATCAGTGTCACACCCATCGCCATGCTGCTGGGTGCCTGCCCGGATGCCGACCCTGTGGAGTTTGCAAAAACTCTGGATGCCGCCGGTAAAAAGGTGGGTGTAAACTTTGTGGGCGGCTACAGTGCTCTGGTGCACAAGGGCTTTTCTGCCGGTGACCGCCGCCTGATCGAGTCCATTCCCCGCGCACTGGCCGAGACCGACATCGTGTGCAGCTCGGTGAACATCGGTGCCACCAAGGCAGGACTGAATATGGACGCCGTCAAGCTCATGGGCGAGGCCGTCAAGAAGGCCAGTGAGCTGACGGCTGATCGTCAGTGCATCGGTGCCGCAAAGCTGGTGGTGTTCTGCAACGCACCGGAGGACAACCCCTTCATGGCCGGTGCATTCCACGGCCCCGGCGAGCCGGACTGTGAGATCCACGTGGGCGTTTCCGGCCCCGGCGCTGTGCGCGCCGCACTGGCCCGCCTGCCCAAGGATGCCCCCATCGACGAGGTGGCAGAGCTGGTCAAGCGCACCGCCTTCAAGATCACCCGCGTAGGCCAGCTGGTGGCCAATCTGGCTTCTCAGGCGCTGGGTGTGCCCGCCGGTATCATTGATCTTTCGCTGGCACCTACCCCCGCCATCGGCGACAGTGTGGCCAACATTCTGGAAGAGATGGGCCTTGAGACTTGCGGCTGCTGCGGCACCACCGCCTGCCTCGCCCTGCTGAACGATGCCGTGAAAAAGGGCGGCGTGATGGCCTCCAACCATGTGGGTGGTCTGTCCGGTGCCTTCATCCCGGTCAGCGAGGATGCCGGCATGATTCACGCCGCCGAGACCGGATGCCTGACCATTGAAAAGCTGGAAGCCATGACCGCCGTCTGCTCGGTGGGCATCGATATGGTCATCATCCCGGGCGACACCACCCCGGCTGTCATCAGCGCCCTGATCGCTGACGAAGCTGCCATTGGCATGGTGAACAGCAAGACCACCGCCGTGCGCGTGATCCCTGCCATTGGCCGCAAGGCCGGCGAGGTGCTGGACTTTGGCGGTCTGCTGGGCTATGGCCCCATCATGGCCGTGAACCAGCACGACCCGTCCGTGTTCATCAACCGCGGCGGCCGCCTGCCTGCCCCCATGCAGTCGCTGAAGAACTAAGAGTATAAATCTACTCCAACAGGCCCATCCTCTGGATAACATTTCCAGAAGAAGGGTCTGTTTTTATGTTATCCAGAATGCTTACACGCGCTCAGATGGCTCTGCTCTGCCTTGGCCTGTTTCTCGCCCTTGCTCTGTGTGGCGCATGGCAGGCATTTGCATGGGGCCGCACCCAGCTGGACACCGGGGCGCTGGTGTGCGCCGACACCCTGCGCCTGCACATCCGGGCTGAGAGCGATTCCATTGCCAGCCAGAGCGCAAAGCTCCATGTGCGGGATGCCGTGCTTGCCTATCTGGACACCGCCTGCCCGGCACAGAGCAAACCGGAAGCGATCGCCTGGGCGGCACAGCATCTATTTGAGCTGCAGCTCACAGCCCGGCACGCGCTGGCACAGCTGGGTATCCGCACGCCGGTGCGGGTGCAGCTGGTAAATATGTACTTTGCCACCCGGCGCTACGCTTCGGGCATCCTGCCCGCCGGGCGGTACGACGCGTTGCGCATCGATCTCGGTGCCGGAAAAGGCCGCAACTGGTGGTGCGTGCTCTACCCGGGCCTGTGCCGCTCTGCCTGCGGCAGCTATGCCCAGCCTGCCGAAAACGACCTTGTGTGCGGGGAGTACATCCTGCGCTTCAAAGTGGTGGAGTGGGTGCAGCAGCGCACCGCCCGCCGGGAGGACGTGGTGCTGCTTGGGTAACGCCCGGCGCTTTCGCCGCATAGCATAGGGCGAAAGGAGTGTGTTATCCACTATGGCGATCCCTGCTTATTATTCCCTGCTCCAGCGCGGCTCCTCCGGGCCGGACGTAGCTCTTGTGCAGACCTGGCTCAACGGTGTGCGCGATGCCTGCACATGGTACAGCGAGCTGAAGGCCGATGGAAAATTCGGCATTTCCACCGAGAACGCCGTGAAGGAGTTCCAACTCAAAAACAAGATGAATGTGGACGGCAAGGTGGGCGCGAACACATGGAACGTGCTCTACACCCGCTACACGGCCAAGCACGGCCTGCATGTGCCCTACCCCGGCATTGCCCTGCGCAGCGGCTCTTCCGGCGGCACGGTGCGTCTGGTGCAGCAGAAGCTCAATTCGCTGGGTGAACGGCTGACCGCCGACGGCAGGTTCGGCGCGGCAACGGCAGCGGCTGTGCAGCGGTTCCAGCGCCGCAACGGCCTTACCGCCGACGGCGTGGTCGGCGAAGGAACATGGGAGAAGATGTTCTAGTGTGAACAGCCTTGCCCTCTCAGTCTCGCTTTGCTCGACAGATTCCCCCTTTTGTCGTTTCGCGACATCTTCCCCCGGCGCGGGGGAAGTCTTTCCTCAAAGGGAGAGCCCTTGGCAAAACCAGAAACTTTGCGTGGACTGCCAAAGCCTCTCACTTTGGGAGAGGTGGCATTGCGCAAGCAATGACGGAGAGGGCGAGCCGCCTTACCTCGTCTGCAGGATTTTCCGTCCTGCAGACGCTTTTGTTTTCCTTGCCCCCACCCCCGCCCTGCTGTATAATAAAGAAAACTCTGAAAAGGCGGTGTTTCCGTTTGCGTTTTCTGCATCTTTCCGACCTGCATCTGGGCAAGCGGGTGTGCGAGTTCTCCATGCTGGACGACCAGCGGTACATTCTGGAACAGATCCTTTCCCTGCTGGATAAAACGCCTGTGGACGGCGTGCTGCTGGCGGGCGACCTCTACGATAAGCCCGTTCCCCCTGCCGAAGCCGTGCGCCTGCTGGACTGGTTCCTCACCCAGCTGGCTGAGCGGCAGCTGCCGGTGTTCGCCATCAGCGGCAACCACGACTCCGCCGACCGCATCGCCTTCGGCTCTGCCCTGCTGCAAAGCAGCCGGGTGTACGTCAGCCCGGTGTTCTCCGGTGCGCCGGTGCCCATCCCCCTCACCGACGAGTACGGCACGCTGGACGTGTACCTTCTGCCCTTCCTCAAGCCCGCCATGGTGCGGCATGTCTGGCCGGACGAGCCTGTGGAGAGCTACAACGATGCCCTTGCCTGCGTGCTGCGCCACTGCCCGCTGGACCCGGCCCACCGCAGCGTGCTGGTGGCCCACCAGTTTGTGGCCGGTGCTGCCTGCTGCGAGAGCGAGGAAGTCTCGGTGGGCGGTGTGGACAGCGTGGATGCCAGCCTGTTCGATGCCTTTGACTACGTGGCGCTGGGCCACCTGCACAGCCCCCAGAAGGTGGGCCGCGATGCCGTGCGCTATTGCGGCACCCCGCTGAAATACTCCTTTTCGGAAGCAAACCAGCACAAGAGCGCCACCTTTGTGGAGTTCGGTCTCAAGGGCGAAGTTTCCATCACCACCGCGCCGCTTACCCCGAAGCACGACCTGCGGGAAGTGCGCGGCAGCTACATGGAGCTGACCGACCGCCGCAATTACGACGGCACTGCGGTGGACGACTACCTGCACATCACCCTGACCGATGAGCAGGACGTGCCGGACGCACTGGACCGCCTGCGGGTGATCTACCCCAACCTGATGCGGCTGGACTACGATAACCTCCGCACCCGGGAAGATCAGGAGATCACCGCACCGGAGCGCGCCGAGAGCATCACCCCGCTGGAGCACTTCTCGGCGTTCTACCAGCTGCAGAACAATCAGCCGCTGACGGCGGAGCAGGCGGCATTCTGCCAGCAGCTCATTGAGGAGATCTGGAAGGAGGGCGAGGACGCATGAGACCGCTGAAGCTCACTCTTTCGGCCTTTGGCCCCTATGCCGCCGAGACGGTTCTGGAACTGGCAAAGCTGGGCAGGGGCGGCTTATACCTTGTCACCGGCGATACCGGCGCAGGCAAGACCACCCTGTTCGATGCCATTACATACGCCCTGTACGATCATTCCAGCGGCGGCGTACGCGAGGGTACCATGCTGCGCTGCAAGTATGCCGGCCCTAAAACGCCCACCTTTGTGGAGCTGGAATTTGAGGTGAACGGCCAGCGCTATACCGTGCGCCGCAACCCGGAGTACCAGCGCCCCAAAAACCGCGGCGAGGGCATGACCACCGAGAAAGCGGATGCCACCCTCACCTATTCCGATGGCCGTCCGCCGGTGACCAAAGCCAAGGATGTGACTGCCGCCGTGCAGGAGATCATCGGGCTGGACTACAGCCAGTTCTGCCAGATCGCCATGATCGCGCAGGGGCAGTTCACAAAGCTGCTCAACGCTTCCACCGAGGAGCGCAGCCGCATTTTCCGCAAGCTGTTCCGCACCCAGCGCTATGCCCGGCTGCAGGAGCGCCTGCAGACCGAAAGCGCCGCCCTCAGCCAGCAGCGCACCACCCAGAATGCAAAGCTGGACAGTCTGCTCTCCGGCATCCGGTTTTCTCCCGACGACCCGGATGCCGATGCCCTTGCCGCACTGAACGCCCAGACCGAGCCGGAGACGGCCCTTGCCCTGCTGGAAGGTCTGCTGGCCCGCCAGCAGGCCGCGCAGGAGACCGTTGCTGCTGCCCTCAAGGACACCGAAGCCAAGCTGGACGAAGTACAACGTCAGCTGGGTGCCGCCCAGCAGGCCCGACAGCTGGCCGCACAGCTGGCCGCAAAGCAGGCAGAGCTTACCGCTGCCCTGCCTGTGCTGGAAGCTGCCCGTGCCGAGAGCGCCCGCCACGCAGGCGATGCCGCCCAGCTGGATGTTCTTGCCGGCCAGGTGACGCAGGCACAGACGGCCCTTGCCGCCTACGATGAGCTGGATACCCTGTGCCATCAGCAGCAGGCCGCGCGGGATGCTGCCCAGCTGGCCGCTGCCAAGGCCAAAGCGAAACGCACCCAGCTGGCCGCACTGGACACAGCGCTGGCCGCTGCTGAAAAGGACCTGACCGCGCTGGAAGATGCTCCCACCCGGCTGCTGGCCTTGCAGAACAGGGAAAAGGAGCTGGCCCAGCGCCGCACCGCCCTTACTACCCTGAACCAGCGGCTTGCCGCCTGCCAGCAGCAGGCACAAAAGGCCCACCGTGCGCAGGATGCCTACCGCACTGCCGCCGAAGCCAAGGAGCAGGCCCATGCCCGGCGGGATGCGCTGGACAAAGCCTTTCTGGACGCACAGGCCGGACTGCTGGCGCAGGCGCTGGCCGAGGGTGCGCCCTGCCCC
>ERZ791903.2841-NODE-2841-length-11890-cov-3.365019_pt1 | contig 11890 bp, 8 predicted proteins | sample MGYA00510148_ERZ791903 | MGnify/ENA primary metagenome ERZ791903 (study PRJEB30046, sample SAMN00792080) | human gut metagenome | study: EMG produced TPA metagenomics assembly of the A metagenome-wide association study of gut microbiota in type 2...
CATATTTAAAAATAATAATTCTGTAGATTTAGATACAAAGTTTATTATAAATAGTAAAATTTTATCAAACGATCTAGAACGATTTGGAAGCAGAATTGTTGATAAAGGAATAATTCAATATAACCATAATTATGCAATGGCAATTTTTTCAAATAAAAATCTATATGGCCATAAATTAAATGATGTTCAAAGCACATTACAAAGTGCGGTAATTATGGATAAAGACTATATTGGAATGTCAAATGAAATTGCAATATCGTATGATATTGGAGTGATACATCCAGGTGAGCAACAAGAATTAAATATATTTATTCTTGTAGACGAAAATCACGATATTGAAGAAAAAATACAAAAATGTGTAAAATTAAATACAGATAAAGAATTTGAAAATGTAAAAAATTATTGGAATTTATATGTTGAAAATCATTCAAAAATAAAGATTGAATCAAACAAAAGTGACTTTTATAAAAAATTACTTGAGATATATAATAGAACAATATTATTATTTCCATTATTAATAAATGATGAAACAGGAGGAATTGTTGCTGCTCTTGAGTTAGATGAAAATAGAACTAAAAGTGGATGCTACGCATATTGTTGGCCACGTGATTCAATATTTATTACAAGAGCATTTGATTTATTAAAAATGGAAGAAGAAACTGAAAAATTTTATAATGTATTTTGCAAAAAAACACAGAGCAATAATGGAATGTGGGAACAAAGATTTTATACAGATGGAACATTAGCACCTTGTTGGGGATATCAAATTGATGAAACTGCAAGTGTAATATATGGCGTATATGACCACTATAAACATACAAAAGATAATAAATTTCTAGAAGAAAACTTAAAAATGTGTGAAAAAGCAACAGAATTTTTATTTGCATATACAGAAAATTTATTAAATATAGATGAAGAAGATTTAGTAAAAAAAGAGCTACAAGAAAAATATAAAAAATATTTTGAGATTACTAAACACGTAAGTTATGATTTATGGGAAATGAATGAAGGTGTTCATTTATATTCATTATCAAGTATTATTTATGGGTTGGAGTGTATGAAAAAAATTTATGAAACTATTGATAATAAACAAGAAAATCTAAGATTAAAGCAAGAAAAACGAAATAAAATAGCTCTAAAACTAAACAAATATATACAATTATTAAAAGACTATATTGAAGATAATTTAATAGATAAAAATACTAAAACATTAAAACGAAACCTAAAAGACAACAATATGGATATAAGTGTAATTGGTGCTGTTTATCCATTTAATGTATTTAATCCAAATGAAAAAGTTATAAAAAATACTGTAGATAAAATTAATATGACATTAAGAACTCATACAAGTGGATATTTAAGATTTGAATATGATAATTATATGGGTGGAAATAATCCTTGGATAATAACGACATTATGGATGGCATTGTATTATATAAAAATTAATGATTTAGATAATGCAAAAAAATGTTTTTCATTTGTAGTAAATACATCATTAAGACATGGATTTCTTGCAGAACAAGTGAATAATGATGATAAGAACTTTAAATGGGTTATTGGACTAGGTTGGTCACATGCTATGTTTATTATTGTATTAAATGAGTTACTTAAAGCTAATGAAGAAAAGAATAATTAAGTAATTTTGAAAGGACTGAAGTAAATGGCAAAAGCAAAAACAATTTTTGTGTGCAATAATTGTGGATATGAAACAGCAAAATGGTTAGGAAAATGTCCTGCATGTAATGAATGGAACAGCTTAGTTGAAGAAAAAATACAAAAAACAAGTGATGGAATATTTGGAAAAGATGAAAAGAAAAAAATTAATAAACCAACAGCTTTAAATACTGTTGAAGGAAAAGAAACATTTAGAACATCTACAGGTTTTGAAGAGCTAGATAGAGTTTTAGGTGGAGGAATAGTAAAGGGTTCACTAATTTTAGTTGGTGGAGAGCCAGGAATAGGTAAATCGACTTTAATTTTACAATTATGTGATAAAATTAAAGGCGAAGGGAAAGTACTATATGTTTCAGGAGAAGAGTCTGCAGAGCAAATAAAAATAAGAGCTGATAGATTAAATATCCATAATGAGGATATAATGTTTTTAGGAGAAACTGATATTGATATAATACAATCTGCTATTTTAGAAATGAATCCTAAATTAGTAATAATAGATTCCATTCAAACAATGTATTCTGATGAAATAACATCTGCAGCAGGAACAGTAAGTCAAGTAAGAGAAATAACAGGAAGAATTATGAAATTATGTAAAAGCAATAATATAACAACAATAATAATTGGACATGTTACAAAAGAAGGAAATATTGCAGGACCAAGAGTGTTAGAACATATGGTAGACACAGTTTTATATTTAGAAGGTGAAAGATATTTTTCATATAGAATATTAAGAAGTGTAAAAAATCGTTTTGGTTCAACTAATGAAGTTGGTATGTTCGAAATGCAAAATGAGGGAATGATAGAAATTTTAAATCCATCTACAGTTTTAATTTCAGAAAGAGACGATAATCCAGCAGGCTCTGTAATTGTTGCAACAATGGAAGGTACAAGGCCGTTATTGGTAGAATTACAAGCACTAACTTCTACGAGTGTATTTGGATTACCAAGAAGAACTGCAAATGGTGTAGATTATAATAGATTAACATTATTAATGGCTGTGTTAGAAAAAAAAGCAGGAATGAATTTAGGTAACCAAGATGTATATTTAAATGTAGTAAGTGGAATAAAAGTTTCTGAGCCAGCCGTAGATTTAGGTGTTATATTATCAGTTGCATCAAGTTTTAAAAATTTAAGTATTCCGAATGATACAGTCGTAGTTGGAGAAGTTGGTTTAACTGGAGAAGTGAGAAGTGTAAATCTTATTGACAAAAGATTAAAGGAAATAGAAAAATTAGGATTTAAAACTTGCATAATTCCAGAAAGTAACAAAAAAGTATTGAAAGAAAAATATAAATTAGATATAATAGGCGTGAAAAATATAAATGAAGCAATGCAAAAACTAGGATTACGATAAAATACTAATATTTCATTGAGGAGTGATTAATTTGGACTTTGTCAAAGATAATACAATAACAGAGATATTAAAATTAATTGCACCAGGTACAAAAATAAGAGAAGGTTTAGAAAATATATTAAAAGCAAAAACTGGAGGCTTAATTGTAATTGGTGATACAAAAGAAGTTCTTGATTTAGTAGATGGAGGATTTAATTTGAATGTTGATTATACACCTTCAAGATTATATGAACTTGCAAAAATGGATGGAGCAATAGTATTAAGTGCTGATTTAAAAAGAATTTTATATGCAAATGCACAATTAATTCCATCTCCAGAAATTTCAACAAATGAAACAGGAACAAGACACAGAACAGCAGAACGTACAGCAAAGCAAACCGGAGAAATAGTAATAAGTGTATCACAAAGAAGAAATGTTATAACTATATTTAAAGGAGACTTAAGATATGTGTTACAAGATAGTTCAAAGGTAATAACAAAAGCAAATCAAGCACTTCAAACAGCAGAAAAATATAAAAAAGTTTTTGATGATAAATTAAATTTATTGAATGAATATGAATTTAATGATATAGTTACATTACAAAATGTAATTGTATGTATTCAAAGAGCCGAAATGGTATTAAAGGTTGTAGATGAAGTAAAAAGAGCAATATATGAACTTGGAGAAGAAGGTAGATTATTTCAAATGCAACTTGACGAGTTATTTGGAAATCTAGCAATTGAAGAAACTTTAATTATCAAAGATTATATAATATCAAGTAAAAAACAAAACTCAGAAAAAACAGTAGATAAAGCATTATCAAGTATACGAAAACTTGAAAGAGAAGATCTAATGAAATCACAACTAATAGCTAAAATTTTAGGATATGAAGATTTTGATAATTATGAAGAAGTAAATGTGTTTACAAGAGGTTACAGAATTTTAAGTAAAATACCAAGAATGCCAAATAATATTGTCGAAAATTTGGTAAAAAGCTTTAAATCATTTCAGCACATTATTCAAGCTGACATACCAGCACTGGATGAAGTTGAAGGAATTGGCGAAATAAGAGCAAAAGCAATAAAACAATCACTAAAAAGAATGCAAGAGCAATTTATTTTTGATAATTTAAGTTTATAAATTATAAAACAAAAGTAAAATAAAAAACGAAAGGAAGAATGATAATGAAAGACAAAAGTAAATTATTATTAATAATAGCAATAATAGCTATAACAGCAGTAATAGCATATATATGCTATGGAGCATTAAAAGGGGAGAAAAAGCCAGTAGCAACAATGGATGTATCATATGTTGATAATGACGGAAATACACAAACAGGAACAATAAAAATAGAGCTTAATCCAGATGTAGCTCCAGAAACCGTATCAAATTTCATACAATTAGCTAATAATGGGTTTTACAATAATTTGACATACCACAGAATTATATCTGATTTTATGATTCAGGGTGGAGATAAAAAAGGTGATGGTTCAGGTTCAGCAAGTTTAAGCGACTTAGATAAAAAAATACAAGCAGGAAGTGAATCTGACCATACATACTCAATAAAAGGAGAGTTTTCTGCAAACGGAGTAAATAACAATTTAAAATTTGGAAAAGGCGTAATAGGAATGGCAAGGTCAGATTTTAGTTCATATGGGCTAACATCAGAAGGATACAATTCAGGAAGTTCACAATTTTTTATTGTAACAACAGATAACCAAGAAACATTAAATTCTTTAAATGGAAACTACGCTGCTTTTGGTAAAGTAATAGAAGGTTACGATATTGTTGAAAAAATAGCAAATGTAAAGGTTAAAGAAGCTGATTCAGAAGGTGGAGAAGCTTCAACACCAGAAAGTGCACCAGTTATAACTAATTTAACAGTAGAAACATATGGAGCAAATTATGGAATGCCAAATACAATAAATTATGATGATATACAAAAGAAAGTACAACAATATCAACAATATTATCAACAATTAATGAATTCATACTCAGGTAATTCAACAACATCAGCAGAAGGTACTTCAGAAACAACAACTGAAGGAAAATAAAAATAGGGGGCCGGTTAAAATATATCTAACCGCGCCCCCTATATAGTAATAAAAAAAGATGTCCAGCCACCTAAAAGATGGCTGGACAAGGTAAAAAGAATAAGGAAGTTAGAGGAAGTCGATCCATATGAACTTTTGCTAAATCTTTTACCAAAATTAAGAAGGAATAAAACCTTCAAAAGTAAATTTAATAGTGAATTTTTTTCTGAATATTTCAATATATTACTACAAAATTGCTATAAAATCAATAGAAAACTTTAAAAAAATAAAAAAGGAGAATTTATAGAAATGACTATATTTGGTTATGATATACGAATGTATTTTTTATTATTTATGATTTATGCAATATTAGGCTGGTTAATGGAAGTTACATGTAAATTAATACAGTATAAAAGATTTATAAATAGAGGATTTTTAATTGGTCCATATTGTCCAATTTATGGATATGGAGCTTTATTAATAACAATATTACTTCATAAATATACAAATGATCCAATTGTTTTATTTATAATGGCAATTGTGGTATGTGGAACATTAGAATATTTAACAAGTTATTTTATGGAAAAAATATATAAGGCAAGATGGTGGGATTATAGCCAGAAGAAATTCAATATAAATGGAAGAGTATGTTTAGGTACAATAGTTCCATTTGGTTTATTAGGATTATTAATAATGTATGTGCTAAATCCATTTTTCTTAGGACAAATTGGAAAATTATCTGAAGTGTGGTTAAATATATTATTTTGGTCATTACTTGCAATATATATATGTGATAATGTAATTTCAGGAATTGTTGTAAGAGCAATAAAAACAACTGAAAAAGGATTTGGAAAGGAACTTGACAATACAGAAGAAATCACAAATAAAGTTAAAGCTATATTGAGACAAAAATCTATATTACACAGAAGATTAATAAATGCATACCCAAAAATTCAAGCTGTAAAATTTAAAATAAAAGAAAAAAAGCAAGAAATAAAAAAATATAGTGAAGAAATTCAAAACAACATAGAAGAAAAAAGTAATTTAATAAAAGAGCAAATAGAAGAAAAAAGTAATGAATTAAAAGAAAAAATAAAAAATGATGATTTAAAAAATAATCAAAAATAGGATATCAAAAAAAGATAAATGATAATTGTTCATTTATCTTTTTTGATATTAAATATATTGACCTATTTTTTATAATTTGATACTATAAAGCAAGCAAAAGGAGACAAATATGATTGCAGAAATTATAATGAATAGTAGTGTAAGAAATTTAGATAGAACATTTGATTACAGTATTCCAATTGATATGGAAGAAAAGGTACATATAGGTAGTAGGGTTTTAGTAAAATTTGGAAATATTAAAGAATTAAAAGAAGGTTTTGTTATTAATATAAAAGAAAAATCTGAATTTGAAGTAAAAGATATAGCTAAAGTAGAAGAGCGAGATTTTATAGATGTTCCAAAAGTAAAGCTAGCCAATTGGATGGCTAAAAGGTATTTTTGCAATGTATCAGATTGTATAAAATTAATGTTACCACCAGGAACTGGTACAGATAAATTTGCTAATAGAGCAAAGGAAAAAACAGAAAGATTTGTAAAATTATCAAAGGAAATAAATGAAATAGAATTTGATATTGAAAATAAAAAAATAAAATCTGATAAACAGAAAAGAGCTTTAGAATTTTTAATAAAAAATAACGAAATATCATCAAAAGATTTAGAAAATTTTGCAGATGTTTCAACAAGTATATTAAAAACATTGGAAAAAAATGGTTATATAAAATTTTATGAACAAACAGTTGAAAGAAATCCTTTTATACATAAGGTTATAGATAGTAATTCAAAATTAAATTTAAATGATGAGCAAAAATCTGCATATGATGCTGTTGAAGAAGCAATTGATGATTGTATGAACTCAGAGTTTTTATTATTTGGTGTAACAGGCTCTGGCAAAACAGAAGTATATTTACAATTAATAGAAAAAGTTTTAAATATAGGTAAAACAAGTGTAATGTTAGTTCCAGAAATTTCTTTAACTCCGCAAACTGTAGATAGATTTATAGCAAGATTTGGGCAAGACAAGATTGCAATTTTGCATAGTAAATTATCTGTTGGGGAAAGATATGACCAATGGTATAAGATAAAAAATGGTGAAGCCAAAATAGTAATAGGAGCCCGCTCAGCAATTTTCGCTCCTATTAGTGATTTAGGTTTAATAATAATAGATGAGGAGCACGATAGTTCATATAAATCTGAAATGACACCGAGATATAATGTAAAAGATGTATCAAGATATTTGGCAAAAGAATATAATGTTCCAATTGTATTTGGAAGTGCAACACCAGATATGGATACATTTTACAAAGCACAGCAAGGAGAAATAGAGCTATTAGAGCTTACTAAAAGAGCAAATAATGCAGAGCTTCCTACTATAAATATTGTAGATATGAAACAAGAGCTTGCAAATGGAAATAGAAGTTCTATTAGTATGAAATTATATGAAAATATAAAAGAAAATTTATCTAATAAAAAGCAAACAATTTTATTTTTAAACAGAAGAGGATATTCTACATTTATATTATGTAGAGATTGCGGATATGTAGCTAAATGTAAACATTGCAATATTGCTCTAACATATCACATCAAAGAAAATAAGTTAAAATGCCACTATTGTGGGTATGAAGAAATTCCAAGGGGATATTGTCCAGAATGTAAAAGCAAAAACATAAAATATTCTGGAAGTGGAACACAAAAACTAGAAGAAGAAATTAATAAAATATTTCCATCTGCAAAAACCATAAGAATGGATGTTGATACTGTAACTAAAAAAAATTCGCATGAAGATATTTTGAATAAATTTAGAAATGAAAATATTGATATTTTAATAGGAACACAAATGGTAGTAAAAGGTCATCATTTTCCAAACGTAACATTAGTAGGTGTAATATTTGCAGATGGTAGCTTAAATATAGATGATTATAGAGCAAATGAAAGAACATTCCAAATTTTAACACAAGTTGCAGGAAGAGCAGGAAGAGGACAAGATAAAGGTAATGTAATAATTCAAACATATAATCCAGATAATTTAAGTATTGAATATTCAAAAGAGCAAAATTATAGATTGTTTTATAATACAGAGATAATAATAAGGAAACAATTGAAATACCCGCCATTTTGTGATATAATATTAATTGGTTTTAGTTCGGAAAACGAAAAAAATGTAATTGAATCTGCAAGATTTATGTACATGAGTTTAAAAAATAAAATAATAAACGAAAAATTGCAAATCATATTATATAAACCAGTGCCTGCGCCAATTGATAAAATAAAAAATAAAATAAGATGGCGCATAATAATAAAATGTAAGTTTAACAATGAGATAATAGAGGCACTAAACACATCACTTAAAGATTTAAATTCAAAAAAATTAAAAGATGTGAAAACAATAATTGATTTAAACCCAACAAATATGATGTAATAAAAGAAAGGAGAAAAACAATGGCAATAAGAAATGTAAGACTAGAAAATGACGAAATATTAAGAAAAAAATCAAGAACAGTAGAAGTAATAGACGACAAAATAAAAGAGCTTGTAGATGATATGATAGAAACAATGCATGCTCACGATGGTGTAGGTTTAGCAGCACCTCAAGTTGGAATATTAAAAAGAGTGGTTGTAATAGATTTATATGATGATAAAGGACCATATGTTTTAATAAATCCAGAAATAATAAAACAAAAAGGAGAGCAAGAAGTAGAAGAAGGATGTTTAAGCTTTCCAAATCAATTTGCAAAAGTAATAAGACCATCAGAAGTAACTGTAAAAGCACTAGATAGAGATGGAAAAGAATATAAATTAAAAGGAAAAGGATTACTAGCACAAGCAATATCACACGAAGTAGACCATCTAGAAGGAATACTATTCGTAGACAAAATAATACCAGGAACAATGGAAGTAATAAAATAAATATAGGATGTTAAATATATATTCATAAAGGAGGATTTTATATTGAGAATTTTATTTATGGGAACACCAGATTTTGCAAAAGATTCTTTAGAAGCATTAGTAAATGCAAAATATAATGTAGAAGCGGTTGTAACAAATCCAGATAGACCAAAGGGCAGAGGAATGAAAATGATGATGTCACCAGTAAAGGAATTTGCATTAAGCACTGGAATAGAAAAAATATATCAACCAGAAAAAGTAAAAAATAATGAAGAGTTTATAAATGAAATAAAACAAATTAATCCAGATTTAATAGTAGTTGTAGCATATGGAAAAATATTACCACAAGAAATTCTTGATATACCTAAATATGGAAGTATAAATGTTCACGGTTCATTGCTTCCAAAATATAGAGGAGCAGCACCAATACAATGGGCAGTGTTAAATGGAGATAAAGTAACAGGTGTTACAACAATGTATATGAGTGCAGGTATGGACACTGGAGATATGATTTTAAAAAGAGAAGTAGCAATAGGTGATGATGAAACAACAGGAGAGCTATGGGATAGACTTTCAAAAATTGGAGGAGAATTATTAGTAGAAACAGTAAAGAAAATAGAAAATGGTGAAGCACCAAGAATAAAACAAGGAGACGACTTTACTATGGCTCCAATGTTAAATAAAGAAATGTCAAAAATTGATTGGGAAAATAAAACTGCAATAGAAATAAAAAATCTAGTAAGAGGATTAAATCCAATAATGGGAGCATATTCTTTTTATGATGGTAAAAAAATTAAATTTTGGAAAGTTCAAGCATATTCAGACGAACAAATATTGCATATGTTCCCAGAGCTAGAAGAATATAAAGACAGATTTTTAGATTTACCAGAAGGAACAATATTATTTTCAGATAGCAAAATAGGACTATATATAAAAGCAAAAGAAGGAAATATAAAAGTACTAGAAATACAAGGCGAAAATGCTAAAAGAATGAAAGCAGAAGATTTTTTAAGAGGAACATATTTAGCAGCTGGACTTTGTTTTGAATAATAAAATTTAGGAAAGTGGTAAAAATAAAAGTTCCTATATAAAGAAATTAAGGATTGCAAAATTATGAAGAAAAATAAATATTTTAAATAAAAGAAACTGCGTATTTTTTAATATGCAGTTTCTTTTGTTACATTAATAAATTTTAAAGTATAATTCACAAAAAATTCACAAAAATACAAACAAAAACTATTGACAATCCTAAAAAATGGATATAATATATATGCAGTTTAGCAGTCAGACAAAAAGAGTGCTAAAAAGAAGGTGGAAAAAATTGTTAGATGATAGAAAAAAACGAATTTTACAAGCAATAGTAGATGAATATGTAAACACAGCAGAGCCTGTAAGTTCTGGTGCAATTTCTAAAAAGAAAGGCTTAGATTTTAGTAGTGCAACAATAAGAAATGAAATGTCAGAGCTTGAAAAAAGTGGATATCTAGAAAAAACACATACATCAAGTGGTAGAATACCATCAGTAAAAGGATACAGATTGTATGTTGATGAACTTCTAAAAGAAGATAATATAAGTTTAGAAGAAATAAAATATATAAAAGAAAAGCTTCAAATAAAAGCTGATCAAATTGAAGATTTAACTAAAATTGCATCTAATACACTATCTGAAATTACACATTATACTACTGTTGCAATAGGACCTAAAGTTACAAAGCAAATAATAAAAGAAATAAAATTTGTACTATTAGGAAGTAGAATGTTAATGGCTGTAATATTAACAAATACAGGGATGATAAAAGAAACAATTATAAATTTTGGAGAAGATATATACGAAGATCAAATAGAAACAATTAATTTATTATTTAATAGTAAATTACAAGGAAAACCTCTAGAAAAAATAAATGAACCATTAGATGAATATATTTTCACAGAAATGAAATCAAGTGCAAGTATGATAAAAACTATCATAAACAAAGTTATTTACGAAGAATCTAAATTATACTTAGAAGGTACAAACAAATCATTTGATTTACCAGAGCTAAGTAAAGCAGAAACTGCAAGAAACTTTATAAATATATTAGAAAACAAAAGTGAAGTAGTAGATTTATTAGATAATGAAATTTCAAAAGATATAAATGTCTACTTTGGTGATGAACTTGATGATGAAAACTTAAAAGATTTTAGTATTGTAACATTGAAAAGTGATGAAAAAGACCTTGGAACAATAGGAATAATTGGTCCAAAAAGAATGAACTATTCAAAAATAATTTCAGTAATGAGATATATTCAAAGGTTAATTGATGAAGGAGGAAAATAATGGAAGAAATAAAAAAAGACGAAAATCAAGAAGATGTAAAAAACAGCAAAAACAATAAAAAAGAGCTAGAAAAAATAAAAGCTTTAATTGAGACACAAAAAAAAGAAATTGAAGAAAAAGATGATAGACTAAAAAGATTAATGGCAGAATTTGAAAACTTTAAAAAAAGAAGTAGCAAAGAAAGAGAAGGTCTATATAATTCTTTAATTGCAGATATAACATCTTCATTATTACCAATATTAGACAACCTTGAAAAAGCTGTTCAAGTTAAAACAGAAGATGAAAATTTTAAACAAGGAATAGAACTTGTATTAAAACAATTTAAAGATGTTCTTACATCAAATGGTGTTACAGAAATAGAAACTATAGGTAAAACATTTGATCCAGAACTTCATGAAGCAATAACTTCTGTTGTTGATGAAAATTTAGGACCACAAGAAATTAAAGAGGAATACAGAAAAGGTTATATGATTGGAAACAAAGTAATTAGACATTCATTAGTTGTTGTGGCTAACTAGTAAAAAAGTTATTAATTAGTAAATTGAAAAATTTATTAATATATATAAATAAAAAAATAATAG
>ERZ791903.2847-NODE-2847-length-11874-cov-4.281834_pt1 | contig 11874 bp, 9 predicted proteins | sample MGYA00510148_ERZ791903 | MGnify/ENA primary metagenome ERZ791903 (study PRJEB30046, sample SAMN00792080) | human gut metagenome | study: EMG produced TPA metagenomics assembly of the A metagenome-wide association study of gut microbiota in type 2...
ATCGAAAAGGACTTGGAATGTTGGTGAAAACCAACTGTTTTTGTACCTTTGCACGCAAATTGACAGATGGTAGTTATGTTATATACCTTCCACACGCTCAAATAGTAAATTGTAAATAATAAAATTGTAGAGATAACAATGGGCTTATTTGGTTTATTCAAGGAAAAATCCGATGAAACAAAAGTCGGCAATGTAGAAGATTTCATATCACTGACACGGGTGTATTTCCAGTCAGTTATCGCCACAAACCTCGGTATCACTAATATCCGCTTCTTGCCGGACGTAGCTAACTTCAAACGTTTGTTTAAAGTTCCTACTCAAAACGGTAAACTGGGATTGGCCGAAAAATCTGCTGCGCGCAAAATGCTGATGCAGGATTATGGGTTGAACGAGAACTTCTTTAAGGAAATCGACTCTTCCGTGAAACGTAACTGCCGCACTCAAAATGATATTCAATCTTATTTGTTCATGTATCAGGGATTTTCCAATGATCTGATGATGTTGATGGGAAATCTGATGCAGTGGAAGTTTCGTATGCCGTCGATCTTTAAGAAGGCTTTGTATGGTATGACACAGAAAACGGTACACGATGTTTGTACCAAGACAGTGTGGAAGGCTGATGATGTGCATAAAACGGCTGCGACTGTTCGCCAGTACAAAGAGCGTTTGGGATACTCTGAACAGTGGATGACGGATTATGTGTATAATATTGTTCTTCTTGCCAAGAAGGAGCCGAAACGGAAGAACGACGACACGGAAACGAAAAAATAAGTCGCTTTAAATGTTAGAAAATCGTAAAGATTAATAGGATAGAAAAAGCGGGGGTTTTGTACCTCCGCTTTTTTTGTTATCTTTATGTACTTTTTTCTTTTGTCTTGATACAAAAGAAAAAGTACCAAAAAGAAAAAATCAAGGCTGCGCCTGCCCGGCTACTCCGGTTTCATTCCCGTCTAAAGGGTAGAAACTCGCTTCGCTCAAACAGTCTGCCCTTCTTAACGCCGGTAATAAAACCTTCGCTTGACGCCGTGCAGACGAGGCCGGAGGAGGACCATGCGGTATGGTAGTATATTATAATAATTAAAAAATAGAGAGATTGCTTATGAAACAAAAGAAAATGCTTGCGCTTACTTTTTCACAGTTGAAACAAATCTATAATCAAGAAATTCCGGAAGTGGTGGAGATAGCTGATAAGAGCTCTTCTGTGGAAGAGTTCAAGGCTGGGATGCTGCGTTTTTTGGAAATTTGCAGGATAGAAAATGAGGCTGCGGAGGAGGCGAGGGAGCAAATTCGACTCTTACTCGATTATGATGGACAGAATGTCCATGAACTGTCTACTGGACAGGATATGTCAGTACAGACGATTCGGTTGCTTTATGAGTTTCTGACGGGAACGTTGGAAAATATGGAGATACCGACGGATTTGTTTATTGAAATTTTCCAGATGTTTAAACGGTTGAAGGGAGAGGTTGTGCCTTTACCATCGCCACAGCGTATCAAAAGTAGGAATGACCGGTGGGAAACGGGATTGGATGAAGAGGTACGTGAAGTGCGGGATGAGAATAAGGAGCGGATGTTGCACTTGTTGATTCAGAAGATTGAAAACAGGAAGTCGAAGCCTTCGGTGCGTTTTCACTTTGAGGAGGGAATGAGTTATGAAGAAAAATACAGGTTGGTCAATGAGTGGTGGAACGATTTCCGCTTTCATTTGGCAATGGCTGTGAAAAGTCCGGGCGAGTTGAATCGATTCCTGGGAAATTCACTTTCGTCAGAGACTATGTATTTGCTTTATCGTGCCCGGAAGAAGGGTATGCCGTTCTTTGCAACTCCTTATTATTTATCGTTGCTTAATGTAACGGGATATGGGTATAATGACGAGGCTATTCGGAGTTATATTCTGTATTCTCCACGTTTGGTGGAGACGTATGGAAATATTCGCGCGTGGGAGAAAGAGGATATTGTAGAAGCCGGGAAGCCTAATGCTGCGGGATGGCTTTTGCCGGACGGGCATAACATTCATCGGCGGTATCCGGAGGTGGCTATTCTCATTCCTGACACTATGGGACGGGCTTGCGGAGGACTTTGTGCTTCCTGTCAGCGTATGTATGATTTTCAGAGCGAGCGGTTGAATTTCGAATTTGAGTCTTTACGCCCGAAGGAATCATGGGATCGTAAGTTGCGTCGGTTAATGGCTTATTTTGAAGAGGATACGCAATTGCGGGATATTCTTATTACAGGAGGCGATGCGCTGATGAGTCAAAATAAAACGCTTCAGAATATTCTGGATGCGGTGTATCGGATGGCGGCACGCAAACAAAGGGCGAATCTTGAACGCAAGGATGGAGAGAAATATGCGGAATTGCAACGGGTACGGTTGGGGTCACGTCTGTTGGCTTATTTGCCGATGCGTATCAACGACGGGCTGGTTGATGTTCTGCGGGAATTCAAGGAGAAAGCATCGGCTATCGGTGTGAAACAGTTTATTATACAGACTCATTTCCAGACACCGCTGGAGGTTACTCCTGAAGCTAAAGAAGCGATCCGGAAGATTCTTTCTGCGGGATGGATTATTACGAATCAGTTGGTATATACGGTGGCTGCTTCACGTAGAGGGCATACGACCCGGCTTCGTCAGGTGCTCAATTCGTTGGGGGTGGTATGTTATTACACTTTCTCGGTAAAGGGATTCAATGAGAATTATGCAGTATTTGCACCCAACAGTCGTTCAATGCAGGAGCAACAGGAGGAAAAGATTTATGGCCGTATGACACCGGAACAGGCGGAGGAGTTATATAAGATATTAGAGACGAAAGTAGGAACAGAAGAGGAGCCTAAAGAGGATGTTGCCAAGCAATTAAGACGCTTCATGAGAAAGCATCATTTACCTTTCCTTGCCACTGATCGCAGCGTATTGAATTTACCGGCTATCGGTAAAAGCATGACTTTCCAGTTGGTGGGACTAACTGAAGAAGGAAAACGAATTCTACGCTTCGAACATGACGGTACTCGTCATCATAGCCCGATTATCGATCAGATGGGGCAGATTTATATTGTAGAGAATAAATCGCTAGCTGCTTACCTGCGCCAGTTAGCCAAGATGGGAGAAGATCCGGAAGACTATGCTTCTATATGGAATTATACGAAAGGAGAAACCGAACCTCGTTTCAGTCTTTACGAGTATCCTGATTTCCCCTTCCGCACAACAGATAAAATGAGTAATTTAAGTATTAAGAATTAGGTATTAAGTATTAATCGACAAGCATCAACTAACAAGTATTAATCAACGCCTATCAAGTATAAACCAGCGGCTTCGGTAATACTTATTACTTAATACTTGTTTCTACTACTTGTTTCCTACTCTTTTACCCGTATTACTATATTTGCAATAATTGCAGTTAGGCCTCCGGTGGTAATCCCTGAAGAGAAGATACTTCGAATTGCTTCCGGGGCTTGTTGTAATACGTCCGGCATTAGTTCTACCCCTAAGCCTAAGGAGAGGCTGACTGCTAATACCAAAGTTTCTTTACGGCCTATTTCTTGTGAGGAGACAATACGGATTCCCGCCGCTGCTACTGTGCCGAACATTAGTAAGGTTGCACCGCCCAGTACAGGATCGGGCATTAAGGAAAATACGGCACCTACGATGGGAAATAAACCCAAAAGGACGAGCATTGCTGCGATATAATAACCAACATAACGGCTGGCTACTCCGGTCAGTTGGATAATACCGTTGTTTTGTGCAAAGATGGAGTTTGGAAAAGAGTTGAATCCATCTGCCATTACTCCACCGGAAACCCGTTTCAAATAGGAATCTCCTTCAATGGGAAGTCCGGAAATCATAGAGTTGGCAGTTACATCACCTGTTGCTTCAATGGCAGTTATCAAGTAAACCAGACCAATGGCTATAAAAGAAGACACATTGAAATCAACACCATATTTAAAAGGCTGGGGAATATTAAAACTCATCAGCATTTCCACATTCAACGCACTCATATCCACTTTTCCCAGAGCAAATGCCAAACCATAGCCAAGGCAAAGTCCGAGTACAATGGAACTCATACGCAGGTATTTGTTCCCGCAACGGTTGAAAAACAAGACGCTAAGAAGTACCAGTGCTGCAATAGACAGGTTTTCCCACGTAGCAAACGTACCATTATCCATAGCTGCATATCCGCCTCCGCAAGATACGATACCTACCTTTATCAGACTCAATCCGATAAGCAGCACGACAATACCGGAAACCAGCGGAGTGATAATATTACGCAGATATTTGAATGTGCGGCTGACAATCATTTCGATAGGCGCAGCAGCCATACAGGAACCGAAAATTAACGGTAATCCGCCTACCATCCCTGTGGCAATGATAGGGCCGATAAAAGAAAAACTGGTTCCCTGGATGCAGAGCAGTCTTGCTCCTATCACACCAAAGCGGCGGCATTGTATAAAGGTAGATACTCCCGAAGCAAAAAGAGACATGGAAACCAGAAAGCTTGTCTTTTCTACATCAAGTTTCAAGGCACTTGCGATGATAAGCGGAGGTGTAATGATCGCTACGAAAATAGCCAAAAGATGTTGTAAAGCCGCAAACAAGGCGTCTTTAAAAGGGGGACGGTCTTCTACGCCGTAGATTAAATCAGTTTTCATTTAACAGGGTTTCTATATATTTTTTTAAGTTCCGCAGAGGGATAAACAGAGATTATTCTGAAGTCCGGCTTCTTTTAGTCCGACTTTTTTTAATTCTATTTCTTATAATCCGTTTTTTAGTTCAGCGTCCATTTCAGAGCGAGTGTCGGGATAACATAAAAGCCATCACGACCGCCGAAGTTATTACTCAATTCAACTTCGGAGCCAACACTAAGATTGAAATTTTTATTTACGCCTTTGATTTTGTTCAGGTTCACCCAGAATTGTGGTTCGGAGAGGAAGATAGTCTTTCCGTAGTTGGTTTCTTCACGCCACCAATCGGCAAAGCCGGAGAAAGTGAGCAGATTGCGGCAGAAATTTACGTACCACGTACCTGTCAGCTGGAAGTTGTTGGGCGATTGGTGTTTCTGAATATACTTATACATAGCAGTCAGCGTGAAGCCTTTGGAAAAGGAAGCATTATTAAAAGTGTAGGTAGCTCCTGCCAGATAAGCATTTTTATAAGACATGCCTTTCGATAATCCACCGTTATATTCAAGATGTGCAGAGAAAGGACCTTTCCAGAATTTTATCTCACGTGCTATTTCCCAATAAGCGGAAGCGACACCCTCGGAGGTGTAATCCATATCAACAAAGAAATAAGTGCTTCCCCAAGTATCAGGATGAAACTTCTCCACAGTGGAGGTGAACAGCGGGCGACCTTGCAAATCTTTATCATACAAAGAACGTCCGAAATCATAATGTAGCTGAATGTTTTGCGCCTGCAATCCCGGTATGCCAGAGAGCAACATACAGAGGAAAAGAGCAGAGATAATTTGTTTCATAAGTAAATGTGTTTAAATGAAGATGCAAAAATAGTTAAAGCTACACATATAAACACATTACTTCTGTCTTTTTTTATTCCAGGTTATTATTTCCCGTATCCCACCAGAGTCTTGTACCTCCATGGTCATCTCCGCCTAAAGCCTCGACAAGAGCAGAATATTGCTCCGGGTCTTCTGTCTGCAATGTACCTGGGAAATTAAGACGGCGCACCATGATCTCCGTGTCGATGCATCCGCTCCTACTATGATTGAATCGAACGGGAAATAAACGGGGATATCCCGTTCGTCTTTGTTCGGCCCAAGCTTCGCAACCTTCCGGGAACATGGCAATCCACTTCTGCGTGATAATCTTCTCCAGTTTTGTCTCCTTATCATCCTGCGGATTCCATTTGGGAGTGACTTTACAACGCGCTTCTATATTATTTTCTTCATCATAAGTGTCTATAAAGTCGGAAGCTGTCAGCTCACTTTTCAGGTAATCCTCCACCCCATAAATTCCCCATTGATGAAAAGAGGTAGTTACGCCGTTCCGGTAACAAGCTTCTTCATCTTCATCGGTCCACCCGCGCAAAGCGGCTTCGGCACGCAGAAACCAGACTTCCGAAGCAGTCATCAGAGGCGCATCGGTGCTTTGCAGGACAAACAGCTTCGACAATCCGGAATAATGACTATGAGCAAAACATGTCCCTTGACGAATTCCACGATATTGTCCTTTCAAAGCTTCATCCGTACAGTGTTCGAAATAAGCTCCAAGACGAGGATCATCATATCCGACCAAGATTGATTCCATGTTAGCACTCATGTAAGTTTCATTCCACACACGGTTAAGTTCTCCCAATGGATTGGTATATCCGGATTTGGTAGAAACGATTGCTCCGCCTGTTTCCGCTTCAAAGAAGCCATAATCGTTTTCTTTTATTTTCTGTATTTCAGCACAAGCCTTATCGGGAGCAACAGAGGCAATACGCATTGCCAACCGCAAACGCAACGAATTGGCAAACTTCACCCAGGAAGCGTATTTCCCATCCAACAAAATATCAAAACGTGCAAATCCATTGGATTCCGGTTTCTCATCTATATAGTTGGTGAGAGCAACTACAGCAGAATCGAGTTCATTGAAAAACTCATAATAGACATCCTCTTGTTTATCCGGACGGTAATGTTTTTCGGCATTAGCAAAATTCTTATAAATGATAGGACCATAATAATCCGTCACACGATGCATCGCTTCCACCTTTAATATTTTCGTTATCCCGAACAGAGCAGGATGTGTATTTCGGGTAGCATTCTCCGACTGATATATCTGTGGGAAAATATAAGAATACATGTGTGTCCACATGGCGCTATTCCAGCCGTCCTGCATATTATAATCGGAATTATGCGAGCCCCCGTTCAGAGGTTTGCCGTCATGCATATACCCACTGAACATGTCCGCGTTCAGATTCTGTATCAGTTGGAAAGGCCAGTTCTTTCCTTTTCCGTAGTCGTAATTAAAATAAATACCTTGCTGAATAATTCCCAAACGGATTCCATAGCCATTGTCATCAATAATCAAGTCATCATCCGTGATACCGGACAAATCGGTATTGTAATCACGGAAATTACCGGTACAAGCTACAGAGAACAGCAATAACCCCAACAAATATAGATATACATATTTTCTCTTCATTTCTCTCTCCTGCCTTTAAAATTCACATTTCAGAGTAAAGCCCAGACTACGGGTCGTAGGCATTCCGAACACTTCAATGCCTTGATTATCATTTCCGGTAGAAAGTACCAAATCCGGATCAAAAGGAGCTTTCTTATACAAGAAACATAGATTGCGGGCTACAAACGAAAGCTGAACATCTTTCAGTACCTTCGTTTTCTGTATCCACCTCCTGGAGAAATTATAGCTCAATGATACTTCACGCAACCGTAAATTGGTAGCATCATACATATAATACTCCGTCACCCCGGCACGCCCGCCTACTATTTTATAGAATCCCTTCACATCGTCTATACGCTGACCGTCGAGCATTACATATCCCCTGTCACGCGCATCAGCCGTTATTTCGGATACCCCATAAAGATCCATTTCCGCCTGCGTCTGCGAAAGGACTTCGCCTCCGTAACGCCAATCAAGCAGAAAATAAAGGGTGAAGCCTTTGTAAGAGAATGTATGGTCCCATCCCATCATAAAGACAGGGTTGGCATTGCCTACTTTCACCGTATTCCCATCACCCTCTACCAATGGAAGTCCTTTATTATCACCCTCTGTTTCGTAGACGATATTGCCTGCATCATCACGCACAAAAGCCTTACCATAAATATCACCGATAGAACCGCCTTTAATAAGCTTCATGGCATAGCTGGAAGAAAAACTGGTAGGCCCGTAAATCATTTCTTTCAGATCTTCGTGCAACTTCACTATCTTATTCTTATTGGTAGAGAAGTTTACAGAAGTTTTCCAGTTGAAATCAGGAGTTAATACGGGAGTTCCATTCAATGTCAATTCCCATCCCCGATTCTGGATATTCCCGGCATTTACATATCGGTAAGCATACTTATCACCTGCAAGTGCGGGAAGTTTGAAGAACTGATTATAAGTATTGGTACGATAATAAGTCAGATTAACCCCTAAACGGTGTTGAAAGAATCGCCATTCAGTTCCAAATTCGATGGCATGAGTCATTTCCGGCTCCATTTCCTTGAAAGGTGCGGCGTCATTCGCCTGTATCTCGCCACCGGCATTGATCTGCGAAGAGGGATTAGTGATAAATGGAGGAATATCATTCCCTACTTTACTATAAGCGCCACGCAATTTTGCGAAAGAAACCCATTCGGGTAACTTCACCCATTTATCAAGTAGCATGGAAAGCCCTACAGAAGGATAAGCGAATCCGGATTTTTCATGGCTGGTATAAGACAAGGTTGACGCCCAGTCATTACGGGCCGTCAAATCAAGAAACAATTTTTCCTTATAACCGATCTGTGCCGTACCGAATATAGATTGCAACTGACGGCGTTGATCTATTCGCTGGTCAATACTGGCAGAACTGTTCATGACGATATTGGCAATATTAAACACATTAGCAAACTTCAAAGATGCATTTTTCGAATCATATCGGGTAGAATTAACGACTTTATCATTTATACTACCACCAATCGCCGCATCCAGTGTAAAATCCCCCCAGGTTTTCTTCACCATCGCCATGACATCACCATACATCTGGGTTTCCTGATAATCCATCTCGATATATCGTCCGTTCGCTCCACACAGGGCGGTGGCAGTAGACGCATAGAATTTCTGGCGTAACTTGTCCGCCCAATAATCCATGTTTCCACGGGCTTGAATCGTCAGCCAATCATTTACCTTAAAGTTTGCTGAAAGAGAAAGGATAATGCGTGTACGTGTTTCTTTACTTTGTATGCGGTTCGTTATCCAGTATGGATTCTGTTCGAAGTCTTCGGTAAACGTATGCCAATTCTGCACACCCAGTTTCCGTTCTTCGTCATAGGTTTCAAAATGATCTTTATAATAAGACAAATCCTCCCCACGAGGAAAACGATAGAGCCCTACCAACGGATTCATATAGAAACCTCCCGACACCGGCTTATTCTCGACGGTCTGTTTCATCACATTCACACTACCGTCCAGTTTCAGACGTTTGTCGAACATGGTAGCCGTCTCACGCAAGTTTATATTATGCTTTTTCAGTTTATTCTTGTCGATAATCCCCTTTCCGGTAGTATTGGCATAGGAGAAATAAGTTTGCAGGTTTTCATTTCCATAACTGATAGATACGGAAGTCATCGATGTCAATCCGGTACGGAAAAAATCATCCAGATTATCATAAGCCATCAGATTCTCTTTCTCTCCCCAGCTGTCTACCACATCACTGACACCATAACGATTCTGCATTTTAGGCATACTGAATGCTTTCTCGAAAGTGAGTCCTGTAGAGAAATTAATATTCCTTTGTCCGACAGAGTTGCCTTTTTTAGTCGTAATAAGAATCACTCCGTTAGCAGCCATGCTACCATATAAAGCGGCAGCAGGAGCACCTTTCAGGATACTGATGCTTTCTACATCTTCCGGATTCAGATTAGAGATTCCGTCTCCTCCATCACGATTCCCTGCATTCGCCGTACCACCAATAGCCGAATAAGCCTGTTCGGAAGAGGTGTTCGACATCGGCACTCCATCTATTACATAAAGCGGTTGATTATCACCGGATACCGAACGGATTCCCCGGAGACTAACTTTTGCGGAACCGCCCATACCGGAAGAGTTTTTGTTGATTTGCACACCGGCAGCTTTTCCTGCCAGGGCAGCAATCATATTTACTTCTTTGACACGGTTCAGTTCTTCTCCCTTGATTTTTTGCACAGAATAGGCCAATGTAGCTTCATCCTTTTCAAGTCCCAAGGCCGTTACGATGACATGTTCAAGCATCACCGCATCTTCCTGAAGACGTATTTCAAGCACATTCCGACCTGCCACATTGACTTCTACAGTCTTATAACCCACAAAAGAAACTTGTAAGACAGCACTATCCGGCACAGACAAAAAGAATTTTCCATCAATATCGGTCACAGTACCATTGGCTCCCCCCTTTTCGCGTATTGTAGCACCGATCAGTGGTTCACCATAGATATCAATTACACGCCCTCTCACGGTATTATGATCAGAAGGAACTTCTATCGTCCCTCTTAACACTTGTTGCTCCGAAGCATAACAATTTCCTCCCTCCAGAAAAAACAGGCCTATTAAGAAGCAACTCACAAAAACTTCTTTTTTCAATGATATAATAAAATATTGTTTGTTCATCACGCCGCAAAAATAACTAATTATTTTAAATCTAGCATTTTTTCTCATTGATTTTGAAGGAAATAAACATTATCACTATTTTTGTACGAAATTAAAATGAAAGAAATTATGGAAATCGAAATACATCCGTTAGAACCGTTTCTCCCAGCGAAATCAAAATTACTTATGCTGGGAAGTTTTCCGCCACAGAAAAAACGTTGGTCTATGGAGTTTTACTACCCGAACCTAAACAACGACATGTGGCGTATATATGGAATCTTATTCTTTAATGATAAGAATCACTTTCTGAATTCGACACTAAAATCGTTCTGCCGCGAGCAAATCATAGACTTTTTAAACGAAAAGGGGATTGCCCTATTTGATACCGCTTCATCCATTCGTCGGTTGCAGGATAATGCATCGGACAAGTTTCTTGAAGTAGTGGAAGCCACCGATGTTGCAGCATTACTGCGGCAGCTTCCCGAATGCAAAGCAATCGTCACTACGGGCCAAAAAGCAACGGACACTCTCCGACAGCAATTCGACATAGAAGAACCCAAAGTAGGTGATTACTCCGAATTTGTTTTCGAAGGTCGTGCCTTGCGACTATACCGGATGCCCTCATCATCAAGGGCGTATCCATTAGCATTGGACAAGAAAGCAGCCGCTTACCGGATTATGTTTCAGGATTTACAGATATTGAAGTGAAGTTCAAGTATTAAGTATTAAATATCAAGTATTAAATTATAAATGAATATGGCAACATTATTTTTGCAGTACCCGGCATGCAGCACATGCCAAAAAGCCAAGAAATGGTTAACAGAAAATAACATTGAGTTTACCAACCGCTTAATCGTAGAAGAAAATCCTACGGTGGAAGAATTAAAGGCATGGATTCCGCGCAGCGGTCTGCCGGTGAAGAAATTCTTCAACACGAGCGGATTAGTATATAAAGAGCTGAAACTAAGCGAGAAGCTACCTGCAATGAGTGAGGAAGAACAGATAGCACTATTGGCAACCAACGGTAAATTGGTGAAACGCCCATTGGTAGTGACAGACAGCTTCGTTCTGGTCGGTTTTAAGCCCGATGAGTGGGAAAAATTAAAATAATTCAAAACTTATTTACCCGAATGTTTGGAGATTCAGAAGTTTCTACTACCTTTGCAGCCGCAAACACGGGAGTAGCTCAGTTGGTAGAGCACCGGTCTCCAAAACCGGGTGTCGGGAGTTCGAGCCTCTCCTCCCGTGCAGAGTTAAATAGCTGTAAACAATAAGTTTACGGCTATTTTTCGTTTCAGGTCGGACGAAATTCGGACGAAATAAATGATAGTGACGCTATCTGACAAAGATAGTGACGGTATACAACAGCGATAGCGTCACTATCCCGAACATATACCGTCACTATCATTTTCTACGATTATCCATCTGGAATTCTACGTTCATTCATATCTGCGAATCTTACGCATAGTCATATAGCGTACACTCACAATGACTCCCGCCCGATTTCCTAGTTCTTATTCGTTCTTTCCAATCCTTTGGCAGCCTCAACCAAACGGATGAACTCTCTTCTATATCCTTTATCATCATTATTCAGTCCCTGTTTGGCCAGATCAATCA
>ERZ791903.2862-NODE-2862-length-11833-cov-2.908049_pt1 | contig 11833 bp, 7 predicted proteins | sample MGYA00510148_ERZ791903 | MGnify/ENA primary metagenome ERZ791903 (study PRJEB30046, sample SAMN00792080) | human gut metagenome | study: EMG produced TPA metagenomics assembly of the A metagenome-wide association study of gut microbiota in type 2...
AACACATTTTATTATTATTATAAAGATATATATGATTTGCTTGAAGATGTAGTAAGCACAGAAAGCAAGAAAATAATAGAAGAAGATGGAAACAGCAAGACATTTTATGATGAATGTATGAGAGCATTTGATGTAATGATGAAATATAAAAACGCATTGCTTCATATATATAATTCACGAAGCAGAAGTGTAATTGAAAAGTATTTAATGGCTGTTACACCTAATTTTATAAGGCGTTTTGTTACGCTTAATTCTGAAAATATTGAAATAAATGAAAAAAATATTATATTTATCTGTGATTTTTATAAGTATGCTGTAACTGGATGTACTATAGAATGGATTCGGAGTGGCATGCCTGAAGAACGGGAAGAATTTGTAAAGAAAATTGCAGATATATTTGAGGCGACCGTGTCCGATGCGGTTAAAGCATTTGAAATAAAAAAGAATTAAATATATTTGTTAAAAATTAGACATTTTCAGACAAGTGACTGAAAATCAGACATAATAATCTATCTGACTGTGTGAAGCTGTATTTCATAAATATATAATGCATTTAAGTTTAAGAATTTAAACGCAGGAGGAATATTTATGGGTACAATGACACATATAGCAGGAAGAGCTGGATTTTCAAAGGCTGATGATATTGTTTTAAAGAATGCTGATAAGGACAGAGAGAAAGAAATTACAAAACTCGTTGACCTTATGGAAAAATATATGGGCTCAGAAAAGATAGATGTTGATTATAATAAAGTAAAAGAACTTATTTGTGATAAAGACAAAACTTTAAATAAATATATTAACAGACTTCTCGATGAAATTAATCCGCATGTCTTGAAGACAACGGCACTTAATCTTGGTTACGAAGCATTTTTCCATGGAACTAAGACTATAAGAAAGATGAGAGAAGTACATGACTGTAATGTGCCATGGCTTATTCTTATGGATCCTACAAGTGCATGTAATCTGCATTGTACAGGATGCTGGGCGGCAGAGTACGGCAATAAACTTAATCTTACATTCGATGAGATGGATAGTGTTATAACTCAGGGAAAAGAACTTGGTATATATCTTTATATGTTTACAGGTGGAGAACCGCTTGTACGCAAGGAAGATATTATAAAATTGTGTAAAAAACATAGTGATTGTGCATTTCTTGCATATACAAACGGTACTCTTGTGGATGAAAAGCTGTGTGAGCAGATGGTTGAAGTCGGCAATTTCTATCTTGCAATAAGTCTTGAAGGCTTTGAAGCAGTTAATGATCTGAGACGCGGTAATGGTGTTTACGGAAAAGTAATGCATGCAATGGAGCTTTTAAAGCAGTATGGACTTATATTTGGTACATCAATATGTTATACATCAAAGAATATTGAAACAGTTACAAGTGATGAATTTGTTGATTTGATGGTCGAAAAAGGATGCCGTTATGCATTTTATTTCCATTATATGCCGGTTGGCAATGATGCAGCAGTTGAACTTCTGCCAACAATGCAGCAGCGTATATATATGAAAGACCGTGTAAGACAGATTCGTAATATGAAAGACGGCAAAGGAATATTTACAATGGATTTCCAGAATGATGGTGAATATGTTGGCGGATGTATTGCCGGTGGAAGAAATTATTTCCATATTAATGCAAATGGTGATGCAGAACCTTGTGTATTTATACATTATTCAGGTGCTAATATACGTACGCATTCATTGCTTGAAATATTGAAACAGCCATTATTTATGGCATATCGTGACAGACAGCCGTTTAATGAAAATCATCTCCGCCCATGCCCGATGCTTGAAAATCCGGAGATTTTGCAGCAGATGGTAAAAGAAACAGGTGCGAAGTCAACAGATTTGCAGTCTCCGGAGGATGTAACGCATCTATGCGGTAAATGTGAGGAATATGCAAGAAAATGGAAGCCTTGTGCAGAACGTCTCTGGGCAGAAGAAAAACATAAAAAACATTCTTACGAAAATTATAAAAAGAAATAATGTATGTGAAAATGCACAAAAATAGCTGTGAACATCTGTTGAATATATAAATATTGACTATTTTCATAGATATGATAAAATACAAAATAGAGTTTGATAAAACTCATATTATGTAAAAAGGGAGTAAATTTATGAAGAAGGGTATTTTATTTAGATGCAGGAAGACTGCGGCTGTAGTGATGGCGTTTGCAATGACGCTTTCATATCTGCCACAGCAGGGGATTTCTGCATATGCAAAAGACGGTGCTGTGGCATCACAGTCACAGTTAACTGTGAGCAGCAGAGAATGTAACGGATGGTACGAAAGTGCCTATGTGGAATGGCAGCCTGTAGACGGAGCAAAGTCTTACAACGTCTATATCAAAGGCGAAACAGAAGCAGATTCAGCTTACAAAAAGCTTGACGATGAGCTTATAAGACAGTATCCGGATTACTGGAGAGCTGATGCACCCGGTCTTAAAGCGGGAAAATATATGTTCAAGGTTGAAGCTGTTACTGACAGCACAACGGCATGCATGATAACACCTGCTGTTGAAGTAATGTCATATGACAGAAGCGGTTACGGATTTGTCAACGGAACATCATCAGGTGCATATAACGAGGACGGAACATTAAAAGACAACGCAGTTGTTTTATATATTACAGAGGATACAAAGGATACAGTGTCCCTTGATGTTGTGACAGGCTCAAAAGGGGCAGTTACTTCATGCACAGGACTTCAGGCAATACTTTACGGATTCAAGAAAGGCAAGGACAGCAGACCACTTGATGTAAGACTTGTCGGCAATATCACTGATTTAAAAAGCATGGATAAGGGTGATATTGTAATAGACGGATGCAAAAACGGTATCACATTTGAAGGTATCGGCGAGGATGCAACGGCAAACGGCTGGGGACTCCGCGTTAAAGGATCTTCAAATGTTGAAATCAGGAACCTTGCATACATGAACTGCGACAGTAACGAGGGTGATGACGTAGGCCTCCAGCAGGACAATGACCATGTATGGGTACATAACTGTGATTTCTTCTATGGACATGCAGGTTCAGACGCAGACCAGAAGAAGGGTGACGGAGCACTTGATACAAAGACATCAACATATGTCACACACTCATATAATCATTTCTATGATACAGGAAAGAGCAATCTTCAGGGAATGAAGAGTGAGACAACATCAAATTACATAACATACCACCACAACTGGTATGACCATGCAGATTCAAGATGCCCGAGAATCAGGACATGTACGGTGCATGTATACAACAACTATTATGATGGTAATTCAAAGTATGGAATCGGTGCAACAATGGGAAGTTCCGTATTTTCAGAAAATAATTATTACAGAAACTGCAAGTTCCCTATGCTTATGGCAGGACAGGGCTCAGACATAAAGTATGCCGAGTCTTCAGATGGAATCTTTTCAGGTGAAAACGGCGGCGTGATCAAAGCATACGGCAACCACATCGAGGGAGCAAAGGCGGCGGTCACATATCAGAAGGATGCAGCAGGATTTGATTTCTATGAGGCATCATCAAGAGACGAAGTTATTGACTGTTCTGCATTAAAGGGCGGTTCAAAGTACAGCAATTTCGATACGGCAGCTGATTTTTACAAATACAGTGTACAGTCAGCAGAGGATGCGAAAGATACAGTCGTAAAATATGCAGGACGCATGAACGGCGGGGATTTCAAGTGGACATTTGACAATTCAGTTGATGACGAATCATATGCGGTTAATGAACCATTAAAAGCAAAACTTATGTCATACAAGACAACACTTGTATCTGTAGGCGGCAGTGTTTCAAGCACAGACAGACCGGGCACAGGAGAGACACCTGGCACAGGAGAAAAACCGGGAACGGGTGAGGATAAACCTGGCACAGGAGAAAAACCGGGAACAGGCGAAGACAAGCCGGGAACAGGTGAGACAGCAGCTTCAGCTGTACATAATTTCACAACAGATTACACAACAGCAGACAGTTTCTTTACTATTTCAGGAAATCTTGCGGATAAGAAGGGAACAAATAAATATAACGGACTCAGTCTTACAAAGTGCCTTAAAATGGAAGGTTCAACATTAGTCACATTTAAGGCAGCATCAAAAGGAAAGCTTGTGCTTGTAACAGAAGCGTCAAAAAGAATTAAGATTGATGAAAAAGTTGTCAAGGCAGATGCAGACGGTGTTATTTCAATGGATGTTGAAGCAGGTGAACATAAGATAGCAAAGAAAGATTCAACAATTCTTTTCTATATTTCATTCACAGGCGACGGCAGCCAGACACCGGGAACAGGTGAAGACAAGCCGGGAACAGGCGAAGATAAGCCGGGAACGGGCGAAGACAAGCCGGGAACAGGCGAAGACAAACCGGGAACAGGCGAAGATAAGCCGGGAACGGGCGAAGACAAACCGGGAACAGGCGGTGATACAGACAAAGGTGACAAACCCGGTGAAAGGGTTGACAATGAAGTGCGTGAACAGGCACCGGGCTTCAAGGATGGAGATATATATGTATCTGCAAAGGGAAACAGCGATGGTGACGGTTCATATGAGAAACCGATGGATTTCGTAACAGCCCTTAACACGGTAAAGCCGGGAAATACAATCTGGATGTTTTCTGCAACATACTATGTATATGACATGTATAAGGCACCTGTTATCATTTCAGAGGATAACAGCGGCACGGCAGATGCCTACAAGACAGTAAGCAGCATCAATGGAAAGCCTGTAACAATTAACTTTGACGGAATGGCAGAAGAAGGTTCCAACAGGGGAATAACACTTGACGGTTCATACTGGCATTTTTATGACATTGACATCTGTAATGCAGGTGACAACGGAATGCTTCTTTCAGGTGACCATAATGTGATTGAACTCTGCAGGTTCTATGCAAACCATGATTCAGGTCTGCAGATAAGCAGATACAATACATCATATAATTCAATAGAACAGTGGCCGTCATACAATACAATCCTTAACTGTACGGCATATGACAACAAGGATATCAAAACATGTGAGAATGCGGACGGATTTGCAGCAAAGCTTACATGCGGCGAGGGAAATGTATTTGACGGATGTATTTCATACTGCAACAGTGATGACGGATGGGATTTGTATGCAAAGCCTGCAACAGGCTCGATTGGAGTAGTAACAATAAAGAACTGTATAGCATTCGGCAACGGAAAGCTTACAGACGGTTCAGGTTCAGCAAACGGAGACATGAACGGTTTCAAGCTTGGCGGAAGCAACGGGGCATGCCCTACACCGCATGTTGTGGAGAACTGTCTTGCATTCAATAACGGTGCGACAGGATTTACGGATAACGGCAACGGCGGAGCCATAAAGATGAGCAACTGTATTGCTGTAAACAATGGCATTTACGATAAGAATAAGGCAAATTTCATGTGCTACAGGACATCAGAAGATGCAGAATATACGAATATCGTATCGGCAGCAACATCAAAGAATGCAGCGACAGACCAGTTTAAGGGTAAGTTAAGCCATGTGCTTTATAATTATAAGGGCGTGGGAACATACTGGGTAAATGAATGGATCTGCAAGGACGGAGCAAAGACAAAGTACACAGGCTCTGAGGCAAAAGATTATACAGTTGCACTTAGTGATTTTGTGAATACAACAATTCCTGGATACAATGCATCAAAGGGATCATATGCAGCAGATTACCATGAGGTATTCAGAAATGCAGACGGAAGCATTAATGTAAACCAGCTTTATGAATTAAAGAGCGACAGCAGGATTTATGAAGCAGGAGTAAACGGTTCCAAGATTGGATGCTCATTTGAAAAGCAGGTTGAACCGGGCAAGACAGAAGGTAATGTTGAAAGCAAGGGGGATGCACCAAAGATTGATAATGCAGAGGATACAGCAAAGGAAATTGAATCATCAGTTAAACTTACTGATGAAGAAAAAGCTGCAATTGCTGCAGGAAGCAATATTTATGTAAGTCTTGTTATTAATAATGAAGTTAAGAGCGAAGAGAAAGAACTTGTAGAAAAGAATCTTTCATCACTTGTTGAAAATGGTAATATTGGACAGATTTTTGATATAAGCATTATTAAGAAGATTGGCGATGGTGAAGCTGTAAGTGCACAGGTTAATAGAGAAGTGACATTACAGATTGCTGTTCCTGAGAAGCTTCTTAATAAAGATAGCAATATCGAAAGAACATATAAGATTATAAGAGTGCATAATGGCGAAGTTACTGTTTTGGACAGTGATAAGTGTCAGTTTAATGAAAATACAGGCGTTATTACATTTAATACAGATAAGTTTTCAACATATGCTATTGTATATATAGATAAGGTTAAAGAAGTAATACCTGGCGGTTCTCAAGCAGGCGGTAAGGATAATACAGATAATGGAAACGATGCCAATATTGATGTTAAAGAAGAGCCAGTTTTGGGAAGTGCAGCGGACAATTCAGTAAATACAGGTGATAATTTCAACCTTTACATTTATCTTATGCTTCTTGTAGCATCAGGTGCAGCATTATTTTTTTCAAAAAAGAAAAAATATAAAAATAATTAATTAAAATAAGTTTGTTCACTGCATTACTTTTGATAATAATCAAAAAATTAAAATTTTTATTAAAAAAGTGTTGACATCTTATAAACGGAGTGCTATAAATACACGTAAACAGAAAGTTAAATGCAGTGAACAGAACAGTTTATCCAAGATGTTTGCATTGCAGAGAGTCATCGGCTGGTGTGAGATGATATGTGATTTTGGATAACATCATCTGCGAGCAGTGCACTGAAATTAGTCAATATTGATTAAGATTAAGTGTTACCGGTTTTCTACCGTTATATGGAAGCTTATTAAACGGATAATTTAAAGTATCCGTCAGATAAGGCAGAGTGGTCACGTAAGTGGCAATCAAAGTGGTATCGCGGGAGTTTCAGCTTTCGTCTTTGAATATGCTGTAAGGCATATTTTAAGACGAAAGCTTTTTTTATTAATAGGAAATTGCGTAGAACTTTCTGAATAAACATTTATATATAGACGGTTATGGATATTCCGTCAGGGAAGGAGAAACAAAATGAATGGTTTAGTTATTGTTTTAATCGGAATCGTTTGTTTAGGAGCAGGTTATCTTTTATATGGTCGTTGGCTCGCTAATAAGTGGGGACTTGACACAAAAGCAAAGACACCTGCATTCACTCATGAAGATGGTGAGGATTATGTTCCATCATCTAAGTTTACAGTATTTTCACATCAGTTTTCATCTATCGCAGGTGCAGGCCCTGTAACAGGTCCTATTCTTGCTTCAGTATTCGGCTGGGTGCCTGTTTTACTTTGGCTGATTGTCGGCGGACTTTTCTTCGGTGCCGTTCAGGATTTTGGTGCTTTATATGCATCAGTTAAGAATGAAGGCAAGTCAATGGGTATGATTATTGAGAAGTACATAGGTAAGACAGGTAGAAAGTTATTCATGCTTTTCTGCTGGTTATTTACACTCCTTGTTATTGCAGCTTTCACAGATATGGTTGCCGGTACATTCGTAGCAAAGGGCGTTGAAGGAATGACAGAAAAGACTGCTAATGCAGATGCTTCTGCTGCTTCAATTTCTATGTTATTTATCGTTGTTGCTATTATATTTGGACTTGTTCAGAAGTCAATTGCAAAAGCTGGCAAGAAAATGAACGAATGGGTTAAGGCTATTGTTGCAATCGTGCTTTTGGTTGCTATGTTCGCTGTAGGTATGGCACTTCCGATTTATGCTACAAAATCAGCATGGATTTACATCATCATGGCTTATCTTTTCCTTGCATCAGTTATGCCAATGTGGTTATTAATGCAGCCTAGAGATTATATGACAACATTCATGCTTCTCGGTATGATTATCGGTGCTGTGCTTGGTGTTGTTGTTGCACATCCAAGCATGAACTTAAATGCGTTTAACGGATTTGCAGTAGGAAGCGGTGCTTCAAAACAGATGCTCTTTCCTACATTATTTGTAACAATTGCATGTGGTGCTGTTTCAGGTTTCCACAGTCTTGTATCTTCAGGTACATCATCAAAGACAATCAGCAATGAGAAAGATATGCCTATGGTTGGTTACGGTGCAATGGTTGTTGAATCATTACTTGGTATCGTTGCACTTGTAGTAGTTGGTGCTGTTGCTGTTAATGGTACAAAACCAGCTGGTACTCCATTTGCTATTTTCTCAACAGGTGTTGCCGGATTCCTTGAAAAATTAGGTGTTCCTGTTCATGTAGCAACAGTATTTATGACAATGTGTGTTTCAGCTCTTGCTTTAACATCACTTGACTCGGTAGCAAGAATCGGACGTATGTCTTTCCAGGAGTTATTTTATGGAGACAGCACAGACCCAGCTACAATGACTCCTGTACAGAGAGTTCTTACAAATAAGTATTTTGCAACAGTTATCACATTGTTCTTTGGTTACCTTTTAACACTTGGTGGATACAACAATGTATGGCCATTATTTGGTTCTGCAAACCAGTTGCTTGCAGCTATGGTTCTTATTGCTATAGCAGTATTCTTAAAGACAGGAAGAACAGGCTGGACATTATATGCTCCTATGTTCATCATGCTTGCGGTAACATTTACAGCTCTTGTTCAGAAAGTAATCGCTCTTGTAAGCAATGTTGTAAATGGTAAAGCTACATTCCTTGTTGATGGTTTACAGCTTATCGTTGCAGCAGCACTTATGGTACTTGGTGTATGTGTTGCATACAGCTGCTTAAAGAAACTCTTCACAACAAAGAAGAATACAGAGCAGGCTTAATTAGAATGTTAAATTAATAAAATATATTTAAAATAAAAACGTTTTCTGTTATGATTATTATATAAACATAGTGGAAAACGTTTTTTATTTATGCTGGCAAAATACAATGTTCAGGTGCAGAAATGCATTTAGGGTGAATCTGCCCAAATTACGTAAATATGAGAAGGGACGGAGTGTATGAAAAATTTATATTATTGGCTTGCAATATGCATCGGATATTGTTTTGGAAGTGTTCTTTATGGATACGAAATTCCGCGTATTGTTAAAAAGATTAACATATGCGAATTGTCGGATGATGGTAATCCCGGAACATATAACGCATTTAGATACGGCGGATTTATTTGTGGTATAAGCGTCCTTATTGCTGAACTATTAAAAGGATTTATACCTGTATTTTTCAGTGCAAAGTATATTGGCAGAGAGTCAGTTTTGTTTGCGTTTGTTATGGCAGCTCCTGTTATGGGGCATGCTTTTAGTGTTTATTATTTTTATATGAAATTCCGCATGAAATATATTAACAGAGAAAAAAACATGCCACATGTATTCGCAGACGGAAATACAGGCGGCAAGGCAATTGCAGTTTCATTTGGTGTCATGTTGGGACTTTATCCTGACACAATGCCGCTTACGATTCTTATTGCATGTTATTTGTTCTTTTCTTTGATATTAAGAATAAAGAGTCATGCAAGAAGAACTATAATAACATTTGGAAGTGTAATAGCATTGTCTTTATTTTTTGTCAAAGAAAAAAGCGTAATATTTGGAATAATAATAATTTCTTTTATTGTAATTTATAAACATGTAATATGCACAGAAAAGGAGAAAATATGCGAATCTTGATTTTATCGTGTAATACCGGTGGGGGTCACAATGCTGCCGGCAGGGCAGTTAAAGAGATTTTTGAAAAAAACGGGGATGAAGCAGTCGTGCTTGATTATCTTTGCCTTGCGGGAAATAAAGTTTCAAAGACGGTCGGAAATGTATATATAGAAACTGTAAAAAATGTTCCGGGACTTTTTGGTGCAGTATATAAACTCGGGATGGGAGTCAGCAGAATATGCCACAGGTCTCCGGTTTATTATGTGAATTCAGTTATGGCAAAATATATAAAACAATATCTCAAAGAAAATCCTGCAGATGCAGTTATTATGCCTCATCTGTATCCGGCGGAGACGATAACTTACATGAAAAGACATGGTATGAAGCTTCCGCTTACAATAGCTGTGATGACAGATTATACATGTATTCCGTTTTGGGAAGAGACTAACTGCGATTATTACATAACACCGCATGAAAGTTTGAACGGTGAGATTATAAAACGTGGAATTAAGAAAGAAAAGCTTAGAAGTTTTGGTATTCCGGTTTCGCTTTCATGTAATGATAATATAGAAAAAAAAGAGGCAAAAAATATCCTTTCGCTTGACGAAAATAAAAAATATATACTTGTGTCAGGCGGAAGCATGGGTGCCGGTGATATTTCAAAACTTGTAAAAAAACTTTCATATGCTTTAAATGATGATGAGGGGATAATAGTAATATGTGGAACTAATAAAAAACTGTATAAACAGCTTATAGATGAAAATATACCGCATGTAATAATAAAAGGACAGGTTAACAATATGCCTGTTTATATGAAAGCATGTGATGTCATATATACAAAGCCGGGAGGACTTACATCAACAGAGGCGGCTGTCTGCAATATTCCGATTATACATACAAAGCCTATTCCGGGATGTGAGACACAAAACAGCAGGTTCTTTGTGAAAAATGGCATGAGCATAAGTGCAAAAACAACGGACGGACTTATAAAACAGGGAATAAAATTGTTTCGTGACGATAAGCAGAAAGATATAATGATAAAAAATCAGTCAGATATAATATCAAAAAACAGTTCAATGAATATATATAATTTAGTGAAAAATAATATGGAAAAGTGAGGCTGACATATGGGTGATAATTTTTTGAATTGTTCTATAGGCCTGCTGATACCATTTGTGGGAACGTCACTCGGTGCAGCATGTGTGTTTTTTATGAAAAATAATATGAAGGAAATGACAACAAGAGCATTGACAGGATTTGCTGCCGGAGTTATGGTTGCAGCATCAATATGGAGCCTGTTAATTCCGGCAATGGAGCAGACACAATCACAGGGAATGGGAAAAATGGTGTTTCTTCCTGCGTTTATAGGATTCTGGATTGGAATACTATTTCTTTTGTTTCTTGATAATTCAGTTCCTCATCTTCACATGAACAGCAGTAGCTCAGAAGGACCAAAGAGCAGTCTTGGGAAAACACAGATGATGGTACTTGCAGTCACTATACACAATATACCTGAAGGAATGGCAGTTGGCGTAGTATATGCAGGTTATCTTTTGGGAAATTCGCAGATTACGCTTATGGGTGCACTGGCACTGTCTATCGGAATAGCCATACAGAATTTTCCGGAGGGAGCGATTATTTCAATGCCGCTTCATGCACAGGGAGAGAAAAAAGGAAAAGCATGCTGGTATGGTATACTTTCAGGAGCGGTAGAGCCGGTGGCAGCTGTTTTTACTATACTTTTATCAAAATTTATAGTTCCTGCGATGCCTTATCTTTTAAGCTTTGCGGCGGGAGCAATGATATATGTTGTGATTGAAGAACTTATACCGGAGATGTCAGAGGGTAAACATTCAAACATTGGAACAATAGCATTTGCTGTGGGATTTTCAATTATGATGACACTTGATGTTGTTCTTGGATAATTATTATTTTTCATATGGGCATGGATCAGGAAATAGTGATTCCATAACTTTGATTTCGTGGCGGCGGGCCTCGTCGCTTCCGCCATCGACACCGGTATTAAGGCAGAATAAATCATAATTTCCAATTTCAGCAGTGCATCTTTGTATGCTTGAAATTCCGTATGAAAGTGAACTGTTGATTTTTCTGTTTTTTGCGTTGACAAAGTAAAAGCCGTAAAGATTTTGAAAAGAAGGCTGTACTGTCTCATTTGTTGTGCTAGAAAGACATACATCTGCATATTGGTAATATTTTTTTACCATATTATAGCATGTCTTTATCTCGGATAATTTCAAAG
>ERZ791903.2865-NODE-2865-length-11826-cov-4.883187_pt1 | contig 11826 bp, 10 predicted proteins | sample MGYA00510148_ERZ791903 | MGnify/ENA primary metagenome ERZ791903 (study PRJEB30046, sample SAMN00792080) | human gut metagenome | study: EMG produced TPA metagenomics assembly of the A metagenome-wide association study of gut microbiota in type 2...
CAGTAATATCCCCGCCCGGCCGCCGCTCTTGAAAATCGCCGGGCTTTGCTCATTTCCCTTTTCTTCGCTTGGCGAAGGCCTCCTTCTTCCGCTGGGGCATTTTCCCCTTTTGGCCCGGATTCTCCGGCCGCTTGTGGCGGAAGTTGCCGCCCCGGGGCTTTTCCCGCCGGTCAGGCCTTGTCGGCTCCTCCGGCTTCTTGCCAAAGTATTTCTCCCCCTTCTGGGGGCGAATCAGGCACTTTTCCTCATACCCGATCAAATCCGTCCGCTCCGCCTTCTCCAGGGCCTCTATGACCAGGGGCCGCAGATCCTTTCGTCCCCACTGCAGCAGCGCCCGCTGCAGGGCCTTTTCGTGAGGACTCCGGGCCACATACACCTCCGTCATATCCCGGGGGTCGATGCCTGTGTAGTACATGCAGGTGGAGATAGTCCCCGGCGTGGGGTAAAAGTCCTGCACCTGCTCCGGCAGATGCCCGGTTTTATGCAGGAACTCCGCCAGGCGCACGCTGTCCCGGAGGGTGCAGCCCGGGTGAGACGACATGAGGTACGGCACCAGGTACTGCTCCTTGTGATCCGCCTCATTAAGCCTCTGATACCTGCGCCAGAACCTCTCGAATACATCGAAATGGGGCTTTCCCATGTAGTCCAGCACCGAGGACACGCAGTGCTCCGGAGCCACCTTCAGCTGGCCGCTGATGTGGTAGTCCACCAGCTCCCGGAAAAAGTCTCCCTTCTTGTCCAGCAGCATGTAGTCGTAGCGGATGCCGCTGCGGACGAACACCTTTTTTACCCCCGGCAGCCGGCGCAGGCGCCGCAAAAGCTCCGTGTATTCCGTGTGGTCTGCATCTAGATTTTTGCACGGCTCCGGGGCCAGGCAGCTGCGATTTTTGCAGCAGCCGTGCTTTTTCTGTCCCGGGCAGGAGGTGTGGCGGAAGTTGGCCGTAGGCCCGCCCACATCGTGGATGTATCCCTTAAACTGCGGGTCCTTGATGAGTATTTCCGCCTCCCGCAGGACGGATTCAATGCTCCGGGAAGTGACCATCCGCCCCTGGTGAAAGGTCAGCGCACAGAAATTGCACCCGCCGAAGCACCCCCGGTTGTGGGCAATGGAAAAGCGCACCTCCTCAATAGCCGGTACGGGCTCTTTGTACATGGGATGCACCTCCCGCACAAAGGGCAGGTCGTAGAGCCTGTCCAGCTCCTCCCGGGGCAGGGGGCGCTGGGGCGGGTTCACAATGAGGAACCGGCCCTCACAGGGCTGCACCACGCCGCAGCCCCGGATGGGGTCGTTTTCGTCGTATTGCAGCTTAGTGGCTATGGCATACTGTTTTTTATCCTCCCGGACGCTCTCGTAGGAGGGCGCCGTCACCGGCCGATAAATGCACTTTTCCGGACTTTGGCTCAAAAATGCCGTCCCCCGGACGTCGGTAATATCCTTCACCGGCGTCTTTCGGGAAAGCCGCCGGGCGATTTCTCTCGTGGCCGTCTCCCCCATGCCGTACACCAGCAGGTCCGCCGGTGCATCAAAGAGAATGGGCCGGCGCACCTTATCGTCCCAATAGTCGTAGTGGGCAAAGCGCCGCAGCGACGCCTCCAGCCCGCCGATGATAATGGGTGTGCCGCTTCCGAAGGCCTCCCGGGCCCGGTTGGCATACACAATGGTAGCCCGGTCGGGGCGATACCCCATCTTACCCCCCGGGGAGTAGAGATCCTTGTCCCGCCGCCGCTTCGCCACGGTGTAGTGGGCCACCATACTGTCCAGGTTTCCCCCTCCGATGAACACGCCAAACCGGGGCTTTCCCATTTCGGCAAAGGCTGTGTAGTCGTGCCAATCCGGCTGGGCAAGCACTGCCACCCGATAGCCCTCCGCCTCCAAAAGCCGGGCGATAAGCGTGCTGCCGAAGCTGGGGTGGTCGATGTAGGCATCAGCCATCACCACCAGGAAATCATAGTAGTACCAGTCCCGGGCCCGCATCTCCTCCCGGCTCACCGGAAGGAATTCCGTTCCTCTCATGCCTTTTCTCCGTATCCTATGTAGAGATCCATGTCGCCCTGGGGGGTTTTCTCAAATCCGTAATGGCGGAAGAAGCTCTCCGTCTCCGCGTCCTGGCAGTGCAGGCGGATATGCTGTGCGCCCTTTTCCCGGTAATACTGCACCGCCTGTCCCAGGGGGCCGATACCCCGGTTCAGGCCCCGCCAGGTGGGGAGCAGACCGTACCAGCCAATCCAGCCCACCCCGGGCTCCTTCTGGGGCAGCAGCTGTACGCCGCCGGCCAGCTCACCCCCATGCAGCACAGCAATGGCCTCTCCCTCCGGGCCGATGCCCAGCTCCTTCCGCTGGGCATCGGTCATGGGCAGATAATACATATCGCTCTCCAGCATCCGCTCATCCTTCCACCACTTCTGCTTGGCAAAGGTGGACAGGTTCGCATCGATCAAATGGTGGTTGTCATCCCGGTACAGCACGGTAAAGCCATCCTCGTCATACTCCACCAAAGAGATAGCCGTGTTGTCCCCATGGGGCGTGCTGCCCAGCTCGCTGAGGGGCCTGCCCTCCAAAGTACCCAGCACCATCCGCAGCGCCGCCCCATGGCTGAATACCGCCACGGTTTTGCCGTCGTTTTCCAGGGCGATCTTCGTCAGCGCCGGGATAAACCGATCCAGCACCTGCTGAGCCGTCTCGCCGCCGGGCACCTGCCAGCGGTCCAGATGGCGGTTAAAGTCCACAATGCGCTCCTCGTCCTCCATGCGCAGCTGCTGCCAGGTGTGGCCTTCCCACACGCCCATATTCACCTCCCGCAGGTTCGGGTCGGTGTGCAGGGGCAGGCCCTTGGGCAGATATACGGCCCTGGCCGTGGTGCGGGTGCGGAACAGGTCGCTGCTGTATACGGCGTCGATGTGTATGTGCTCAAACCGCTGCTGCAGGGCTGCGATCTGCTTATACCCCCGGGCGGTAATGAGTCCGTTATAATGGCCGTGGGCAATGCGGTAGAGATTCCCCTCTGCCTCGGCGTGTCTGACTAAATAAATGCGGGTCATGGCGTTCTCCTTACAGTACTTGAATGATTTTCTTCATGTCGGCCACCGCCGCGTCTATGGCCGCGGACAGATCCTCTGCATACTGCAGCTCTCCGTCCGCCACCAGGGCGCCGCGGCCATATTCGTCAAAGGCGGGATAGGCGTTGTCTCCGTCGCAGCAGGCCAGGATCAGAAAGGCGTCCTTCAGCCGCCTGCGCAGGTCCTTGATGTCCAGGCTAAAGCCCGTTTCTACCATGCAGGCAGCGCCGAAGCGGGCCATCTGCTCCCCGGCCGCCTGAAACACCTGCCGGTCCCCGGCCATAAGATTCTGCACGGAGGCCACCCCGGCCTCCCTGGTGCGCAGCACGGCGATGACCAGCTTGTCCTCCGCTACCCGGCAGCTCTCCGCCCCGCCATAGGGCAGGATGGTCACGGCGTCGGCGTTCACGCCCCCCTGGAGCCACGGCTCCGTCCCGGCGCACTGGGCGTCCACAATGGTGTACAGCCCCTGATTTTTGGCCATGTTCACCAGGTTTGAGAGAACATCCATCCCCATGAAACCCTGTCGGAGATACGGCTCCGCCCGCAGCATCACCGCCGGCAGCTTCCCCGCCGCCTGAGAGATGGATTGGCTGCCATGGTAGCGCAGGGCCTCGGCGTGGGCCATGGGGCAATCCCCGTACAGATCGGTAAAATTCTTCAAATATTTTTTCTCCAGCCGGTCCTCCCGGGGATCCAACACCAGGGCCACCGGCGTCTTTGCGCGGCGGATGGCCGCCTGCAGACGTTCAGCAGACATAAAAAGCTCCTTTTCTTATCTGTCCGATTTTTTTATGGATATTATACGCCACGCGGCGAAATTTGGCAACCGCCCTGACGGTTTTTTCCGGGCAAATGGGAGATACTATCCTCGTGGACAAAGGAGTGAATTACAAATGTGTAAGAGTCCGTTTCTCTGGGGCATGGCCGCCGGAATTATGGTGGGTGTCACCGCAGAGATGATCGTCTGTCCCCGTCCCAAGTGCCGGAAAACCGCTGTGGGCCAGGCCATGCAGCGGATGGGTAACGCTCTGGACACGGTGATGGTGACCGTGGCGAAGAAGCTGGATTAAAGGAAATTTATGGGCAGGGTGTTTTCCGGAACATCCTGCTCATAAATTCTTTCAGATTTTGGGAAATATGTGTTGACAAGCGTCAAAAATTTGGTATAATAAATTTTGCTGTTCGCAGTAAAAAGAGAATACGCAGTGGTATCGAAGAGGTCATAACGAGCACGACTGGAAATCGTGTTGTCGTCAAAAGCGGCACGAGGGTTCGAATCCCTCCCACTGCGCCAAAAAACGCGCTTACGTTCGTAAGCGCGTTTCCTTTTTTCACCTGTCATCGCTCCCCCAGCTTCCTCTCCGTGTCCCTGCGGACTTCCGCCCGCAGGTCCCTGAGATATTCGGAGAAGGCCACCTTGTCGTCGCCGTAGGTCTTATTCAGCTCGTACTCCTTGGGGATCCATGTAGCCAAGTCCGAGATGTTGTGCTGGATCACTGCCTCCAGGTTATCTATGGCCTTGTAGATTTTAGCCTCTATGGTCTCCCGCTTTTCCATCTCACCATACAGAGCCGTCATTTCCTCCCGGTAGAATTCCGGCAGCGTGTCCACCCAATCCCGCAGGAGTCTCTCCTCGGTTTTCTCGTTCTCCGCCGTCTTGTCAAAGGATGGGATATCCCCGGTGAATGCCTCTCCCAGGTCGTGTATCAGGCACATCCGGATCACCTTATCCATGTCCGCCTCCGGAAACTCATCCCGCACGAAGTAGGCCATCAGCGTCATCATCCAGCAATGCTCTGCCACGCTCTCGTGCCGGCCCTTCCGGGTGTAGCAGTGCCGGGTGGTGTCCTTCAGCCGCTCCGCTACAGCCAGCGTCTCCAATAGTATTCTTGGCTCCATATCTGTCCCTCCACACACTTTGTTTTTCTCGATTTTACCACAGATCTTCTCTCCTCTCAACCCCAGGTTACCCGGCAGCGCACCGCCAAAAAGCTTCTTTTGGGGTAGACGGATCCGACATTCAGCGTTAAAATATGGAGGCAGCTTCCGCACTGTTCGCCGGGCTGACGGCGATCCTTGCCAAGTGCGGCATCCGGAAAACGGATTCAGACGCCGCCACCGCCATCCGCACCGGCGTGGTGCTGGTTATGGCGTGGCTGATTGTATTCGTCAAGGGGAAGCAGCACACCCTGCGCTCCGTTCCCAAAAAAGAGCTGGTCTTCCTTATTCTCTCGGGCCTGGCCACCGGCGGCTCCTGGCTGTGCTACTATAAGGCCCTGCAGGATGGGCTCGCCAGCGTGGTGGTGCCCATTGACAAGCTGAGCCTTCTGGTATCCATCGGCTTTTCAGCCCTGGTGTTCAAGGAGCGCCTGTCCAAAAAGGCAGCTCTGGGCCTTGGGCTGATTGTCGCCGGAACGCTGCTGATGCTGGTCAAGCTCCCTGCCTGATCGCAAAACTTATCCCCCGGACAATTATTCAAAGCCGCAGCGGGCCATAAATGGTCCGCTGCGGCTTTAATATGAACGTTCCTGCCTTATATAGGCATATTCTTCATTTTCCGGCTTCTCCGGCCACTGGGCTCACTCGTCCTGTGCAGCCTCCATGCGCCGCAGAGCCTCCAGGGTGTACACCAGCGCCCGCACAAGATGAAATGCGCATTTCCACTCTGTCCCCTTGGCGTCCACCTTGACCGATCCGTCTGCGTTCAGCCGCTCGAACCACTCGCCATATTCCGGGTCAAAGAAATTGCTGCGGCAATACTGATGGTGGCGCAGGAATCGCTCCCAATACAGCTCGTTTTTCCCCGCCTCATAGGTCATAGCCAGGGCGCACAGCTGCTCCGCATTTGCCCACCACACCTTGTCATCCCAGAGGGAGTTTGTGGCCAAAAACCAATCCACGGCCACAGGCTCCGTTCCGTTCACATCCAGGTAGGAATTCAGGCCGCCGTACACCTTGTCATACCCTCGTTCATACACCCAATCCTCAAATTCCACCGCGCGATGCAGCAGGTTCTCCCGGCCGCTGCTGCGCGCATACTCCAGAATGAACCATACCGCCTCAGAGGAATGGCCGGGGTTTGTGAATCGGTCCGCCGGCTCCTCCAGGAAGAGCTTGTTATCCCACGACACGGTCTCAAATATGGCCCGGTAGTCGTCCCTTGCAAACCAGTTGCATATCTTATCCAGGCACTCGTCAATAAAGGGCCGCGTATACTCCTCCCCCAGCACCGGGATGCATGTCATGATCGCGCTCAGCGCCGTCATGTACATATCGTGCCAGATGTGGTTTTCCTGCCAGGTGTTCTCATAGATATCCTTGAAATATCTGTCGGCAAAATTCCGCTCCAGGGTATCATATGTGGCACGCATAATCGCCATTGCCTCGGCGTCCTGTCCGCCCAGGGCCGTGTTGTATTCCCCCAGGGCCTGCAGCACATGCATATCCGCAAACACGGACGTCGTCCCCACCAGCACATGGCCTTGCCGATCCAGCTTATAATTCCAGCGTCCACCGCCTGCGTAGGCCTTGTCTGCCAGGAAGCGGAAACCGTGGCGCGCCTTGTCGAGCCAATCCCGTCGTTTCTCGATATGGTTGTACAGCAGCGCATATGTATAGGTCTGCCGCCCCTGGAACCAGATATACTTGTTGTCATCCGTCAGCTTGCCCTGCCGGTCAAAGCAGGTAAAAAAGCCGCCGCACTCCTCGTCCACACAGCGCGCATCCCAAAACGGCATGACATCATCCAGTATATGGCGGAGGTAATATTCCGAAAGCTGCTTCAATTCTTCTTTGTGCATGATAACTCCTCTCCCGGCATATGTCTCCCGCCGGTCACTCCTTGACGGCGCCGGACATGAGTCCCTGCACCAGCTTCTTCTGCCCGAAAATATATACAATAATCATCGGGAGTGTCACTACCACTAATCCCGCCATAATCACGGGAACATTCAGGCTGTAGCGGCTCTTGAATATCGTCGTGCCCACGATGAGTGTGCGCAGATGCTCCTTTTGGAGAAATACCAGCGCCACCATCAGCTCATTCCATGCCCAAACCAGGTTCACAAGTCCCGAGGTAATGATCGCCGGCACGGAAAGGGGCAGTACGATGCTGAACAGCGACCGGAAGCGGCTGCAGCCGTCAATACGCGCCGCCTCCAGGATGGCATCCGGCACCGACAGAAGAAAATTGCGGATCATGTACACGGTCATCGGCAGGCACAGGCCACAGTAGATGAATATTACGGACCCCAGGGTGTTGACCATGCCCAGCTTGACCACCGTGCGAAACAGCGGAATGAGCATTGCCACCGGCGGCACGGACATCAGCGGGATAATCAGGCTGAACAGTGCATCACGCCCCCTAAACTTCATCTTGGCAAAGGCGTACCCGGCAAAGAGGCCGACAATCATCGTCAGTGCAACAGCACCCAGGGAAAGGATGAGGCTATTGGCAAACCACAGCAGAAAATCCTTTCCGGCAAAGGCGTCCACATAGTTCTGCAGGGTAAACGGGTTTGGTAGCCCCACAGGGTCGACCAGATACTGCTCCCGGGTCTTAAAGGAGTTGATGGTCATGAAATACAGCGGGAAAATAATCATCACGGATGTAAGGATCATAATGATCTGCGCCAGCGAATTGCGCGCTATCGATTTCTTATTCATCCGTCCCATCTCCTTTCGCGGCCAGTATCTGGCGGAAGATAATAATGATTACGGCAAACAGCAGCACCGTGACGCTGACCGCCTGGGCGATATTGTAGTTTCCGCCGCCGAATGCCTTCTTGTAGATCAGGAATTCCAGCACATATGTAGAGCTCGCAGGTCCTCCTGCCGTCATAACATAGACGTAGTTAAAGACCCAGCTGAGCATTTCGATCAAGGTTATCACAACGTAGAACTCAATGATAGCAACCGTCTGCGGGATCGTGACGTATATAAACTGCTGCAATCCCGACGCACCATCCAGGGCAGCCGCTTCATAAAGGGTCGAATCAATGGATTGGATCCGCGCCAGGAACAATATTACGCCAAAGCCCACCTGCTTCCAGAAGATCACAAATGCCACAGCGCCCATGGCATATTTGGGGCTGCCCAGCCAATCCAGGGCCCATGCATCCAGCCCCATGGCCCGCAAAACCGTGTTGAAAATGCCGTTATACTGCATGATATAGCTGAAAATAATGCCCACGGCGGTGATGGATAGAATGTAAGGGATAAAAACAATGGCCCGGTAGAACTGCCAGCCGCGTATCCGGTTTGACAGCAGCGTGGCCAGCACCAGTGAGACAAGCGTCAGCACCGGAACCATCAGAAACAGCTTGAGATTGTTGATGATCGCTGTTTTGAACAGCGGGTCGGCCACCACCAGCTTAAAATTGCTGAGGCCCACAAAGATGGTTTTTCCGTCATAGCTCGTGGAAGTAAGGCTCCCGATAAACAGCTCGATGATCGGGTAAATTATTACAATCCCGACAACAAGAATCATCGGGAGAATATACAAATACGGCGCAGTTTTCTCCATTCTTTTTCGCATAAATACCTCCGCCTCCCGTGTCCTTCAGAAATGCCCGGAGGGGCAAATGCCCCTCCGGGCCGTTTTAATGCAGTGCCGTTATTTGACGACCCAGATCTTATAGGCCTCCAGCACATTGGCGTTTTGCTCCGCCCATTTGTTGATGCCGTCCTGCAGCTCGTTGACTGCATCTGCGGCGCTCAGTCCCTCCGTGAACATCTTCTGCATCACGGGGCACAGGCTCTCGTTCTCCCAGCCGATGGGATAGGTGTATTGATAGTCATACAGGCGCTGAGCCTGCATCCAGGTAGCAACATTTTTGCAGATCTCATTGTCCAGGGAGGACGCATCGAAATCCACCGTGGGCATCCACGCGTTCGTCAGCTCATACATGCGGCTGAGGTTTTCCTTCTTGGCCAGGAACAGCAGGAAGTCCGCTGCCTGATCCTTGTGCTTGGCGCTCTTGGGCATCACAAATACCTGCTGGCCCACGCACACGGACTTGGCCAGCTCACCGTTGCCGTACACCGGCGCCTGCATAAAGCCGATAACATCCTCGCCCATCTTCTCCGCAATGCTGGCGGTGTAGGGGCCGCACTGGAAGGTCATGGCGCAGTTAGAGGTCTCCAGCAGCTGCTGGCCCTGATACAGATCCAGGGACTGAATATCCTCGTTGAAGTACCCGCCCTTAATAAGCTCCTCGATGAGATAGATCCACTGGGAGCATTCCTTATCCGTATAGGATTCCTCCAGGCGGAAGGGCTTGATGGCCTCGTTGGGGTCGTCATAATTCTGCGCGCCGAAATAAACAGCCAGCCAGCCGGGCAGATAGCCGTCCTTCAGTCCGCTGCCAATGGGGGTGTAGCCGGCCGCCTTGAGGGCATCACAGGCGGCGATAAAATCCTGCCAGGTCGTGGGCGGATTCTCCGGATCCAGCCCCGCGGCGGCAAACATCTGCTTGTTATAGGCAATGCCGAAGCAGACGCTGTATGCGGGGAAGCCCCACTGCTTGCCGTCCCAGTTGGTTTCGGACAGGGCGCTGGCAGTCATGCAGGACAGCTCCTCCTCCGTCATATAGTCGGAGATAGGCGCCAGGTTCCCCAGCCAGACATCGTCCAGAGCCTGTGTTCCGCCCCAGAGGAACGCAAGATCCGGGCCCTCGCCGGCCTGCTCAGCCGTGCGCAGCGCAGAATACAGCGTGTCGCTCTCCTGCAGCACGACCTCAACGCTGATGCCGTCCGTTTCGCTGCTGTACTTCTGTGCCATTTCTTCCATGTACTGCTTGTAGCCCGGGATCTCCTGCTCACCCCAATACCATACGGTGAGCTGTGTGCTGCCGTCATTATCAGAGCCGCCTGCGTTCTTGCCGCAGCCAACGAGTCCGAATACCATGACCAAGGACAACACAAGTGCCAGCATTTTTTTCATTGGTTTATCCTCTCTTTTTCATTTTTTTGTATCGCAAGGCGGACTTTGCCCGCTGTGCTACAGCTCAAATCGCTCCACGACCTCCCGGAGCGTCGGCTGGCCGTCCACACCGCCCAGCCTGCCTACATTTCCTGCGCTGCAGAACGTCGCGATCTCCCCGCTCCGCTGTATGCCCAGGTCATTGAGATATCCAAACAGGAAGCCTGCGTCAAACGTATCTCCTGCGCCGACGGTATCGGTGACCCGGACCTTTTCCGCCTGCCAGTGGTATCGCTTGCCATCGGCGGCGGCGACAGCACCTCTGCCGCCGCATTTCATAACACATACAGGCACGATCCCGGAGGCCCTCTCCAGCGCTGTCATGGGATCAGACTCATGCATAATGCTGCATAGCTCCGTTTCATTGGGGAAGAAGATGTCCACCATTGGAAGGATATCCATCAGCTCCGGAATGTCCCATCGCTCCTCCGGATCGTAGTTCGTGTCCAGGCTCACCGTTCCCCCCGATGCCTTGACGGCGGAGATCACGCTGCGCCAGCCGGGCCACATCTTTTTTAGAATGTAGAAGCTGGCAATATGCAGGTGCCGTGTCTGTGTCAAAAGCACCGGCGGGACATCCTCCGCCGCAATAGAATCTATACAGCCCGGCAGCGTAAGGATCGCGCGGTCCGAGCCCCTGCAGTGCGCCACGCTCATGGCCGTATAGCTGTCCGCGAATCTAAGATGCTCCGTTATAACGCCGGATTCTCTGTATTTTTCCAGCAGCATACGGCCGATCACATCATCGGCAAGGGTCCCCACCACGGCGGTCTTTAGTCCCAGCTTTGCCGCCTGGCACGCAAAAATGCCGCACGAGCCGCCCATGGTGAGATAGTAGCGGCTGCCCAGCTTTTCCTTTTGTCCGAATTCAGGCATAATGTCATCGCCGAAAAGGAGCAGATCCGCGCAGACATCCGAGATGGTGACAATGTCGTTTGTTTTCATAGTGAAAGCTTTCCTTTCCGGCATGAGCATGCAGCAGTGTTTCATCGGTAGGACCGCAGAACGTACTTAATATTTTCCTTCACAATAGCCTCTGCGGCAGTATCCAGTGTCCCGGCAATGATAGCCTCCGCCTGGCGCGGCAGAAACTGTGCCAAAAGGCCGGTGGGACACGGTGCGGCGTTGAAATTTCTGAAGAGGCGCCGGGTGGCATCCTGCACCTCGGGGTTGTCGAGATAATACCGGGAGCGGTCGGAAAGGCTGTACTTGCGCATCAGGGCAACTCTGTACGGCTCTCCGTGGTAGTGCTTGATCCAGTTCCCGGGATTCTGGCACATGACGCGATCTAAAACAGCTGAAAAATCGGAGTATCCTCCTGCCGGTGCGCAGGGATTCATTTCACGCTCGATCCGTTCCAGGGCAAAAAGCGCCTCCCGGAACGCATAGGTCAGCGCGGGCCCGACCTTCAGGATCGCAATGCCATCCTCCCGCATTTCCCGCAGAGCCCGGGCGGATTGGTAATCGGTGGAATGTCCCTCCAGCACGATCCCATCCAGTGTCCGTGCGCAGGCGATCAATTCAGCCGCATTGCTTCTGTTGTATAGAAACACCTGGTCGTCGCCGAATTCCACCCCCGGCTGCACCACAACAGCAATAACGCGCGTCCACGCATCATCCAGCCCCTGGCGGAGAAAAGCGCTTTTGAACAGCTCATACTCATTCCGCAGATCCTCGCTGCGCGTGACGGAGATGCCCTCCTCCGCCTCCGTTGCGCCGCCCGGAATGGGCACCTCACTGCCCACCACATACAGGGGCAGCTCGCCCTCGGGCCGTGCTTCCTC
>ERZ791903.2872-NODE-2872-length-11791-cov-11.278800_pt1 | contig 11791 bp, 9 predicted proteins | sample MGYA00510148_ERZ791903 | MGnify/ENA primary metagenome ERZ791903 (study PRJEB30046, sample SAMN00792080) | human gut metagenome | study: EMG produced TPA metagenomics assembly of the A metagenome-wide association study of gut microbiota in type 2...
CTCCCCGCAGAATACGACGCGATCTTCCCGCAGGGCCACGATGCCGACGATGCCAATGTGATGGCAATGCTCTGCTTCGACCGGCTGCGGTATCCGTGGCAGTTGACCGAAGCCGCCGCCGGGCACTACCGGGCATTTCTGGCAGCCAACACCGACCGGGTGCTGGCCCGCCTGCTGAAGGCGCAGGACAATGATGCCGTGCGTGCACTCATTGCGCTGGATGTGCTGGACAAAGACGGCTTTGCCGAAGCTTCAGCCCTTGCCGCCAAGGCCGGGAACGCCGCTGCCGCCGCTCTGCTGGCGGATGCGGAGCACAAAAAGTATGCTCCTCAGCCCAAAAAGCAGCGGTACGATTTTGATTTTTGAGAGGTGACCACACGTTGCCAAAAGAAAAATTTTTTGACCCGCGCAAGCCGTTCCAGTCCCAGCGGCCGGAGACCCACGAGGAGTGGCAGGCACGCATGGGCGGCGAGGTGCTGGCGGTAGTGCGCAGCGGGCTGTATCTGGACTTCCGCTTTCTGGATATGGCGCTCAGTGCCCTGTCCCCCGCCCCGGACGAGCGCTGCCGGGTGCTGGCTACGGACGGTCAGGTCCTGTTTTATCAGCCCAGCCATCTGCTGCGGCTCTATCAGGACAATCCAAAATATCTCAACCGGTTGTATCTGCACACCATATTCCACTGCGTATTCCGACATTTGTGGCTGAAAGGCCGCCGGGAGCCGCAGCTGTGGAGCCTTGCCTGTGATATCGCAGTGGAAAACGTTATCGACAGCCTGAACCGCACCAGCGTCAAGCGCCCGCTGACCTATGTGCGCCAGAACGCCTACCAGCAGATCACCGCCGAGGAAACCGTGGTGGCAGCCGCGCCGGTGTATCGGTGGCTCACCCGGCAGACACCCGGTGTGCTGCGCCAGCTGGAGCGGGAGTTCGTGACCGACGACCACCGTCTGTGGCCGAAGGATGCGCCTGACCAGCCCCAGCAGATGCCCACGCCGCTGCCCCAGAAAACGTGGCAGAAGATCGGGGAGCGGATGCAGACAGAGCTGGACCTGCGGGATAAGGAAGCCGGGGACGGTGCCGATGCCCTGAAGCAGCAGGTAAAAGCCGCCAACCGCAGCCGCCGCAGCTACCGGGATTTTCTGCGCCGGTTCTGCGTGCTGCGGGAGGAAGTAAAGCTGGACCCGGACGAGTTCGACCTGAACTTCTACACCTACGGCCTTTCGGTGTACGGAAACCTACCCCTCATCGAGCCTCTGGAAAGCCGGGAGAGCAAAAAGATCGAGGAGCTGGCCCTTGTCATCGACACCAGCTACTCCACCTCCGGTGAACTAGTGCGGGCGTTCCTTGCGGAGACCTACACTCTGCTGAAAGGACAGGAGAACTTTTTTCACCGGATGAACCTGCACCTGATCCAGGCCGATAACGCCATCCGGCAAGATATCCTGATCCACAATGAGGACGAGCTGATCCACGCCATGAACCACTTTGAGCTGCGGGGCGGCGGCGGAACGGACTTCCGTCCGGCCTTTGAATACGTGAACCAGCTTTGCGCCGAGAAGAAGTTCTCGAACCTGCGGGGCCTTTTGTACTTCACCGACGGCATGGGCACCTACCCCGCCAAGCGCCCGGCCTACAACACCGCTTTTCTGTTTCTGGGGGAGCGGTTCGACGATGCCAATGTGCCGCCGTGGGCCATGAAGGTGGTTCTGGATGAAGAGGAATTTACCGGTGCAGCAGCCCGCCCGCAAAGCACCCTTGCCGACGCGCTGGCCGAAGAGGACGACCTGTACCGTGACCTGAACAATTCGTGAGGGAATTTGTTATGAATATCAAACGAGCCAAAGAAGAAATTGAACACACCGTAAAAGCCTACCTTGCCAAGGATGCTCTGGGCGAATACGCCATCCCGGCCATCCGGCAGCGTCCCATTCTGCTCATGGGGCCTCCGGGCATTGGCAAGACGCAGGTGATGGAGCAGGTAGCCCGGGAGTGCGGCGTGGCGCTGGTGGCCTACACCATCACCCACCACACCCGCCAGAGCGCCGTGGGCCTGCCCTTCATCCGCCAGCGCAATTATGGCGGCAAAGATGTCTCGGTGACCGAATACACCATGAGCGAGATCATTGCCAGCATCTACGCCAAGATGGAGGCCACCGGCCTCTCCGAGGGCATTCTGTTCATCGACGAGATCAACTGTGTGTCGGAAACGCTGGCCCCCACCATGCTGCAATTTTTGCAGTGCAAGACCTTTGGCAATCAGGCCGTGCCTGCGGGCTGGGTGATCGTGGCGGCAGGCAACCCACCGGAGTACAACAAATCTGTGCGCGACTTTGATATCGTTACGCTGGACCGCGTGCGCCGCATGGACATTGAGCCGGACCTGCCCGTGTGGAAGGACTATGCCCGCGCTGCCCACATCCACAGCGCCATTTTGAGCTATCTGGAGCTGCACCCGCAGAACTTCTACCAGATCAACGCCGATGTGGACGGCACCCAGTTCGTGACCGCCCGCGGCTGGGAGGATCTTTCCAATCTGCTGGACACCTACGAAACACTGGGTCTGCAGGCCGATGAAGACCTGATCCGCGAGTACATCCAGCACCCGAAGATCGCAGAGGACTTCTCCGCCTACCTCGACCTTTACTATAAGTACCGCGACGACTACGGCGTAGAGGAGATCTTGGCCGGACAGGCAAAGCCCGCCGTATTCGCACGGCTGCTGCAGGCCCCCTTCGACGAGCGGCTTTCGCTGGTCAGCCTGATCCTTGCAGGCCTCGGCACCCGGTTCACGGCCTCCCGTCAGGCAGATGCAGTGGCCGACAGCTGCTATGCCTTTCTGCGGGAGACCAAAAAAGCCCTTGCCACCGTTCCGGAGGATATCCCGGACGGCTCGGCAGAAATGTTCCACCAGCAGATCATGGATCACGACACCGAAACACAGCAAAAGCGTGCCGCCGGGCTGCTGAGCAAAGATGCTCTGACCACCCGTCTGCAGGTCTTGGCCGTACTGCGCCAGTGGGAGGGCGAACTGCGCCGTGCCAACGCCGCCGGTACACAGGAAGCCTTCGACCTGCTGCGCAGGCAGTTCCAGTCCCTTGCCGATGAGCGCGAAAAGGCCCAGCAGATCGCCAGCGCCGCGCTGGAAGCCGCTTTCGACTTTATGGAGCAGGCCTTTGCCGAAAGCCAGGAGATGGTGGTGTTCGTCACCGAGCTGACGGTGGACCCGGTGTCCCACGCCTTCCTCACCGAGAACGGCTGCGAGCGCTACTTCAAGTACAACAAAGACCTGCTGCTGGACCACCGCAAAGCTGCCCTGCAGCAGGAGCTGGCTGCAGAGCAGCGCCGTCATGGCGGGGTGTGAGCCTTGCTGGAAAATATTCTGTTCAGCATGAACAGCACCATGCCGCTGTTCTTTATCATGCTGCTGGGCTATGTGCTGCACCGCACCGGTTTTCTGAGCGATGCGTTCGTGGCCGGGGCCAACAAGTTCGTGTTTTATGTGGCACTGCCGGTGCAGCTGTTCCGCGACCTTGGCAAAAACGATGTCCGCGCCACCTTCGATGGCCGGTATGTGCTGTTCTGCTTTGCGGTCACACTGGCGTGCATCCTTGTGATCTGGGCGCTGGCAAAGCTGTTTTTAAAGGGCACCGGCCTTGTGGGCGAGTTCGTTCAGGTGTGTTACCGTTCGTCGGCTGCCATCCTCGGCTCGGCTTTTCTGCAGAGCATCTACGGCGATGCCAGCATGTCCAGCCTGATGATCCTTGGCAGTGTGCCGCTGTATAACATCATGGCAGTGGTCATTTTGATGCTGGAAGCGCCCACTGCGCAGGCTCAGACCGGCAATATGGCTGAAAAGCTCAAAAAGAGTGTGAAAGGCATCCTGACGAACCCCATCCTTCTGGGCATTGCAGCGGGCTTTGCGTGGAGCATGCTGCACATTTCCATGCCTGCCATGCTGGATAAGGCCCTTTCCAATGTGGCCGGTCTGACCAGCCCTCTGGCCTTGCTTGCCATTGGTGCAGGCTTCAAGGGCAAAAAAGCTCTGGGATACCTCAAGCCTACCGCTGTGGCTACTGTGGTCAAGCTGATGGTGCTGCCTGCGCTGTTCCTGCCGCTGGCTGTGCGCTTTGGCTTTACCGACGAAAAGCTGGTGGCCCTGCTGGTGATGCTGGGCAGCATCACCACCCCGGCGTGCTACGTTATGGCAAAGCAGATGGGCCACGAAGGTGTGCTTACCGGCAGCGTGTGCGTTACCACCACCCTGTTCAGCGCATTCAGCCTGACCTTCTGGCTGTTCGTGCTGCGGAACCTCGGATATATTCTATAACATCTTTTGCATAGCACAACAGCGGACGGCCTGCAGGCTGTCCGCTGTTTGCTTTTCAGATGTTGCTTGGGGAATCAGGCCGCACCGAAGGGATGCAGCTTCTGCCTTTTATTCTGTCATTTCCAGTTCAGAGATCCATTCCCGCACGCGGTCCGGGCGGTTTGTGACGATGGCATCCGGCTGCAGGGGCCAAAGGTCTTTCACGGCCTGTTCCCCGTCCACCGTCCAGTATGCCGCCTTGATGCCCAGATCATGCAGCTTCTGCACCATGCTGGGCTGCTGGTAAGCGGTGTGATATTCACAGCTCACCCAGTCCGGCTTGAAGTCCAGCGTCTGCACATACTTTACCGGGTCCCGCTGTTCCAGCAGGCGCTGGGCTACCTCTACCAGACTCTTGCCCGGAAAGTTCGCCTGCAGCATACTGATCTGATTGCCCATCCAGCGCAGGGCCCAGCTGCAGTTTTCGTCATCCACATTTTCCATCGACAGCGGCGGCAGCTGTGGAAAATCATCCTCTTCCAGCCCGTTCTGCAGGCCAAGCATTTCCCATGTGCTAGTGGGCAGCGCCATGGTCTCCAACGCACCGTAGACCAGCACGCCCACCTTCAGCTCCGGCATCAGCTGCTTTGCCTGCCGCAGCAGGTCGTGGTTGAACGAGATCACCACCAGCCGGTCGGTAATGTTTGCTGCACGCACCTCCTCGATCACGCGGGGAACAAAATCCGGGTCGTCATCGATGGTGGCCTTCATTTCCAGCTGAACGATGGTACCTTCCATTTCCCTGCACAGAGCCAGTGCCTCCTGCAGGGTAGCGATCCTCTCGTTCCGATAGTTCACATCCTTCCAGCTGCCAAAGTCCAGCGCCTTCAGCTCGCCCTCGGTCATGTCGTAGATCTGGCCACGCATATCGGTGTGCCAGTCAATGACAAAATCGTGGTGGATCACCAGCTTTTTATCGCTGGTCTGCTGTACGTCCATTTCCACGCCGTCCGCGCCGATCTCCATCGCCTTGCGGAACGCAGAAAGGGTATTTTCCGGCGCAAGATAGGACGCGCCGCGGTGTGCAATGATCTCAGGTGTCATAAATTCCAATTCTTCCTCACAAATTTATTTTTTCGCAAATTTCAGGCAAGGTCAGTGCCGTTTGAAGCAATGACCTTTTTGTACCAGTAGAAGCTGTCCTTGCGGCTGCGGGCCAGTGTGCCGTTGCCGTCGTTGTCCTTATCCACATAGATAAAGCCGTAGCGCTTTTTCATCTCACCGGTGGATGCGCTCACAAGGTCGATAGGGCCCCATGTGGTGTAGCCCATCAGCGGCAGGCCGTCCTCGTTGACGGCCTTTTCCATCTGCTCGATGTGGGCGCGCAGATAATCGATGCGGTAGCTGTCGTGGATGGAGCCGTCTGCTTCCACGGTATCCACCGCGCCAAGGCCGTTCTCCACAATGAACATGGGCTTTTCGTACCGGTCGTAGATGGTGTTCAGGGTCACGCGCAGGCCCACCGGGTCGATGGCCCAGCCCCACTCGCTGGCCTTGAGGTACGGGTTCTTCACGGCTTCCAGCACCGCATTGCCGTCGGCCTTTTCTTCTGCCAGGATCTCCTGATCCGTGGTGATGCAGCGGCTGGAATAGTAGCTGAAGGAGACAAAATCCACGGTGCCTTCTTTCAGAACCTGCTCATCGCCCGGCTCGGTGTGTAGGGTGATGCTGGCCTTCTCCATCCGCTTTTTTGCCCACACCGGGTAGGCACCGCGGGCCTGCACATCGGTAAAGAAGTAGTTGTCGCGGTCCGCTTCCTGCGCGGCACGGATATCCTCCGGTGCACAGGTGCGCGGGTAATACTGGCCTGCCGCCAGCATACAGCCCACCATGGCACCGGGCATCTTTTCATGGGCCAGCTTGACCGCCTTTGCGCTGGCCACCAGCTCATGATGTGCCGCCTGATACTCCACCTGCTGCACATTCTCGCCCGGATAGAACACTAGCCCCGCGCCGGTAAAGGGCAGATGCAGCAGCATGTTGATCTCGTTGAAGGTGAGCCAGTATTTCACCTTACCCTTGTAGCGGTCGAACAGCACTTCACAGTAGTGCACATAGGCATCCACCATGCGGCGGTCTTTCCAGCCACCATACTTTTTTAAGAGGGCAATGGGGGTATCGAAGTGGCAGATGGTCACAAGCGGTTCAATGCCGTATTTGTGGCACTCATCAAACACATCCTCATAGAACTTCAAGCCCTCTTCATTGGGCCGGGCATCGTCGCCGTTCGGCAGGATGCGGGTCCATGCGATGGACAGCCGGAAGCACTTGAAACCCATCTCGGCAAAGAGGGCAATGTCCTCTTTATAATGGTGATACAGGTCAATGGCTTCATGGCTGGGATAATAGTGCTTGTCGTCGCACTCCAGCATTTCCAGCCGCCCCAGCGCCACCGGGAAGCGGTCCGGGCCAAACGGGGTCACATCCACGGTGGCAAGGCCCTTGCCGCCTGCCTGCCATGCGCCCTCGCACTGGTTGGCAGCGGTGGCACCGCCCCACAGAAAATCTTTGGGAAAACTGCCCATAAGGAAACCCTCCCTATTTTAATTTGTTGATTATAAGATACCGCACAATCGCCGGAATGTCCATGCCTACATTTTACAAAAAGGTGCTTCATTGTTGTGAAAGTACGACTTTTATCGTCAAATCGCCGAATTTTGATTCTATTTTTCGTACATTTTTCACGAGAAAAATGCAAAAACGGCCTGATTTTCCTTTCATTCTGTTTCTTTCAAACTGTCCGCAGACATGGTACAATAATCAGGTAAGATACACCGCCGCTTTTTCGGCATTGGAAAATGGAGTGTTTGATTATGACTGAGTTCAAGCCCATTAAAGAAGGCAAGGTTCGTGAGATCTATGATAACGGTGACAGCCTCATCATGGTTGCTACCGACCGCATTTCCGCGTTTGATGTCATCCTGAAAAACAAGGTCACCAAAAAGGGCACCGTTCTGACCCAGATGAGCAAATTCTGGTTCGATTACACCCGCGATCTGCTGCCCAACCATATGCTGAGCGTGGACGTGAAGGATATGCCGGAGTTCTTCCGGCAGCCCCAGTTCGACGGCAACAGCATGCTGTGCCGCAAGCTGACCATGCTGCCCATCGAGTGCATCGTGCGCGGCTACATCACCGGCAGCGGCTGGGCCAGCTACCAGAAGACCGGCAAGGTGTGCGGCATCCAGCTGCCCGAGGGCCTGAAGGAGTCCGACAAGCTGCCCGAGCCTATCTACACTCCCTCCACCAAGGCCGAGATCGGCGACCACGACGAGAACATCTCCTACGAAAAGAGCATCGAGGTGCTGGAAAAGCAGTTCCCCGGCCACGGCGAGGAGTACGCCACCAAGCTGCGCGACTACACCATTGCCCTGTATAAGAAGTGTGCTGAATATGCGCTCTCCCGCGGCATCATCATTGCCGACACCAAGTTTGAGTTTGGTCTGGATGAGAACGGCAACGTGGTGCTGGGCGACGAAATGCTCACCCCGGATTCCTCCCGCTTCTGGCCGCTGGAGGGCTATGAGCCGGGCCACAGCCAGCCCTCTTTTGATAAGCAGTTCGTGCGCGACTGGCTCAAGGCCAACCCCGACAGCAACTACGATCTGCCGCAGGACGTGATTGACAAGACCATTGCCAAGTATCTGGAGGCTTACGAGCTGCTCACCGGCAAAAAGCTGTAAGATCGACCGTATAAACGTATAAAAAATGCTTCCGTGCGCCGCACGGAAGCATTTTTTGCTTCACTCACTCAGCTCCGCGCTTTCCTCGGAAAAAGCTTCGGACTCTGCCGTTTCTTCGTTTTCTTCGTCCAGCAGATACTGCACCTCGGTCTGCTTTGCCATCTGGTCAGCTGTCCAGTCCAGCTGTGCGATGCCTTCCAGTTCCAGCGTGTACTGCTCCACATTCTGCAGGCTGCCGGAGGCAAGACTCTGGCCCGGGTCGTTCTCCGGCGACCATGTAATGCGCAGCTCATCCGGCTGTGCGCTGCACTGCTGCACGGCATCGGTCACGCTGCGGCAGTCCTGCGCAAAGGCCTGTACGCTGTCATAGCCGCCAAATAGCTCCACAGTCAGGCTCAGATAGCCGTTTCCGGCATTCACATCCCGCAGCGTTTTCGCCTCACTGCTGTACAGGTAGGCGTTTCCGCTGATATTCTTCACACGGATATCCGGGGCTGTTTGTTTGATCTTGTCATAGGCTTCTGTCGTATATTCCTGCCCCAGCTTCATGCTTGCCTGATTCCGCTCCGGGCCGAGTTCATCCCACACCACCGGCAGCAGCGACAGACAGAAGCATCCGCCCATGAGCACAAGGCAGATCAGCACCGACCAGAAATCGTATTTCCAGCGGCCCGGGCGGGCGGCAAAAAAGAGCACCTCGCCGCCCAGCATCACAAGGCCTGCTGCCGGGACGATCTTCAGCGCCAGCTGCCAGTCAAAGCCCGGCACGAAGTGATAGCACAGGAAGAACGCCCCCGCTGCGATCAGGCATACGCCCAGCGTAAAGCTGCCCACCCGGCGCAGCGGCTGCGGTTTTGCAGGCTGCGGTGCTTCACCGGTCAGCGGCGCATCATTTCTCGTCTCGTCCATCGTCGGCATCCTCCGTCTCATCGTCCGGGGTCACGGGCTTGCCCAGCAGAGCCGAGAGCTTGGGCATGGCAAAGCCCCTTGCTTCCGGCTCCGCCTGCGCATCCTGTGCAGTATACTCGGTAAAATCTTCATCTTCGGCATCGTTCTGCGGCTTCTGCTTTCTGCCCTTGGGGCCGCGCACCAGCCACGCACCGCAGATGATCAGGGCCACGCAGACCACCACCTCCGGCAGCTGATCCATCATCAGGTAAAGTGCGCGGAAGAAAGGGCTGCTCTGGCCCCAGCGCCACACGATATCCCCCAGCGTGTTCATAAGGATGTTCTGGTAGGCCACCAGCGCGCCCAGCGCAATCAGGCCCCAACCCAGCAGCTTGTGGCTGTCCAGCATGAACTGTTCCATGCGCTGGTCGTGCCAGTTGATGTGCACCAGATAATCGTCCTGCGGGGCGGTGCCTGCGCCGATCTGCGCCCGGAGATTGAAGGTGTCAAAGAAGCTGTACATCCACACAATGGGCATGGCTACATACAAAACTTCCAGCAGAGTGCTCGCACCAAAGGCCACGCAGAACATCGTAATGAGCGAAAGGCCGCGCTTCATGTAGCCCTGATACATCTGGCCTGCGCCCGGGCAAAAGGCGAAAAGGAAGGTCAGGATTCCGTTTTTCATCATAATCGATCTCCTTATTTTGTTTGATCTGCAAGTGGCGAATTTTTGTATTTTTCTGCTGCAGGGCCGCCGGCTCCGAACAGCAGGTCATTGAGTGCTTTTGCCAGCGAAGCCTGCTGCTTCGGCTTGTCGTCGTCCATTGGCTTTCCCAGTATTTCCGGCTGGGCGGACGGTCGGTCATCTTCCACCGGCTTGCCCAGCTGCAAGACTTCTTCGGTCTGGCTCTGGCTGGTCTCCGGTGTCCATGTGTGCAGCTCCTGCCGGAAATTCAGCAGCTGGTCTATGGTGCCGGAGCGCCACATGGTAAAGGCCAGCACCGCTGCCACACCGGCCACTGCAGCGCGGCCCCATGTGTTCTGCATCAGCCGCACCCAGATGGCGGTCATCACCGCCTTGTGCGCGGAGTGGAGCGGCGTTTCCAGCGCATCTGCCGTCAGCAAGGCCGTGTAGCGATCCATGCATTTATCGCAGTAGGATAAATGCTCGGCGGTTTCCAGCCGGCCCAGCTCATCCAGTCCGCCTGCCTGCAGGGCCTGTAGGCCTTCGTCGGTCAGGCAGCCGTTTCTGTCAAACAGTTCCATGTACGCACTCCTTTCCATCGCTTTCACGCTGTAGTATCTGCTGTGCCAGCATCTTTTTTGCCCGGTAGATCTGTGCTTCCACCGTCTTGGGCGGGCGGCCGCACAGCTGTGCCGCCTCGGCCATGGTGTGCTGTTCCAGCAGCACCAGACGGCAAGGCGTTCTGTAGGGCTCCCGCAGGTCCAGGATCATGGCGGTGAGCTCTTCCTCTCCCAGCGCATCCAGCACCTGCTGTTCCGGCTGGGTGCCGGGCGGCGCACCTTCCAGCGCCAGCACATCATCGCCGGGAATGTTCACCCTGCGCACCCATGCGCTGCGCAGATAGTCCTTTGCCTTGTTGGCAGCGATGCGTGCCAGCCACTGTTTTTCAAACCCGGACGGGCAGCGGTCAATGGCCCGCCATGCCGCCAGAAAGGTCTCCTGCGTCAGGTCCTGCGCATCGCCGGCATCCGGCACCAGCTGGTGGCAGACCGTATACACGAGCGACTGGTATTTCTGCACCATCGCGCTGAATTCCAAGGTCGTCAACGGCCTGCCCACCTCCTTTCAGTTTCGTCCCGGTCCGACGAAGTGCAGCCCCTGCGCTGCCCTTCTGCACATTCATACGAAACAGCCGTTCAAAATCCTGCAAAAACTTTTATTTTTATGATACAATAGAAGTAGTATAGCACAAAAGGAGGCATTCGGCCATGGCTGTCAGTACCCGTCAGGCACTTTTGCAGGCACTTTCTGCTGCCGGGGGCAGCTACGTTTCCGGCCAGCAGCTGGCCGAGACCCTCGGCGTGAGCCGCGCTGCCGTGCACAAGGCCGCTGCGGCCCTCACGGCCCAAGGGTACGCGCTGGAAGCTGCGCCCCGCCGGGGCTACCGGCTGGCAGGCGGCGACCCGTTCTGCACCGAAGCCATCGGGGACTACCCTGCACCCATCTATTTATATGACACGCTGGAAAGCTCCAACCGCACGGCAAAGCTGCTGGCGCTGGATGGTGCACCCCATGGCACGCTGGTGCTCACCGCCCACCAGAGCGCCGGACGCGGCAGGCTGGGCCGGAGATTTGAAAGCCCGGCAGGCAAGGGCGTTTACTGCTCGGTGCTGCTGCGCCCGGAAATGCCCGCCGCCAATGCCCAGACCGCTACCATCAGCGCCGCGGTGGCGGTCTGCCGTGCCGTGAAAAAGCTCTGCGGGCTGGAGCTTGCCATCAAGTGGGTCAACGACCTGTACTATCAGGGCAGAAAGGTCTGCGGCATCCTGACCGAAGCGGGGACCGACCTCGAGAACGGACAGCTGGAATGGCTGGTGGTCGGCATCGGGCTGAACCTTACTTCCACCGCCGCCGACTGGCCGGAGGAGCTGGCCCGCAGAGCCGGGAGCCTGTACCCCGGCGGGCCTGCCCCGGTGAGCCGGGCCGCACTGGCCGGGGCCATTGCCCGGGAGCTGCTGGCCCTCTGCCCGGCGTTTGACTGTCTGGATGAGTACCGCGCCCGGTGCTTTGTGCCCGGCCACTGGGTGACAGTGTGCGCCGAGACCGAGACCTACGCCGCAAAGGCCCTTGCCATCGACGAGGAAGGGCGGCTGGTCATCCAGCGGG
>ERZ791903.2889-NODE-2889-length-11730-cov-2.650450_pt1 | contig 11730 bp, 4 predicted proteins | sample MGYA00510148_ERZ791903 | MGnify/ENA primary metagenome ERZ791903 (study PRJEB30046, sample SAMN00792080) | human gut metagenome | study: EMG produced TPA metagenomics assembly of the A metagenome-wide association study of gut microbiota in type 2...
TGAAGCCTTGGCATCTGCAACCCCGGTCGATTCGGGAGTTACTGCCGCATCGTGGTATTACAAAATCATAAGGCAGCAGGGAAAAGTGATTATACGTTTTTTCAACTCCAACATTCAAAATGGAGTTCCGATAGCAATAATTTTACAATATGGACATGCAACTCGTAATGGAGGCTGGGTAGAAGGAAGAGATTATATCAATCCTGCTATTCAGCCTATTTTTGACCAGTTAACAAATGATGCATGGAGGGAGGTAACGCGAGTATGAGTAAACAGGTAATTGACGAAAAAGTTGTTGAAATGCAGTTTGACAACAGGCAGTTTGAGAAAAATGTGCAGACAACAATAGAATCTGTTGGAAGGTTGAAGTCAAGTCTGGATTTGACCGGAGCTTCTAAGGGATTAGAAGATATAAGCGCTGCCGCATCAAAGTGTGACATGTCCCCGTTGCATGATGCACTGGAAAATGTAAAAGTCAAATTTTCAGCACTTGAGATAATGGGAATAACGGCATTGCAAAACATTACCAATAGTGCAATTGATACCGGAAAGAAAATCGTATCTGCGTTCACAATCGACCCTGTAAAATCAGGATTTCAGGAATATGAAACACAGATAAATGCTGTGCAGACAATACTTGCTAATACGTCATCAAAAGGGACAACCTTGGATCAGGTGAATAACGCATTAGACGAACTCAACCATTATGCGGATATGACCATTTACAATTTTACGGAAATGACCCGCAATATTGGTACCTTCACAGCAGCCGGTGTTGATCTTGATACGTCGGTAGCGGCAATCAAAGGTATTGCCAATCTTGCCGCTGTATCAGGTTCAACATCTCAACAGGCTAGTACGGCAATGTATCAGTTATCGCAGGCGTTGGCAGCTGGAACAGTAAAATTACAGGATTGGAACTCGGTTGTGAACGCCGGTATGGGTGGTCAGGTGTTTCAGGACGCTCTTAAGGAAACTGCAAGAGTACATGGAATTGCTATTGATGAGATGATACAGGATGAAGGGTCATTCAGAGAGACCCTTAGTAAGGGTTGGCTTACATCTGATATCTTGACAGAAACGTTATCTAAGTTCACTGGTGATTTAAACGAAGAACAGCTCAGAACAATGGGTTATACAGATGAGCAGATACAGTCAATAATCAAAATGGGAAAAACAGCAAATGACGCCGCAACCAAGGTTAAGACTTTCACCCAGCTGTTTGACACTTTAAAGGAGGCGGCACAGTCCGGATGGACACAGAGCTGGGAGACAATAGTCGGTGACTTCGAGGAAGCCAAGGAATTACTTACAGAAATAAGCGATATTTTCAGTGGGTTGATTAATGCTTCATCAGATTCAAGGAATAAAGTTCTTCAGGACTGGAAAGATCTTGGCGGACGAACTGATTTAATCGACGCTGCGAGAAATGCGTTCGAGGGTATTCTTAATATTGTCAAAGCCGTAAAAAATGCATTTAGTGATATATTTCCGCCAGTTACAGGAAAACAGCTTGCCGATATCACTGCGAGTATAAAAAATGCCACATTGCATTTTAAAAATTTTTGGAAAGTGGAAGAGAAAGGCGTTGATAAAATAATTCCGGTATTAGATAAGACATCTGCCAAATTCAAGCAAATATATGTCGTTGGTGAGGACGGTGTAAAGAAAGTTGTATCTAATGCTGATAAATTGAAAAACACATTTAAAGGCGCATTTGCAATTCTTGATATAGGCGTGCAGATAATAAAAGCCGTATCTAAGGGAGTCGGTGAGCTGCTTGGCGAAATTCTTCCGATGGGAAGCGGACTGCTGGATGTCACAAGTAATATGGGAGAATTCCTTGTCAGTGTTGATGAAACAATAAAACGCACAGATATTCTTGGCGAGACAGTTGAAAGAGTTGTCGATGTTGTGAAACTTTTAATCAACTACTTTAAAGATTTTACAGGAAATGCTTTCGTAAGCTATATAGAAGGCGGAGAAGGATTAGCGGGTGTACTGGAAGTAATATTTGATAAGATATCAGATATAGTGAGGCTGGTTTTCGACATTGCATCTGTCGTCACCGGTAAAGACTTAACTGGTATAGGTGAAAAGATAGTCAATGCTATTCAGGAAGTGCGGAACAAGGTTGTGGACTTCGCATACGACATTCAACAGAAATTCGATTTTCATCCTCTTGAAATGCTCCATTCACTTTTAGAACGAATACAGCTCCGGTTGTCACAGCTTGGTGAAGACGCAACTAAGACAAAAAGCATAGTTGTTTTAGCATTTGAGGCGATAGGTGATGCGTTGTCGAAATGTCAATTTCTAAAAATTCTTGAGGGAATATGGACGATAACATCAAAAATCGTAAGTGGCGTCGCCGGTTTGCTCGGAGGTGCGATTGAGTCATTCACCGAAGCTCTTCAAAATGCAGAATTTGACAATATTTTTGACCTGCTAAATTCAATAGCATTTGGTGGAATGGCGGCAGGGATAACCAAGTTTATGAACGGATTAACCGATGCGACAGGTAATGTATCCGGTATATTGGAAAGTGTTACAGGAATACTCGATGGTGTGAGAGGGTGTATTGAAGCATATCAGACGAATATTAAAGCTGGAACACTTATGAAAATTGCATCGGCTATAGCGATATTAGCGACAAGCATTGTTGTTATATCCCTAATTGACAGTGAAAAGTTATCACAATCATTAGGTGCAATAAGTGTATTATTCGCCAACCTTATGGCTTCAATGGCTATATTCAATAAGATAAGCGGTTCGATGAGCAATACCACAAAGGCGTGCGCTGGTATGATTACGATGTCGGTTGCAGTATTGGTACTAGCTTCTGCTTTGAAAAAAATTTCATCTTTAAACTGGGACGAACTATTAAGGGGACTGGCTGGGGTAGCCGGGTTATCAGCGGTTGTAGTGGCAGTTGCAAAACTTATGTCTGACAACAACGGACGGATTATCAAGGGCTCAACCGGACTCGTTATATTTGCTGCGGCAATAAAGGTGCTGGCTTCAGCATGTAGGGACATGGCAACCATGTCATGGTCAGAGGTTGCAAAGGGATTGACGGGTGTTGGTGTATTATTTGCAGAAATTGCATTGTTCTTACAGACTGCTAAGTTTAGCGGAAAAGCAGTAACAACCGCTACAGGAATAGTTATTTTAGTGGCTGCTATGAAAATTTTGACATCAGTATGCCGGGATTTCGGAGGTATGCAGTGGGGTGAAATCGGAAAAGGTCTTGCAGGAATCGGTGCGTTATTAGCTGAAATAGCAGTATTTACGAATGTAGCCGGAAATGCAAAGCATGTTGTGTCATCCGGGATAGCGTTAACTGCCATTGCAGGAGCTATGAAAATATTTGCGTCTGCTATGGAAGATTTCGGTGGTATGCAGTGGGATGAAATAGCCAAAGGGATTACAGCTATGGGAATCGCATTAGCCGAAGTAGCGTTGGCTATGAATCTTATGCCAAAGAATATGGTTTCAACCGGAACGGGGTTGGTAATCGTAGGAGCTGCACTTGAAATGCTGGCAAATGTATTGTCAAAACTTGGTCAGATGCAATGGGACAAAATAGGTCGTGGACTTACTACGATAGGAGTGGCACTTGTTGAGTTATCTATAGGGCTCAATCTTATGACGGGAACTCTTTCAGGCTCGGCTGCTTTATTTATTGCAGCAACAGCATTAGCCGTATTGACTCCTGTTTTATCCATATTAGGCGCTATGAGCTGGACTTCGATTGTAAAAGGTTTGTCATCACTTGCCGGAATATTCGTTATATTGGGAGTTTCAGGAGCTGTGTTATCGTCGCTTGTCCCTGCAATTCTTGGGTTAGCTGGCGCATTAGCATTGGTGGGCGTTAGTGCACTTGGAATAGGAGCAGGGTTATCTGCCATAGCGGTCGGAGTTACAGCACTTGCTGTCGCGTTGGCTGGTGGAACGACAGCAATCATGGCGTCATTAGCAGTTATCGTATCGGGAATTGCCGGCTTAATACCAGCAATCATGGTCCAGGTTGGCAACGGAATTATTGCGTTATGCCAGGTCATTGCAGATGGGGCTCCTGCCATTGGCAGAGCAATTATTTCAGTGTTATTATCGGTTATCGATGTGGCTGTAGAGTGTATTCCGCAACTTGCTTCTGGCATTTTACAAGTATTAGTTGGGGTACTTGAAGCTTTGGTTGTTTATACGCCTCAAATAGTTTCAAATATTATGCAGTTTTTGATTGGATTGCTTGGAGCCGTGGCAGAGAACCTTCCATCGCTGATTAAGGTAGCCGTTGAAGTTCTAATGTCTTTCTTTGCCGGAATTGTCGAAGCAATAAGAGGTATAGATGTTGGTGTATTATTGGAAGGAATTGCCGGCATAGGTATATTGTCTGCTATCATGGTGGCATTAAGTGCAGTAGCATCGTTAATACCGGGAGCTATGGTCGGTATTTTAGGAATTGGTGCGGTTATGGCTGAACTTGCATTGGTAATAGGAGCAATAGGAATATTGGCTCAATTACCTGGACTGTCATGGTTGATTGGTGAAGGTGGTAAGTTATTAGAGGGAATCGGAACGGCTATAGGTGGATTCATAGGCGGCATAATCGGTGGATTTATGGGTGGAATATCAAGCCAGTTCCCACAAATCGGAGAAGATTTGTCCGCATTCATGACAAATGTAACGCCATTCATTGATGGTGCAAGTGCAATAAAACCGGAAATGCTCACCGGAGTAAATGCTTTGGCTGAAACCATAATTACTCTTACGAAAGCAGATATTTTGCAGGGATTAACTTCTTGGATAACAGGAGGTTCGTCATTATCCTCGTTCGGGGAAGATTTGGTTCCGTTTGGAAATTCCATGAAGAAATTTGCAGAAGCAATCGAAGATATAGATATGGCAGATGTAGAAACAGCAGCATTGACCGGTAAGATATTAACTGAAATGGCAGATACAATACCGAAAACAGGTGGCTTAGTCTCATTCTTTACCGGCGAAAACGATATGGAAGATTTTGGAGAAAAATTGATACCATTCGGAAAGGCGATGAAAGAATTCTCGGATGCAGTGGATGGGTTAAATGCTGATGATGTAACTGCCGCAGCTATGGCTGGAAAAGCTATGGCGGAAATGGCTTCCACATTACCTAATTCGGGTGGGGTAGTCTCATTCTTTACCGGCGAAAACGATATGAATGACTTCGCTGACCAGTTGATACCATTCGGAAAGGCAATGAAGGAATACTCGGATGCTGTAGAAGGAATAAACGCTGACGCGGTTACAAATTCAGCAATTGCTGGAAAAGCCATTGTTGAATTGGCTAACACCCTTCCAAACAGCGGAGGTGTTGTGGGTTGGTTCCTTGGTGAAAACGATATTGGAGATTTTGCTACACAGCTGTCTCCATTCGGAAAAGCAATGAAGGAATACTCAGAAGCCGTGGAGGGAATAAATGCCGATGCAGTTACAAATTCGGCGATTGCGGGAAAAGCTATCGTAGAGCTTGCCGATACTTTACCAAACAGCGGAGGTGTTGTGGGTTGGTTTACTGGAAACAATGACATAGGTGAATTTGGTGAGCAGTTGATAATATTCGGTTCCAACTTTAAATCATACTCCGATTATATGGTTGACGTAAAATCGGAGGTAGTTACTGCGACAGCAAATGCAGCGGCATCTATTGTAGAACTTCAAAAGAGCCTTCCTAAGGAGGGCGGATGGTTTTCGGATGAAAAGACATTGTCAAGCTTCGGTAATGATATAGCATCGTTTGGCTCATACTTTAAAAATTTCTATGAGTACATAAGCAGTGTAAATGCTGAACAGCTATTACAAGTAATTGTCCAGATAGGAGAGCTTGTTAACATAGCAAAGGGTGTAAGCACGCTGGATACAAAAGGAATGAACGGCTTTAGCTCTGCGTTGACAACATTGGGGCAATCAGGAATCAATGATTTCATAAAGGAATTTACGGACTCCGACACCAGGGTAATAAGTACTGTGGATACATTTGTGGTAACTTTCATGGATGAAATAAATAACCAGAGCAGCAATGTATCATCAACATTTGTTACTATGGTCGATCAATCGCTTGAGGCAGTCAGCAATAAGCAGTCGGATTTCAATGTAAGCGGTTCAAACTTGATGTCAAAGATGATATCTGGAATTAAGTCGAAGGAAATTAACATAGCTGTGACAGTTTCCAATATTGTTACATCGTGCCTTAATTCCATCAACGAAAAGCAGACATTATTTTATAATGGTGGCTCAATATTGATGTCAAAGATGAGTAGCGGAATGGCATCAAGACTTAGGGAGGCTATAGATAATACTGAAAAAGTCTTAAACGGTTGTAAAGAAAAAATAGAGGCATATTATACAACATTTTATAATATCGGAAGCTATTTGGTCGATGGCTTTGCATCGGGCATTGACAAAAATACATATAAAGCATCTGCAACAGCAAAAGCGATGGCTGAAGCAGCAGCTACAGCAGCGAAGAAAGCATTGGATGAGCATTCGCCATCAAAAGTTGGATACCAGATTGGCGATTATTTTGGTGTCGCTTTTGTAAATGCAATCGGAGATTATGTTGAAAAGGCTAAAGACATAGGAAAGGAGCTTGGCAATTCGGCAAAGGGAGGGTTACAGAATTCAATTTTACAGTTGAAAGATATAGCCACCGGGGATTTACAGCTACAGCCAACAATAAGACCTGTGTTCGACTTGTCTGAAATTCAAAATGGAATTGATAAGACGGATTCATTACTCAACAGTTTGAATGGAAATTATATATCAACGTCCTTTGAATTGGCTAATCAGGCTCAGAATCGTATGGAATATGCCGGTACACAAGCTGATAACAATCAGATGAAGGTTGCAGTCGAGCAGCTAAATAAAGCAGTTGATAATCTTGGCAAAAATTCCGGTAATACCATAGAGAATACGTTCAATATTCGTGGTAGCAATCCGGAAGAAATCGCAGAAGAAGTATCCAATATTCTTCAAAGACAGATAGAGAGGAGGGATGCAACATGGGCATAATTGTATTCAACGGAGTATCATCGGCGGAGTTCAATATCCTTGTTGAGCATCCCCCTGGATACGAGATGCCGAAAAAAGATTATGAGGTAACCCATATACCGGGAAGAAACGGTGATGTGTATATCGATAAGGGGTCATATCAGAATGTTATGAGGTCATATGAAATTGCCGTTGGAGATGATGACAAGATGTTTGTTTCAATGGCAAATATGGTATCTGAGTGGCTCCATTCGGCATCTGGTTACAGCAGACTGGAAGATTCTTATGAGCCGGAATATTATCGCATGGCGGTATACAAGGAAGAGAACAGTATCCAGAATATTTTAAATCATGCTGGAAGAGCCACAATCCAGTTCGATTGCAAGCCGCAAAGATTTTTGAAACTTGGTGATATAGAGATTTATGCGACATCTGAAATCGTGTTGAGAAACCCTACAGGATTTTCGGCAAAACCGATAATTAGAATTAACGGGAGTGGTTCAGGGTGGCTCAATGTGGGGAATCAATCAGTTAACATTATCGACATAAATGAATATGTAACCATGGATTGTGAATTACAGGATGCATACAAGGGCGTTCAGAACTGTAATTCCAAAATTGAATTGGTTGATGGCATATTTCCAAAACTGGATGCCGGAGAAACAACAATCAATTTTAATGGCGGAATAACATCAGTGGAGGTGATACCAAGATGGTGGACACTTTGATTACGTTACATGAATCGAATGATAATATTGAAAATACATACAATCTTGGAATTGGCAGTTTATTCGAGGCGCTTAGTTGCGAAGTCACCGAAGAACGTAACGGTGAATTCGAGCTGGTTATGGAATATCCGATAACTGGAAAATGGTTCAGGGAGTTAAGGCTTAGGCGTATAATAATGGCGGAGCCTAATCCATATTCCGACCGGCAGGCATTCCGTATATATGCAATAACAAAACCAATCAATGGAATTGTGACATTGAATGCCGAGCATATAAGCTATGACCTGTCAGGGTATCCGGTACAGCCGTTTAAAGCTGATGGAATTAAAAATTCATTATCATCGTTAGTTTCGAATTGTGCTGTACCATGCCCTTTCAGATTTTCGACCAGCAGATTAACATCTGCCCAAATGACTGTGTCGAAGCCAGCCAGTATACGTTCGCTTTTGGGAGGAATGTCCGGCTCTCTGTTGGATATTTATGGTGGAGAATACGAGTTTGATAACTATGATGTAAAATTAGAAAATGAACGAGGAGCGGATAGAGGAGTAAGCATACGATATGGGAAAAATCTTACAGATTTGAAGCAGGAGGAGAATTGCAGTTCGGTGTATACAGGAGTTTATCCGTTCTGGTATTCCGAACAAGACGGATTGCTTCAGCTTTCAGAGAAAATCGTGTCTGCTCCAGGGACTTATGATTTTACAAGAATTTATCCGTTAGACTTATCACAGGAATGGGTTGAAAAGCCTACGGAGGAACAAATAAGAAGCAAAACAGAATCATATATAAAAGCAAATAACATAGGTGTACCTAAGGTATCTCTGACAGTGTCATTTATCCAGTTGGCACAGTGTGAGGAATATCACAACTATGCGTTATTGGAAAGGGTGCATCTATGCGATACGGTAAGTATTGAATTTGCGGAGTTAGGAGTTAGTGCCAAAGCTAAATGTATAAAAACCGTATATGATGTAATTACAAGAAAGTATAAGTCAATCGAACTCGGGGAAGCCCGGAGTAATCTTTCATCAACAATTTCAAGCCAAAATCAGGCAATTCAGGAGAATATATCAAAAACCTTTATGCAGCAGGCTATAGAAAATGCCACGAAGCTTATCAGTGGAGGTCTTGGCGGATATGTCATCATTCATAGCAGTACCGGCGGAAATCACCCGGATGAAATTCTTATTATGGATACGGACGATATCAATACAGCGTCAAAGGTATGGCGTTGGAATAAGGGAGGGCTTGGGTATTCGTCTACCGGATACAATGGTCCATATGCACTTGCCATGACACAGGACGGACAGATAGTTGCCGATTTCATCACAACAGGAACTATGAGCGCCAGCTTAATAAATGGCGGAGTATTAAACATCGGGGGGCTGAATGATGCAGATGGCATAATATATGTAAAAGACGGCGATGGAAAAATCCTTGTAACATTGGATAAAAATGGAATATCTTTGACAAATGGGTGCACAATCTCATGGAATAATGTTTCAGACCAGCCTGATATACCATCAGATAGCTACATAACGAAGATAACGAAGGACACGGTATCGTCTGAATACATAAAAGGCTTACGTCTTGAAGTGGGTAATGAGATTTCAATGGGAGCGGATGCAGTTATCTCATGGAATAATGTTTCAGACCAGCCTGATATACCATCAGATAGCTACATAACGAAGATAACGAAGGACACGGTAACAGCCGAATATATATCAGCGCTAAAAGCATCCGCTGGAGCACTTGCAATAGCAGACGATTCTGGTGGTTGGAATATCATAGCAAACTCAGCGGGTTGGTGGGTTGTTGGTAAAAATCCCGCAACTGGAGAAAGGAACGATGTAGCAACACCAGCTTATTTCATGGATGTAACCGGTAGGATTTATATGTATATTGGTGGGATTCTTCGATATAAAAACGAAGGTGAATTTCTTACAGGTGCATGGGCTAGTTCTTCAGGAGAATATAGGTCGCACAGAACCAGATGGTACAATATTGCAGTCGCCTGTGATGATACATCAGATATACGTTGCAAAAATACTTTAAGAGCACTAGATGATGAGAAATATATGGAAGAGCTTTTCGATAGTTTAAAACCAACGGCTTTTTATTACAATGCAGACAGTGGATATGTCGAAACTCAAAGACACCTCGGATTTATTGCACAAGACGTTGAGAAATCCATTAATGATATAGGAATTAAAGAAGATATGGCATTATTCGATCATATGGATAAGGACAAACTTGGAGTGGATAAGCAGGAAATCATCGCATTATGTGTCTGGCAGATTCAGAAACTAAAAAAACGTGTCGACGAACTTGAAAAATTTATAAGAAGTGGAGGTGATAATTGATGAATGTATATACACCGGATGGCTCAAAAATAGTGCATTATACATACGCCGATATGTCGAACCGACAAATAACACGCCCGGTTCATCTTGTCCAATATGATGATGCGTTACCTGTTATAGCCGTAAAGTTGTATAATGATGGGCAGAAGTACACGATACCCGATAATGCTACAGTCAATATCAGATGTGGGAAAACAGACGGAAAGATAGTGTATAATCCAGCTTTAGGATGTGATTCTTCAAGACATGTTGTGTATTTTGAAGTAACGGCACAGATGACACTTCTGGCTGGAGATATGACGCCTGTGATCGAAATTGAATTAAGCAATGGAAGTGCGTGTAGCGGAGCTATTGCGTTGAGCATTGATTATAACCCTGTTCAAAATGATAACATACGCTCTACAAATGAATACCTTACAGCTAAGCAGTATGCAGAACAGGCGGTAAATGCAGCGGCACGGGCTTATAATTCAGCAAGTCAAGCAGATTCAGCTAAGATAGGAGCCGATAGTGCAAGCGATGTTGCACAGTCAGCAGCAGCTGAGGCACAGAAAAGCGCAGTAGAGTCGAATAACAGTGCTAGTTTAGCAGCTACGTCAGCATCTGATGCATCGATGAGCAGTAAGTTGGCAGAGCAAAGCAAACAGGAGGCTCAGTCGGCATCAACGGACGCAAGTGCATCTGCACAAAAGTCTAAACAGTACGCCGTAGGCGAGAACGATAGTTCTAAATACTATTACGAGCAGGCAAAAGCAATATCAGAAGGATTTACAGGGGCATTGCGACCTATGGGTACGATTGCTTTTTCTCAGCTTCCATCTATTAGTGACGCTACGGCTGGAGACATGTATAATATATCCGATGAGTTTATTACAACTACTGACTTTAAGGAAGGTGATGGAAGAACCCAATCAGCTGGCACGAACGTGTATAAGACTGTTGACGGATATTGGGACTGCCTTGCGGGTACTCCTGTCACCGGAATTAAGGGCACAAAAGAGACTACATTCCGACGAGGTAATGTAAATATTACAGCCTCAGATGTAGGGGCGGTAGCAGATGATGGTGATGCAACTAACACAACAGTTGCATTTACCGAAGCAACAGCAAGAGCAAACATATCCACAGGCGAGAAGCTGTCTGTGCTGTTTGGTAAAGTCAAGAAGTGGTTTTCCGACCTTAAGCCTCATGCGTTCAAGGACACGGTTAATAATCTTACAACTACCGCAACCGGAAGCGCTCTCGATGCTACACAGGGTAAGGTACTTAACGAAGCGATTGCTAAGAATGTAGAGGACATTTCTACACTAAATAGCAATTTAGCAGAACTGCAGTTCAAAGTTCTCACCGCGCAGCTGCCATCGTCCAGAACAGCGTTTTATCTTGGGACTTTCGCGGATAGTCCCGAAAAGGGTTACATAGTGTCAGCCATGTGCTCTACCGACAAGATAACGTGGATTAGTGCAGACAAAATATCTGACATCGCTTTCACTGTAAACGCAGCCAACAATGGACAGGGACAAGTGCGCGGAGACATTGGCAACGAGGCTTATTATGGTAGATGGTGTAAAGTGATTGTAGCAACTACTTAATGCGCATGAGGA
>ERZ791903.2903-NODE-2903-length-11694-cov-12.197010_pt1 | contig 11694 bp, 6 predicted proteins | sample MGYA00510148_ERZ791903 | MGnify/ENA primary metagenome ERZ791903 (study PRJEB30046, sample SAMN00792080) | human gut metagenome | study: EMG produced TPA metagenomics assembly of the A metagenome-wide association study of gut microbiota in type 2...
CAACGATCAGAGTGATGGCCAGCATCATCATAATAATGGCGTTGTTGCTGAGCCACTTGCCCACAGCCTTGCCATTCAATTTTTTGGTAGCTTCCACGATAGACAGCCTCCTTAATTACTGATTTGCCGCAGCTGCGTCAGGTGCGGTCTCGAACTGGGTAGCCAGTGCCATGATGTTTTCCTGCGTAGCGTCCTTGCCGTCGATAAAGCCGGTGATGCGGCCGTCGCACATGACCATGACACGGTTGGACATACCGATGATCTCGCTCATTTCGGAGGAGATCATGATAATGCTCTTGCCCTGCTTGGCCAGATCGGCGATGATGCAGTAAATTTCATACTTTGCACCGACGTCGATGCCGCGGGTAGGCTCGTCCAGAATGAGCACATCGGGGTTGTTGGCAAGCCAGCGGGCGATCAGCACCTTCTGCTGGTTGCCGCCGGAAAGGCTCTTGATCTGAGTCTTGGGGCTGGGTACCTTGATGGCCATCTTTTCCTTGTTGGTAGCCACCAGATCGAGGATCTTTTTGTTGTCCAGCATGATGGGGCCCTTGCGCAGGGCATCCAGTGATGCAATGGAGATGTTATCGGCAACGCTCAGCACGCCCAGAATGCCGGTGGCACGGCGGTCCTCGGTCAGCAGAGCAACGCTCTTCTGGATGGCATCGCGGGGCTGCTTGATGTTGACCTCTTCGCCCTTGATCCACACCTTACCAGAGGTATGGGCACGCAGGCCGAAGATGCCTTCCATCAGCTCGGTGCGCTGTGCGCCCACCAGACCGGCCACGCCCAGGATCTCGCCTTTTTTGATCTCGAAGCTGCAGTGGCGGAAGGAACGCGGATGGATGGAGGTGAAGTCCTCCACCTTCATCATGACCTCGTCCGAGGGATGGTTCTCCAGCGGGGGATACAGGTTGGACAGCTCACGGCCGACCATCTTTGCAATGATCTCTTCCTTGGTCATGTTGGCAACGTCCCACTTACCGATGTACTGGCCATCGCGCATGATGGTGACTTCGTCCGCGATCACCTTGATCTCGTCCATCTTGTGGCTGATATAGACCAGTGCCACGCCCAGAGCCTTCAGCTCGCGCATGATGCGGAACAGAGATTCCACTTCGTTTGCGGTCAGCGAGGAAGTGGGCTCGTCCAGGATCAGCACCTTGCAGTTTGCGGAAACAGCCTTTGCAATTTCCACCATCTGCATCTGTGCGATGCTCAGAGAGCCAAGCTTTGCATGGGGGTTGATCTCCAGCTTCAGCTTTTTCAGCAACTCCTCCGTATCCTTGTACATTTTGGCGTGATCCACCACCGTAACAGGACCGTACTTTTTGGTGGGGTAGCGGCCCAGCCAGATGTTCTCGGCCACGGTGCGTGCCGGGATCGGCTGCAGTTCCTGATGCACCATGGCAATGCCGCGGTTCAGTGCATCCAGAGGGGTGGTGATGGTAACTTTTTCGCCCTCGTATTCAATTTCGCCCTCGTCCATCTTGTAAATGCCAAACATGCATTTCATCAGTGTGGACTTACCGGCGCCGTTTTCACCCATCAGCGCCATGACCTTACCGGGGCGAAGCTCCAACTGGGCGTGATCCAGCGCTTTGACGCCGGGGAAGGTCTTGACCACGCCTTTCATTACCAGACGGTATTCTGACATTCCGTAGAGCCTCCTTGTCGTTTGTTATAAGGCCGCAGAAAAACCTTTTTTCAAAACAAGGCGCGTGCGCGGAGAATATTTCTCGCACGCACGCGCTTTATAGCTTTGTTCAAGCCGTCAAGGTCCACTGCGCACCTTGCATTGTTTCAGGAAAACTTTGGTCTTACTTCACGTACTCGGAAGCGTTGTCCTTGGTCACCTTCACATAGTCGACCCAGTAGTACTGCTCGACCTTGGAGCCTTCAACGTACAGCTTGGTAGCCTCAGCAGCTGCGGTAGCCTGACCCACGTCGTCGTTCAGCACGGTACCGGTCATGTTGCCATCCAGAACGTCCTGAACAGCCTCAGCCAGTGCATCGACACCAACCAGATAGATGTCCTTGCCGACGGTGCGGTTAGCCTGCTGGATGGACTGCAGAGCGCCCAGTGCCATTGCGTCGTTGTTGCAGAAGACAACTTCGATCTTGTCGCCGTACTGAGACAGAGCGTTTGCAACGTCCTGCTGAGCGGTGGTCTGATCCCAGTTGTCCAGGTACTCGTACAGGCACTCAACTTCCTTGCCGGCATCGGTCAGGGCCTTGATGGAGTACTCGGTGCGGTACTGAGCATCGATGTTCTCGGGGTCGCCCTTGCACATAATGTAGGTGATCTTGCCGTCGCCGTTGATATCGCCCTGAGTCTCGGTCTCCAGGATCAGCTCGCCCTGATAAGTACCGGACTGACGTGCGTCAGCACCAACGTAGCAGCACTTGTCTGCGTAAGAATCCAGAACGCTCTTGTCGGGCTCACGGTTGATGAAGACGATAGGAGTCTCAGAGGGCTTGACGGTATCAACGATGGTCTGTGCGGAAGTGGTCTGCACGGGGTTGATGACCAGCACGTCCACGCCCTGCTGCAGGAAGGTGTTGATCTGCTCGGTCTGGGTGTTCTGGTCGTTCTTGCCGTCCATGATGGTGACGGAGTAGCCCATGTCCTTCAGGTACTCTTCCAGATCGGAGCGGTACAGGGTCATGAAGTTATCAGCAAACTGATAGATGCAAACGCCGATGTTGGCAGAGCCGTTGGTAGCAGCAGCAGAAGCAGCGGTGGAAGAAGCAACGCTGGAAGCAGCGGTGCTGGTGGAGGAAGAGCCGCCGCAGGCGGTCATAGCAGCAGTTGCACCAACAACAGCAGATGCCTTCAGGAAGTCACGACGCGAAATCATTTTCATAATAATGTTCTCCTTCAATTCGTATCTCAGCATTTTCACAGGAGCAATCTTGCATGCACCTGTAATTCCTGCTCGTATTATACCCTTGCAGCACCCCACTGTTCAAGAGAACAAGTTCACAAGATTGACGGATTTATTTTGTGCTATTTCAACAAATGGTTTATAGGGTCGATGATTTCTTTTCGCGAAGCATCACAATTTTTCATGCTTTTGCAACCGTTAGATAAATATAAAAATGATGTGTTGTTTTTCTTTCAAAAAGATTACAAAATGTTGCATCGTTCGGTTTTTGCAGCTTTTTCATTTCTTGTATATCTTGAAAAATATTTTCAGGAATAGTTCACCCCTGTTCTTCCGCATTTTTTCTCTTCATTTCCGCAATTTTCTGCAAATCGTCTGTCATTCCCGGTTCCTGCCGCCCGTCTTTTTGCAAAGAAAATGCCCGGAAGCTTTCCTGAGCCTCCGGGCATTCCGATCCGAGTATCTTTTACAGATGCAGCAGCATCTTTGCAATGTTGAAGTAGATCAGCAGCGTGGTGGTATCCACAATGGTGGTGATCAGGGGTGAAGCCATCACGGCCGGATCCACATGCAGCTTTTCTGCCGCCACCGGCAGAATGCCGCCGATCAGCTGCGAGAGCAGAACGGTGCAGATCAAAGTCAGGCACACCACCAGCGCCACCGGAGCCGCGATACGGTCAAACACCAGCAGTTTTACAAAATTGCATACGGCCAGCGTGCCGCCGCACATCAGGGCTACGCGGCTCTCACGCCAGAGGATGCGGGGCAGGTCGTGGGGCTGGATGTCGCCCACTGCCATGCCGCGGATGATGGTGGAAGTGCTCTGGCTGCCCGCGTTGCCGCCTGCATCGGTCAGCATGGGGATGTATGCAGTCAGCACGGTCACAGCGGCCAGTGCGTCCTCATAGCCGCGAATGACCAGACTGGAGAAGGTGGCGCTGATCATTAAAAACAGCAGCCACGGTGCGCGGCTCTTATACAGATCCCACATGCTCTGCTTGAAGTAGGGCTTGTCGGAGGGGCCGATTGCGTTCATCTTTGCAATATCTTCGCTGGCCTCGTCCTGCAGGATGCTGATAGCATCATCAATGGTCACGATGCCCACCAGCCGGTTTTCCGCGTCCACGACTGGAATGGCCAGAAAGCCGTATTTCTCGAACAGGTTGGAAACATCCTCCTGATCGGTGGTGGTGCTCACGCTGACCACATTGAAATCCATCAGGTCCTTGATAGGCTCTTCTGTGTTCTTTGCCAGCACCAGCGCCCGCAGGGACACCACGCCGATCAGCCTGCGGCTGTCATCGGTCACATAGCAGTTGTTGATGGTCTCCTTGTCAAAGCCATTCCTGCGGATGGCCTCCATGGCCTGTGCCACGGTCATGTCCGGCCGCAGCTCCATCAGCTCGGTGGTCATCACGCCGCCGGCTGAGTCCTCCGGGTACTTGAGCAGCTCATTGATCATGCGGCGGGTGGCGGGGTCGGCCTGACCCAGAATGCGCTTGACCACGTTGGCAGGCATTTCCTCCACAAGGTCGGTGGCATCGTCCACGAACAGTTCGTCCACCACAGCCTTCAGCTCGGTATCGGTCAGGCCGTCGATCAGCTTCTGCTGGGTCTCAGGGGTCAGTTCGGTGAACACATCTGCGGCCAGATCCTTCGGGCACAGACGGAACAGCACCGGGAGCTTTTCTGCGGGCAGATCCTCAAACACCGCCGCAAGGTCGGGCGCGGGCAGAGTTTCCATCACATCCCGCAGGCTCTGGTATTTCTTGGCATCGTCCAGATTTGCCAGCATGGTCTTGAGGGTATCGATCGAGATTTCAGACATAAAAAAGCTGCCTCCTTTTCAGTGGCAGCTCTCGTTTCTTCTTTTCAGGGAACACAAACACGCACCGTGTGCATTCACACACAGCAGGGTCTGCGCAAAGCAGAAACGGCGGCTGCCATCATATAAAATAATCGGGGAGAAAGACTGCTGCTACTGCCAGCAGGTTCCATGACAACCACCTCGTTTTCCTGTTGTAAAAAGACACTTTTTGCCTTTTCCGCCCATTACTTTACCACTGCTTTTTTGCCGCGTCAACCCTGCTTTTTAAATTTTTCCGTTTCTTTACAAAAAGTAAAAGTGCCCGATGACATTTTTCGTATCATCAGGCACTTTTATCCTGTCAGCGCATGTCCCGGGCGGGATGGAAGGCTCTTTGCTTACAGGGTCTCTACCGTATCAAACATTTCTTTTGCGGCTTCCACAGCATCCTTGCTGCCAAACACCACCCGCACGCCGTTTGCCATGGCGGCACCCAGCTCTGCGGCCTGCTCCTTCAGCAGTGCGGCATCCACCGCACACAGGGCCTTGCGGTCTGCCGCCATCATTTCATCAGTGATGCCGCAGAAATACCGGCGGTCCGTCTCGCGGGCCTCAGCACGCGGCTTGCGGGGGGTGTCCAGCTTGGCCACAGTACCCACAATAAAATCGTTCAGGTCTTTTTCGGTGTACTCCCGTGCTGCCAGTTCTGCCGGACCTTTTGCAAAGGTGTCGTAGCTTTCCTTTACATGGGGGTCGCGGTAGGTGTACAGGTATTCCACGCCGTCCGAGGAGAGCATTCCGGTGCCGTAAGCGCCGCCCACCTCGCGGATGTTGTGCCACAGGTATTCGTAGCTCATCACGCGGGCCAGCGCCTTGCGGTCGCTGCGGCGCTCCATGGGCCATACCTGTACATCGTAGTTCACACCGCCGTCAATGATAAATGCTTCGTTCACCGGCGGTGTCAGCGGCTCCACATAGGGCTTTGCCGCAGCGCGGCCCTCGGCAGCAAAGCGGCTGTCCGGCAGCAGAGTGCGCAGCTTTGCAAGGGCATCCTCGCTGCCGTACAGGCTGACCGTCAGCTCCGCGTGCTGCAGCACCTCTGTGCGCAGGGCATCCAGCTTTTCACCCAGTGCTGCCCAATTGCCGCGCTCCTGCACGCCGCACAAGAACTTGTAATAGCTCACACCGCTGCAGCGTTCACTCACCGCACCGTCCACCGTGTAGTGGGCACTGGCGCGGGTGGCTGCGTATACATTGCCCTGCTGGATGAACTGCTGTTCCATGTTCAACTTCTGCTGGCTCAGCACCCGTGCAAAAGCAGCTTCTGCCGCCGGGCCGGTAAGGATGGTATCATACAGCCATTCGCCGCCCAGCTCCACAGCCTTTTCCAGACTGCGTTCCAGCAGGCTCAGGCACAGGCTCAGCTTGGCATGGCAGGGTGCACCCTCCTGCCGCCCAGTCCAGATGTCCAGCTGGGTGCGGCTGTCGCCCAGCCATGTACTGCGCAGAGTGTTCAGCTGCTGAGCGGTGTGTTCGGTGCTGTCCAGCTCGTCCAGCACATCGGTCAGCAGGTCCAGATACGGCATGTCCTCAGGCTTCACATTACCGAGGTCATAGTAGAAGTTCAGGTATAGGCTGCCTGCCGAAGGGTGATGCACCAGCTGCGCACCGGCCAGAAGTTCCCGCTCGCCTGGGGCTGTCCTTGCTCCGTCGCCAAGGTCGGCAACGGTCAGCGGGTGCTCCAGCACAAGCTTGCCGTCGGTGCGGATGGGTTCGCCCTCCTCCTTTTCAGGCAGGGTGGGCACCTGCACCACCTGCACCGGAGCCGGTGCAAACAGCTCACGCAGCAGCTCATTGAACCAGCCATCGGCCATCTTTTCCCGCAGGGAAGCAAACAGCCTGTCCGTGTGCAGCAGCAGGGCAGGGTCGCCGGTGTGCAGCCAACCGGTGGAAGCGTTGATGGCATCCAGCACGCCGTCTGGCAGGGTGCCCGGGCGCTCCAGCGATGCAAACTCTGCTGCGTTCAGCGAAGCCAACAGCAGTTCCTGCGGGATGCCCTCGGCCAGAATGCCGTCCACCGCCTTGCGCACAGCGGCAGCGAACTTGCGGGCGCTCTCCTCGGTGGCACCGCGCAGCACCAGTTCCAGCACCGGCTGCAGGGTGCTGTCGTCAAAGCCAATGTCAATATCTGCGCCCAGCTTTTCGGCCAGCAGCGCCGCCTTCAGCGGGGAGTTATTGGTGCCAAGCAGGGCATCCAGCAGGATCTCCACGCCCAGCTGCCGCTCCCGGTCTGCAAAGGCACCGGTGTACCATGCCAGAGCACACTGCACCTCGTCCGGCTCCGGGTTTTCGGTATAGTAGGGCAGTTCCACGCAGGCACCCGCCTGCTCGTGCTGCACGGTCAGCTGCGGACGGCTGGTGCCCTTGGGCATTTTGGAGAGATAATCCCTGTCCAGCAGTTCCAGCTTTTCAGCCATATCCATTTTGCCATAGAGGGTAATGCAGCAGTTGTCGGCGCTGTAGTGGCGGTGATATACCCGCTTATACTTTTCATAGGTCAGCGCCGGGATGCTGGCCGGGTCACCGCCGGAAACAAAGCCGTAGGCCGTATCCGGGAACATGGCCCGTTCCAGTGCATTTTCCAACTGAGCATCCGGTGCAGCCAGAGCGCCCTGCATCTCGTTGTACACCACTCCGCTCACAGTGCCGTCGGCACTGCGGTGCCAGCCCTCCTGCTCAAACACGCTCTTGTCCACCATAGCCAGCGGGCAGAACACCGCGTTCAGGTAGACATCCATCAGGTTTTTAAAGTCGGTCTCATTGGGCGTAGCGAACGGGTAGACCGTCTTATCCGGGAAGGTCATCGCATTCAGGAAAGATGCCATGCTGCTTTTGAGCAGCTGCAAGAACGGCGAGGTCACCGGGTATTTTTCGCTGCCTGCCAGCACCGAGTGCTCCAGAATGTGGAACACGCCGGTGTCATCGGACGGGAAGGTGCCAAAGCCGATGCCAAACGCCTTGTTACTATCTTCATTTTCCACCAGCAGCACCGTGGCACCGCTCACATCGTGGGTAAGCACGGTCAGAGTTCCGTGCTGTTCAGGGCAGTCCTCGGTACGCACGAGGGTATAACCGGGAAATCGTTCCATTTCGTTTTCTCCTTTGTGGTTTTGAAATCGTTTGACACTATTGTATCATTCGCCGCTCAAAAAGACAATTGTCGGTTTGTTAATTATAACCAGAAGGGCGTTTTTAACCATTTGCTTCCCGTGAAAAAGGAAACAAGCCGGCCCCGCAGGGCTGGCTTGTTTGCAAAATTATAAAATAATATTTCCTCTGATATTGCCAAAGCGAAAGCATCGGCAATTTTAAATCGTATTTTTTACACCTGTTTTGCACCCTCAGTCCGGCAGGACACCCGGAACAGCACAAAGCCCACTGCAAACAGCAGCGCCAGCATCCCAATGCCCACATTGGCGCTGCCGGTCAGCTGGCTGCCCACGCTCACGATCATGGTGCCAAGGAAGGACGCGCCCTTGCCGCAGATGTCGAACAGGCCAAAGTATTCGCCGGATTTTTCAGCCGGGATGATCTTGGCAAAGTGGCTGCGGCTCAGTGCCTGCACGCCGCCCTGGAACATGCCCACCAGCACGGCCAGTACCCAGAACTGCCACTGGCTGGTCAGGAAGAAGGCGAACACCGCAATGCCGGTGTAGGCCGCGATGCAGACCGGGATAAGCTGGCTGGACGGGTATTTTGCACTCAGCCGTCCAAAGATCAGCGCCGAAGGGAAGGCCACGATCTGCGTTACCAGCAGGGCCAGCAAAAGGCCGGTGGTCTCCAGCCCCAGTGCCGTGCCGTAGGCGGTGGCCATATCGATGATGGTATACACGCCGTCGATGTAGCAGAAGAAGGCCAGCAGGAACCAGAACACCTGCTTATCCTCGCGCAGATGCTTGAGGGTGTGGCCGATGCGCACAAAGCTCTGCCGGATGGCGTGCTGCTCTACCTCCACATAGTTGATCTGCTTATAGTTCCGCAGCAGCGGCAAGGTGGTGCCCAGCCACCACACAGCGGTGATGAGCAGCGCCACGGAAAGGGCGGTCATCTGGCTCAGACCGATAGCCCCGCTGCCCAGCACCAGTGCCAGACACACCACAAAGGGCACGCAGCTGCCAATGTAGCCCCATGCATAGCCCTGCGAAGACACAACATCCATGCGTTCCGGGGTGGTCACATCGCCCAGCATGGAATCGTAGAACACCAGACTGCCCGAAAAGCCGATCTTTGCAAGGATGAAGATGATCAGGAACGGAAGCCATGTAGTGGCAAGGCCCATGGCACAGCAGCCTGCCACGCCCACGAACAGGCAGAGCATGAAGATGGGCTTTTTAAAGCCTCTGGTATCGGCCAGCGTGCCCAAAATCGGCCCCAGCACTGCCGTGATCACCGTGACCACCGAGCTTGCATAGCCCCAGTAGGCCAGATAGTTCACCGAACTCAATCCCCCGGCCTCGGCCAGCGCATTAAAGAAAATGGGCACCAGTGTGGCGATCATCAGCACAAAGGCCGAGTTGCCCACATCGTACAGGATCCATGACCGCTCCAGCGGGGTCACCTTGAATTTTTCGCTTTGCATTTTTACTCTCTCCCTGCACCGCCGGGCGGTGCCCCCTCATTTTTTTGTGCCCGCTCAAAACTCCCCGAAGGTGTGGTCAAAGGCCTTGCTCAGGGGCTGGTCCGTGTCCAGCTTTGCCACAAATTCCAGGATCAGCGTTTCTGCCAGCGGAAGCGCCTGCGCATACAGTTCTTCCAGCCGCTTGCCGCTCTCCACGCACTTCGGGTTCGGCTGCGGATCTGCCACAAGGCCGTGCAGCATGTCGTATTTGCCCACCACCTTCATGCCTGTCAGCACCATCCAGCGCTTGACAGGATTGGATGCCTGCAGCAGCCTGTGCACTGAGATCATGCCCTTGAGCGAGTCCAGCGCCACCTGCTCCGAGATGCCCTCGTAAAAGGGCGCGATCGCCTTTGCATTCTGTTCCGACGGGTGGATATGGCTGGCTGTGAAAAACTTCAGCGGGTCCAGCCCGTCGCGGCGCAGCAGCATGTTGTCAAACTCGGTCTCGATCTCGCAGTGGGTCACGCCGCTTTCCCGGGTAAACTGCTCCACATACGGGTGGCAGGTGCTGTCCAGCGCAAAGTGGCAGACAAAACCCAGTGCATAGGCCAGCGCAGCATCCCGGTCTGCCTCGCAGTGCACCACCCTGCGCGCCCGGTCAAAAAAGACCCGCCCCGGCTCCTCGTGCATGGCGTTGCCCAATGCACCCACCGGGTTGGACTTGGCAGCATGGTAATAAAACAGCAGGTCCGGCCCATGCAGGCCGATATCGTAAAGCTCACGGTTCTGTTCCAGCTGAGCACGCAGTTCATCCGGCAGATGTTCCAGCACATTGACACCGAAGCGGCGGTGCGCATAAGTTGACGGCATGGCAGATTCCTCTCTTTCTCTCCGACAGGGTGCACAAAACGTCCCCCGGTTTTTGCGTTCTGTTTCAGTATAGCAGAAAGTTTCCCGACCTTCTACCCTTTTACGTCTGATTTCGGTAAAAAATTTGAATTATTTTGTGTTTTCGGCCAGTGGGCAGGCCGCGCAGCAAAAAAGGCACAGCCATCTGCAGACAGCTGTGCCTTCTCCCTTAAAATTCAGACTTTTTCGTAGCCCTGCGGCATCTCGTTCTTCCGGTTGCGGTCCATCAGGGTGCGCAGCGCGTCGCTGGCGCTCATGCCCTCCTTCACGATGGCGTTCACCGTCTGCACAATGGGCATTTCCACATTGTACTTTGCTGCCAGCTCCATAGCGGCAGGCAGTGCATTGATGCCCTCCACCACCATGCCGACCTCCTTCACGGCCTGCTCCGGGCTTTTGCCCTTGCCGATCAGAATGCCCGCACGATTGTTGCGGCTGTGCATACTGGTCGCCGTCACGATCAGGTCGCCGATACCGGCCAGACCCGCAAAGGTGTGGATGTTGCAGCCCATGGCCACGCCCAGCCGGGCGATCTCGGCAATGCCGCGGGTGATGAGGGCTGCGCGGGCGTTGTCGCCGTAGCCAAGGCCGGTGGAGATGCCAACACCCAGTGCAATCACATTCTTCAGCGCGCCGCTCAGCTCCACGCCCTTGATGTCGGCGTTGGTGTACACACGCATACAGGTGTTGCTGAACACATCCTGCACATACTCGGCAGCGGCTTCATCCGGGCAGGCCGAAACGATGGTGGTGGGCATGTCCAGCGCCACCTCTTCCGCATGGGTCGGGCCGGAAAGGGCCACCAGCTTTGTGTTTTGGGGGCCACCCTCTTTGTTCAGCTCGTCGGCAATGACCTCAGTCATGGTATATAAGGTGTCCGGCTCCATGCCCTTTGCAACGTCCACAAGGATCTGGCCGTCCGGGATGTAAGGCCGGGCCTTGGCCGTGGTGGAGCGCACAAATACCGACGGCACTGCAAACAGCAGCACATCCTTGCCAGTGCACACTTCCTCAATGCTCTTGGTAAACTGCAGCTCTTCCGGGATCTTCATGCCCGGCAGATTGGGGTGCACCCGCGTAGCGGAAAGGTTCTCCACCTCAGCCGGAAGCGCCGACCACACCTGCACATCATTGCCGCTGACACACAGCATCCGTGCCAGAGCCATGCCCCAGGTACCTGCACCCAGAACGCCAATTTTTTTCTTCGTCACGTTCGTGTCCTCCGTGTCTGCACCGCGCAAAGGGCACTGCACCCTCTGCGGTGAATTTGCGCCTGTGCCGGGCCAAGCCCGGTGCGCGTTGTTATGTTCATTGTACACGAAAGCCGGTGCGCCGTCAACCGCTTGCCGCATTGCACAAAGTTTTTTAGATGGGTCGTCCATTTTTGTACACATCACACGTTTTGAGCAAACCGTTTGCACTCCATCCGGATTCATGCTATAGTATTCTGGTAGGTTTTGTAGGAATTT
>ERZ791903.2916-NODE-2916-length-11659-cov-7.534040_pt1 | contig 11659 bp, 10 predicted proteins | sample MGYA00510148_ERZ791903 | MGnify/ENA primary metagenome ERZ791903 (study PRJEB30046, sample SAMN00792080) | human gut metagenome | study: EMG produced TPA metagenomics assembly of the A metagenome-wide association study of gut microbiota in type 2...
GCGGATGCCCTGCTCGCTGATCCGGGCAAAGGCGGGCTGCAGGGCGGTCATCAGCTCGGTCTTGAGCTGGCCGTCCAGCGCGTCGCGGGTGTAGGCGTTTTCCACATTGCCGCAGACATTGGTGTAAAACAGGATGGGGTTGACCACCCGGTAGCTGTACTCGCCGAAGCACCGGATGCCGATGTCGATATCGATGCCGGCGCGCTGGTCCACCACCCGGAAAGGCACCGGGTTGGGGGTGCCGTACTTGTTGCCGGTGAGCTCCCGGGTATTGATATAGTAGATGCGCTGGTCGGAACCGGCCTGCCCGCCAAAGCTGAACCGCTTGCCCAGCTCGGCAAACACGCTGTCGATGTTCTTCAGCCCGCCGCTGAGCAGGGAGGGCTGGGTGCCGGTGCTGTAGGTGTACTCGCCGGGTTCGGCACAGAGGTCCACCACCTTGCCCTGCTCCACGATCAGCACGCACTGGCCGTCGGCCACGGCGATCACAGAGCCATCCGAGATGACGTTCTCGCTGCCGTGCCGGTTGGCAGCGCGGCCATTGGTCCGTTTCTGGCCCTTGACGGCCAGTACCTCCGCAGGCAGAGCGTCACAATAAAAATATTCCTTCCACTGGTCGCCCATCACGCCGGATGCCGCGCCCAGAGCTGCTTTGATGAGACCCATAACTTCAATCTCCTTTTGTGCCGGGCAGTGCCCCAAAGCAGAGAGTGGCTCCCCCGGGCGCTGCGGAATTTGGGACAAGTATAACATAATCCGGGAAATTGTAAAAGCGATTTGGCAAAAAGGCGAAAGAAAAACTTATTCTTGCTTTTTTGCCCCGGCGGGTGTACAATACCCTACGAAAAACAAAACACAGGGGAGCTCGTAAGGCGGGCTGAGAGGAAGTAACCAAACTTCGACCCTTGACCTGATGCGGATAATGCCGCCGTAGGAAGTCATAGGAAAATGATTTTTTGCAGGAGGCACCGCTGTGGTGTCTCCTGTTTTTTGTTACCGCAAGCCGCCGCAACGGGCGGCTCCGGGCTGAGGGGGAGCGCCCTGAGCCTTGAAATAACTGCGATGGGAAGCCGTGTTCCGGCGTGAGAGGAGGCCAGCAAGCCTCGACCGCTTTTTGAGAAAGAGGAGTTACCAATGAAAAAATTCTCTGTGAAAAAGCTGGCTCTCGCTGGAATGTTCTGCGCCCTGTGCGTGGTGGGCAGTGTGTTCAGCTTCCCGATGTTCGGCAGCAAGTGCGCCCCCGTGCAGCACATGGTCAATGTGCTCTGCGCCGTGCTGCTGGGCCCCTGGTGGGGCGTGGGCGTGGCCTTTGTGGCCTCGCTGCTCCGCAATATCCTGGGTCTGGGCAGCCTGATGGCCTTCCCGGGCAGCATGTTTGGTGCCCTGCTCTGCGGCCTGGTCTACGCAAAGACCAAAAACCTGATCGCCACCCTGGTGGGTGAGGTGTTCGGCACCAGCATTCTGGGCGGCCTGTGCGCTTACCCGGTGGCCATCTGCCTGATGGGCAAGAGCGCCGGTGATATCGCGTTCTATGCCTACATTGTGCCCTTCCTCATCTCCACCGCTGTGGGTGCGGTCATTGCGGGCGTGCTGGTGTACAGCCTGCAGCACTCCGGTGCCCTGCGCTCCATGCAGAGCAGCCTTTCCTGACGGGGGTGCGTCATGTTTGCAGAGCAGTTTGCCAATGTCCGCACCAAAAGCCCCCTCGTTCATAATATTACCAACTACGTCACCGTGAACGACTGCGCCAACATGGTGCTGGCCTGCGGTGCTTCGCCCATCATGGCCGACGATGCCGCCGAGGTGGAGGACATCACCACCATCTGCGGCGGTCTGAACATCAACATCGGCACCCTGAACAGCCGCACCATCACCAGCATGCTGCTGGCGGGCAAAAAGGCAAACCAGCTGGGCCATCCTGTGGTGCTGGACCCGGTGGGTGCGGGTGCATCCCGCCTGCGCACCGACACGGCTTTCCGCCTGCTCAGGGACGTAAAGTTCACCGTGATCCGCGGCAACATCTCGGAGATCAAAACGCTGAGCTCCGGCGCGGGAACCACCAAGGGCGTGGATGCCGATGTGGCCGATAAAGTTACTGAGGAAAATCTGGATTCTGCCGTGGCCTTTGCCAAGGCCTTTGCAGCCCAGACGGGTGCCGTTATTGCCATTACCGGTGCCATCGACATCGTGGCCGATGCCGAAAAAGCCTACTGCATCCGCAACGGCAATGCCATGATGAGCAGCATCACCGGTACGGGCTGCCAGCTTTCGGCCCTGACGGCGGCGTTCGTCACCGCCAACCCCGGCCATCCGCTGGAAGCCGCTGCAGCTGCAGTGTGCGCCATGGGCCTTGCGGGCGAGACCTCCCACAAACGCCTGACCCCGCTGGACGGCAACTCCACCTACCGCAATTATATCATCGATGCCATTTACAATATGACCCCGGATCAGCTGGAAGAAGGAGCAAACTATGAAGTGCGATAAGCAGAACATGCTTCTGTATGCCGTCACCGACCGCGCATGGGTGGGCAAACAGACCCTCTATGAACAGGTGGAGAGCGCCTTGAAGGGCGGTGTCACCTGTGTGCAGCTGCGTGAAAAAGAGCTGGACGACGAAGCTTTTCTGAAAGAGGCTGTGGAGATCCATGCTCTGTGCCAGCGCTACGGCGTGCCGTTCTTTGTGAACGACAACGTGGACATTGCCATCCGCTGCCACGCCGAGGGTGTGCATGTGGGGCAGGAGGATATGGCCGCAGCGCAGGTGCGCGCCCGTGTGGGCGAGGGAATGATGATCGGCGTTTCCGTCCACAGTGTGGAGGAAGCACGGGAAGCCGTCAAGCACGGCGCAGACTGCCTTGGCGTGGGCGCAGCCTTTGCCACCCACACCAAGACCGATGTAGATGTTCTGCCCCACGAGACCCTGAAGGCCATCTGTGATGCCGTGGACATCCCGGTGGTGGCCATTGGCGGCATCCACAAGGAGAACATCCTGCAGCTCAAGGGCACCGGTGTGGATGGCGTGGCCCTTGTGAGCGCCATCTTTGCAGCAGACGACATCGAGACCGAGTGCAAAGAGTTGAAAGCCCTGTCGGAGCAGATCATCTGACCGATCCCGCGGCAAACCGGGGACACCACCTTGGGTCGCGTTATAAAATTCATGGAGAAAACCAACATGAAAAGCGTATTTTGCGCAGGTGCCGGCATCCAGAGCGTACTGTTTTTTCTGAATGACGGCTGCCTGCCCCTACCCCTGTATGACCAGCACCCTGCTGTTCAGAGATAAACTGTCATTTGGAGGAAAGTACCATGCAGAACTATACCACACAGATGGACGCTGCTCGCAAGGGCATCGTCACGCCGGAAATGGAGATCGTGGCCAAAAAGGAATACCGCACCACGGAGGAGATCCGTCAGCTGGTGGCTGAAGGCAAGGTGGCCATTCCCGCCAACAAGCACCACACCTGCCTGAACCCCGAGGGCATCGGCTCCATGCTGCGCACCAAGATCAACGTGAACCTGGGCGTTTCCCGCGACTGCAAGGATTACAACGTGGAGATGGAAAAGGTGATGAGCGCTGTCAATATGGGCGCGGAAGCCATCATGGATCTGTCCAGCCACGGCAACACCCAGCCCTTCCGCCAGAAGCTGACCCACGAGTGCCCCGTGATGATCGGCACTGTGCCCGTGTACGATTCCGTCATCCACTATCAGCGCGACCTTGCCACCCTGACCGCGCAGGATTTCATCGACGTGGTGCGCCTGCACGCTGAGGACGGCGTGGACTTTGTCACCCTGCACTGCGGCATCACCCGCAAGACCATCGACCAGATCCGCACCCACAAGCGGAAGATGAACATTGTCAGCCGCGGCGGCTCTCTGGTGTTCGCCTGGATGAGCATGACCGGCAACGAGAACCCCTTCTACGAGCACTTTGACGAGATCTGCGAGATCTGCGCCGAGCACGATGTGACCATCTCGCTGGGCGATGCCTGCCGCCCCGGCTGCCTGGCCGATGCCACCGATGTCTGCCAGATCGAAGAGCTGGTGCGTCTGGGCGAGCTGACCAAGCGCGCCTGGGCACACAACGTGCAGGTCATGGTGGAGGGCCCGGGCCATGTGCCCCTGAATCAGGTGGCCGCCAATATGGAGGTGCAGAAGAGCATCTGCATGGGCGCTCCCTTCTATGTGCTGGGACCCCTCGTTACCGACATTGCCCCCGGCTATGACCACATCACGGCCGCCATCGGCGGTGCCGTTGCCGCCATGAGCGGTGCGGCTTTCCTGTGCTATGTCACCCCCGCCGAGCATCTGGCTCTGCCCAACGTGGACGATGTGAAGCAGGGCATCGTGGCCTCCAAGATCGCCGCCCATGCAGCCGATATCGCCAAGGGCATCCCCCATGCCCGGGATATCGACGACAAGATGGGCGATGCCCGCCGCGTGCTGGACTGGGATGCCCAGTTCGCCTGCGCCCTGGACCCCGAGACCGCCAAGGCCATCCGGGATGCCCGCCTGCCTGAGGATGACCACAGCGACACCTGCTCCATGTGCGGCAAGTTCTGCGCCGTCCGCAGCATGAACAAGGCACTGGCCGGGGAATACATCGACATCCTGTAACACTGCGTTTTCTTCCTTCTCAGCCGTCCGGTTTTGCTCGCCGGGCGGCTTTTTTGCTTGTCTCTGGGCGGGGAACAGGTTTCCTGCTTTACAGAAAAGGGAAAGCATTGTAAAATAGATGGGTAAGTAATAAAATATCCGGCGGGAAGCCCCTGCCTGAGAACGAGGAATAAAAATCATGGCAAGATCGAATATCCGGGTGCTGGCTCTGGACTTGGACGGCACCCTGACCAATGACGAAAAGATCGTTACCCCTCGCACCCGCGCGGCGCTGGATGCCGCCGCCGCACAGGGTGTGACCATCGTGCTGGCCTCCGGCCGCCCCACAGCGGGCATTCTGCCGCTGGCAAAGGCGCTGGGGCTGGACAAAAAGGGCGGCTGTGTGCTGGCCTACAACGGCGGCAAGATCGTGGACTGCATGACCGGCGAGGCTTTGTATCAGGTACAGCTGGGAGCGGAGTTCGTCCCGGAGCTCTGCGAATTTGCAGCCCGGCAGGATGTGGCCATCCTGACCTATAACAGCGAGGGCATCGTGTGTGAGCGGGATCAGGACGTGTGGGCAAACAAGGAGTGCTTTACCACAAAGCTGCCGATGCTCCATGTGGATGATCTGGCCTCCTATGTGGACTATCCGATCTGCAAAATGCTCATCACTCTTGACCCTGCCCGGCGGGATGCTGTCTGTGCCGCCGGAAAGGAGCAGTTTGCGGGCCGGATCGACCTGTACCCCTCCAGCCCCTTCTTCATCGAGGCCGTGCCGCTGGGCGTGGCAAAGGACAGGAGCCTTGCCGCCCTGCTGGAGCGGATGGGCCTGACCCGGGAGAACCTGATGGCCTGCGGCGACGGCCTGAACGACCGCTCCATGATCTCCTATGCCGGGGTGGGCGTTGCCATGCAGAATGCCGAGGATGCCGTCAAGGCTGTGGCCGATTACGTCACCGCCGCCGACAACAACCACGACGGCGTGGCCGAGGCCATCGAAAAATTTATCCTGAACTGAGAGGAACACAAACAACAATGCCACGCAATCTGGTTTTATTTGATCTGGAATGGAACATCGGCTATAAGCCGTATCTCTTTAATTATCATGGCGTGCAGCAGACCTTCCGGGGCGAGATCATCGAGATCGGCGCGGTGAAGATCGACGAGGATGCCAATGTGCTGGATACCTTCTCCATCCATCTGCGGCCCCGCATTTTCCGCACTCTGCAGCACCACATCGCCAAGGTGACGGGCCTGACCCAGGCCGACCTGGACCGGGGCGAGCCCATCGTGCAGGGGCTGCGCCGCTTTATGCAGTGGTGCGGCCCGGATGCCGAGTTTGCCGAGTGGGGCATGGATGACGTGCCGGTGCTCAAGCAGAACCTTTTCCTCTGCAATCTGGACGAGAGCCGCCCCACCCAGTGGTATGATCTGCAGCAGATCTTCCTGCGGGAGCACCCCCGCAAGGAGGGCGAGGGCATGACGCTGGAAAGCGTTGTGACCCGGATGGGCATCCCGATGGAGCGCCCGTTCCACGATGCCCTGTCCGATACCCTTTACACCGCCGATGTCTGCCGCAAGCTTGACCTGCGGGCGGGTCTGGCGGCCTACCCCACCGAGGAGGAATCTCTGCGGGCAAGCCTCTGCCCCGCCCCCGGTGATTACCGGGACTTCCGGGTGTTCCGCGGCTATGTGGAGCAGTCCACCTGGCGCAGCGACCCAAAGATCATCACTGCCAGCTGCCCGGTGTGCGGCGGGAATCTGCAGCCGGATGATATCTGGCTGAAAAAGGGCAACAGCGGCTGGTACACCCTGTCGGTCTGCCCTGCCTGCGCCGGTACCGGCAATGAGGCCGGAAAGGGCGTATTCCAGCGCTATAAGCTGGCCCGGCGGGACGGCCTGCACTGGAGCTTTGCCCGCTGCGTCCAGATCCCGGACGAAGCCGGACTTGCCCGCTGGGAACGGATGCGCGCCCAGCAGATCGAGCGGATGCAGGCCCGGGCCGAAAAGGCCGCCGCTGAAGCCGCCGGAAAAGCATAAAGATCCCCGCCCTGTGCAGGAAACGCCCCCGCAGTCTCGTAGTATAGATGATATGACAAAAAAAGCTCGTATTTTGTTCACGGGCGTGTCATAGAAACCGGATATACTAAAGAAAAATGAGAGGGAAGGAACACGCGGGATGGAAATGACGATGATAGGCTGGCTCCACCAGCTGGGAACGCTGGAATTCTGGAAGGCCCTGCTGGAAGGCTTTGGCGGCCTTGGCCCCATTGCGCCCGTGATCCTTGCGATGGTGGAATCCTTTTTTCCGCCGCTGCCGCTCATTGCCATTGTGGCGCTGAATGTTGCGGCCCACGGCGGGCTTCTGGGCTTTGTGTACAGCTGGGCCGGGGTGATGCTGGGCGGCACTGTGATGTTCCTGCTCTGGCGGCGTGTCGTCAAGCGTTTTTTCTGGAAATTTGCCCGCCGCTCGGCAAAGCTGCAAAAGGCGGAGCAATGGGTCAGCAGGTTCGACACCGCGTCCCTGTTCATGCTGTCGCTCCTGCCCTTTACGCCCTCGTCCTTTATGCACTTTGCCTTCGGCATCTCTGATTTTGACGAGAAGCGCTACCTTGTCACCATGCTGCTGGGCAAGGGCGTGATGGTGGCAATGATGGCCCTTTTCGGGCAGTCGCTGGTGTCTGCCATGAAGAACCCGTTCTACCTCGTGCTTGCCATCGCCATCTGGGCGGGAATGTACTTTGCCAGCAAGCACTTCTGTAAAAAGCACGAGATCGATTGAATCGGCGCAGAGCTGCCGCTGAAATGCCGGCGCCTGCGTTTTGCTTGACTTCTCCCCCCGGCCCGGCTATAATACAGATGTATCAGGAAAAATGCGTTTACCCGGGCAGAGTAGCGCAAAGGTGAGCTGGACAGAGAGAACGGGCCGTTGGCTGGGAGCCTGTTTGCAGCAGCGTGTGTAAAGTGCGCCCGGGCAGCACGCCGCGGGAAACCTGCTGGGGAGTATCGCGGCGCGGCAGCCGCCGTTATCGGCTTTGAGCGACAAACAGAAGTGGAACCGCGATTTTGAAAACCGCCTTCGATGTGATAGGGGAGACTGTATCACATCGGGGGCTTTTTTACTTCTCTGTTTTCGTAAGTCAGCGAAGCGAGACTGAGAGGTTCTGCTGCGGCTTTTGTTTGCCCTACAAGAAGGAGAGTTCTTATGCAGATTTTCAACACCCTGACCCGCCAGAAGGAAGAGTTTGTGCCGCAGGTGCCCGGCGAATACCGCATCTATGTCTGCGGCCCCACCGTTTACAACTATATCCACATCGGCAATGCCCGCCCGCTGATCGTGTTCGATACCCTGCGCCGCTATCTGGAATACCGCGGCAACAAGGTCATCTATGTCTCCAACATCACCGATATTGATGATAAGCTCATCAAGAAGGGCCAGGAGGAGGGCACCTCCATGAAGGAAGTGGCCCAGCGCTTTGAGGCCGAGTACCTCAAGGATGCCGCCGGTCTGAACTGCAAAAAGCCCACCGTCCAGCCCCGTGCAACGGAGCACATCCAGCAGATCCTGGACATCGTCAAGGACCTGATCGATTCCGGCCATGCCTACGTCGCCAAGAACGGGGATGTCTACTTCCGCGTCAAGAGCGACCCGGAGTACGGCAAGCTGAGCCACCTCAAGCTGGACGATCTGGAGAGCGGCAACCGCGAGCTGCGCAGCCAGATGGAGGATGACCTGAAGGAAGACCCCGCCGACTTTGCCGTCTGGAAGGCTGCCAAGCCCGGCGAGCCCGCCTGGGAAAGCCCCTATGGCATGGGCCGCCCCGGCTGGCATATCGAGTGCAGTGCCATGAGCCGCACCCATCTGGGCAAGACCATCGACCTGCACTGCGGCGGTCAGGATCTGATCTTCCCCCACCACGAGAACGAGATCGCCCAGAGCGAGTGCGCCAACGGCTGCGAGTTTGCCCACTACTGGATGCACAACGGCTTCATCAACGTGGATAACCAGAAGATGTCCAAGAGCCTGCACAATTTCTTCACCGTCCGCGATGTGGCAGACCTCTACGGCTACGAGCCCATCCGCTACTTTATGCTGACCGCAGGCTACCGGATGCCCCTGAACTACACCGTGGACCTCATCGAGAGCTGCAAGAACAGCCTGGAGCGCCTTTACACCTGCCGCGAGAACCTCGATTTTGCCCTGAGCAAGACCGCATTCGGCACCGATGAGACCCTGACCGCCAAGGCAGACGAGGCCCGCGCCAAGTTCTGCAAGGCCATGGATGATGACCTGAACACCCCCGATGCGCTGGCTGCCGTGTTCGATCTGGTCAAGGAGATCAACACCCTGTCCGCTGCCTCCTCCAAGGCTGCGCTGGAGGCTGCCGCCAAGGCATTCGATGAGATCACCGGCGTGCTGGGCCTGATGTACAACCGCAAGAAGGACGAGGTGCCCGCCGAGGTGACGGAGCTGGTGGAAAAGCGCGCCGCCGCCAAGAAGGCCAAGGACTGGGCCGCTGCGGATGCCATCCGTGCGCAGCTCACCGAGATGGGCTGGGCTGTCAAAGATACCGCCCAGGGCCCGCAGCTGAGCAAAATTTAACTTGAATCCCGTTATTGACCTGTACGGTACAATGCGGTAAAATGAGGGTGCGGGAACACTGTGCTGTGTGTTCCACGCACCCTTATTTTTGCATGATACAAGAACCTATATAAAAGGAGGTCTTTGGCTGATGAAAACCAAACGGCTGATCTCATTGCTGCTGGCGGCAGTGTTCGCCCTGAGTGCGGCGGCCACACCGGCGCTGGCGGCTTCGGCGGGCAGCGAACTGCCTGGCCTGACCACCGCAGGCGTGGGTGAGACCAACAGCGTTGTCTCGATCCGCCTGACCGCAGACGGGGATCTGACCTATGGCTCCCCCTTTACCCTGAGCGTCCAGACCACCCCGGCAGATACCCAGTATATCGGCGTGGTGATGGGCACCAGCGGCGAAGCGCAGGGCTATGTGACCCTGATCCTTTCGGGCAAGATCCGCACTCTGCTCAAAATGATCCCCCTGCCGAAAAAGATGTCGGCGAACCCTGAGCAGGAAGAGGAGTTCAACATCTACGCCTACATCAAGCAGCTGATCGACGGCAACGACGTGAGCGTGCTGCTGCGGGTGGCTGATGAAGTGGTCTCTGTGATGGATGTCCTGAAATTCTACATCCCCACGCTGAAGGATGTCTCCACCGGCATGAAGCTGGCGCTGGAGCTCATCCGCAAATATTTGCCCGAGGGCGTGTTCAGCCGCATCTATCTGGACGAGCAGCCCACGGAAGCCGGCAGCTATGTGGGCGGTGCTGTGGCGCTGGAATCCGGTGATGTGAACACCGCCGGCATGGCGTTCTTCCGCATCAAGCCCAAGAGTGCAGGCGTGCGTGTCTACTGGGCACAGGAGCTTCCCGCCAGCATGACTGCGGCAGAGGCCCAGAACTACAACGTTGCCGCCGTGGTCGAAAGCGACGGCCAGGTGGTCGAGGGCGGCAAGGTGACCTACACCTATAAAAAGAAGAGCGGTCTCTTCGATTTCCTGGGCACGACCCAGAGCGGGTTCCCCACCGAGCCCGGCGAGTATGTCCAGACGGCCAAGGCTGCCGGAAACTACTCCAGCAGCGAGATCAGCCGGACGATCGTGATCCAATAACTGAATCAGCAAAAAACCTCCCTGCCACGCCGGCAGGGAGGTTTTTTGTTCTTACATCCTTATTGGCGCTTACATCCGGAACCGCCAGCCCCAGCCGCCGCCACAGCAGCAGTTGCACAGCAGGTTGAGCAGGATCATGCTCCAGCACCAGCGCATCAGGCCGCCGGGCTGGGCGTAGGTGGTCTGGGTGCGGTAGGTGCGGCCCGGGTCCTGCAGATTGCGCAGGTTCATCTGGTATTCAGTGTTGCCGGGCTCCATCTGGGCGGCGCGGCGGGCATCCTGCAGGGCATCGATGCTGTTGCCCAGACCCTGATTGGCCAGCGAGGAGAGATAGTACCACCGGGCGGTGCGCACGGTGATGCCGTCCAGCACGCGGCGGGCCTCTGGGTAGCGCTGGTTGACGATAAAGTTGCGGGCGGCCTGCATCTCAGGCGTGTCCGCACCGTTGTAGCCGGGGCCGCGCTGCTGCTGATAATTGCCGCCAAAGCCGAATCCGAACCCGAAGGGGTCATAACCGAAGCCAAAGTCTCCGAAATCCCCGTTGGAGTAACTGTTCTGCTGGTACCCCTGCTGATAGCCGCCGTAGGAGGGGCCGCTCTGCCGGCCGTAGGCACTGCCGTAGCCGCCGCCCATCTGGGGGCCGGTCTCGCCCTTGGTGATGGCATCGTATGCCGCCTGCACCTCCTTGAAGTGCTCTTCGGCGGTGGGGTCGTTGGGGTTCAGGTCAGGGTGCCAGCGCTTGCACTTGGCACGGTAAGCCTTTTTGATCTCGTCTTCACTGGCACCGCGCTGGATGCCCAGAACCTCATAGGGGTCTCTCATCGGTCTACTTCCTCACGTCTCTATTACCATCTGTGCGGCCGCTGTGCCGCACAAGCAATCTTTAGTGTACAGGACTGGAACGGAAAAATCAAGGAAAACCGCCGGGATCAGGCGGTTTTGTCCTTCTTTTTTGCATTTTTGCAGTGATATTTGAGCCACACGCCCGAATACAGGATGTTGCGCAGAAGGTCAACGTCCTCCACACAGGGCAGGCGCTCAAAGCTGCGGGCGCAATTGGCCAGCAGCAGCTCAAAGATCTCGCGCATCTCTTCCTCATACCCGGGCTCTCTGCTCAGGGCGTGCAGGGGATTGTATGCGCCATTGCGCTCATCCCGGGCCAGGTCGTCGTAGGCATCCAGCAGGTAGATATACTTGCCCAGATTGAAGCCGATGCTGCGCAGTTCCGGGGACCAGTGGTCCTGCCTGTAATCGAACAGCTCGGCCATCAGCTCCCCAAAGCAGCCGGAAACGGCATCCAGATCCTCGCTGCCCTCGGCCTCGTACCGGGCCAGCCGATCCAGACAGGTGCGGATGGCGCTGCACTGACGGGG
>ERZ791903.2925-NODE-2925-length-11610-cov-3.778624_pt1 | contig 11610 bp, 8 predicted proteins | sample MGYA00510148_ERZ791903 | MGnify/ENA primary metagenome ERZ791903 (study PRJEB30046, sample SAMN00792080) | human gut metagenome | study: EMG produced TPA metagenomics assembly of the A metagenome-wide association study of gut microbiota in type 2...
TTATCACATGTCCGCACTCTCTGCAATTAATAAATCCAACATATCCGCGCCTGTTTAAAAATAGCATAACCTGCTCCTTATTATTCAGACGCTCCTCAATCATTTTTTTAAGTCTTCTGCTAAAGATGGATTTATTGCCACTCCTTAATTCTTCCCTTAGGTCAACTGTCTCAACCTCGGGGAGGATGCTTTCACCCGCCCTGTTATTCATGACAAAGAGCTTATACTCTCCGCTTCGTGCCTTGTAATACGCATCCACCGATGGTGTGGCAGAGCCAAGTATAACAGAAGCATTACACATGGCGGCAAGCTCGACTGCCGTCTCCCTTGCATGATACCTGGGCACGCTGTCACTCTTATATGCGCCTTCATGCTCCTCATCTATAACAATAAGTCCAAGCCTGTCAAACGGTGTAAAAAGAGCTGAGCGCGGACCGATCATAATCTTTATCTCTCCCCTCTTTGCGCGGAGGTACTGGTCATAACGCTCACCCTTTGACATTCTTGAATTGAGAATAGAAACCACATTACCAAATCTTTTATAGAAGCGCATTACCGTCTGGTAGGTAAGCGCAATCTCCGGTATGAGCATAATAACCTGCTTATCCATGGACAGCACATGCTCAATCACCTCAAGATATACCTCCGTCTTACCGCTGCCTGTGACTCCCTTTATAAGATATGTGCCATGTATGCCCTTATCGTAGTCCTCTATTATCGAATCAGCCACATAGCTCTGTTCCGGGTTAAGCACACATTTGGCAGCCGGTGCATACACCTTATGGATTGGATTGCGGTAAACCATATTGTCACTTCTTATTATTACCCCCTGCTTTACAAGTGCAGTTATTGTCGGACCGGCAATATTAAGCTTCGACCTTATGATTCCTTCGTCTAAGTCCCCATCCTCAGCCAGTGCCGTCACAAGCCTTTTCTTTGCGGTGTAATACTTTTTCTCACACTCTGCAATCAGGCTTTCAAGCTTATCCTTATCCTGCACATACTCAGGTGATAATGCGATAATGCTCTCTTTCTTCTCCTTGACCGTCTCCTTAACCGGAAGCACGGTCTTGAGAGCCTGATTGATTGTAGCTCCGTAATTGTGCTTCATCCAGTAGGCAAGCTTTATCATGCGTCCGTCAATCGTAACCGCATTCGTTACTATTGATTCAACCTTTTTCATCCTGTCCGTGTCAAATTCAGCCTCATCGGTTATATTTACAACATAACCGGTTATCCTCCTGTTTCCAAACGGCACGTTCACCTGTGAACCAATCTCCACACTCCCTAAAAGCTCATCCGGCAGAATATACTGAAATGTCTTATCAAGTTTATCAATAGATATATCAACTATGATATCTGCGAACCACATTTTAATTCCTCAAGCACTTCCTTTATAAGGACTCTCTCATCCATAGGATATTTTACACCCTTAATCTCCTGATAATCCTCATGTCCCTTTCCGGCAAGCACGATTATATCTCCTTCTCTGCCATGCTCTATGGCGTAGCGGATTGCCTCCTTGCGGTCCGGAATTTCTATAAAATCTCCACCTGTCTTTTCTATGCTGCTTCTTATGTCGGCTATAATATCGAGCGGCTCCTCATACCGCGGATTATCTGAGGTTATTATTGTAAAATCGGCAAGCTTGCCGGAAACCTCACCCATCTCATATCTGCGGAGCTTGGAACGGTTTCCGCCGCAGCCGAAAACGCTGACGAGCCTCTTAGGATTATATTCCCTTAATGTCTCTAAAATGCTCTTTAAGCTCATCGCATTATGCGCATAATCAATCATCAGGATAAATTTATCCGAAACCCTCACCGGTTCAACTCTTCCCTTTACCGCAACCGTTAAAAGTGCCTCCTTAAGCTTCTCATCATCGACATCAAGATGTCTTGTCACAGCAACGGCACAGAGAGAATTATAGACGCTGAACTTACCCGGCAGTGAAAGCCTGATGTGAAGCTTCTCCCCGGCTATATCGTACTCCGTGCTTATATGTCCCGGCTCATGGACATACTGTATGTTCACGGCTCTAAGCCCAGCACCCTCATTAAGTCCATAAGTCTCTACCGCACATGTATGACCTTCTAACACCTGTGCGGTATGTTCATCATCGAAATTGACTATACCTGTCCTGCACTGCTTAAACAGAAGTCCCTTGCAGTGCATATAGTCCTCAAAGCTTGCATGCTCGTTAGGTCCGATATGATCCGGCTCAAGATTGGTGAATACTCCTATATCAAACGTAATTCCCGCGCATCTTTTCATCATGAGAGCCTGCGAGGACACCTCCATGACAACACACTTACAACCATTATCAACCATCTCCCTGAAGTATCTCTGGACATCGTAGGATTCCGGCGTGGTATTGGCGGATTCAATATGTCTTGCTCCCGTTATTATCTCAATTGTGCCTATAAGTCCGGTCTTATACCCACAGCTTTCGAGTATCCCGCGAACCATGAATGCCGTGGTAGTCTTTCCCTTAGTACCTGTAATTCCTATAGTGAAAAGCTCCTTTGCCGGGTGACCGAAATATGCCGCCGACACCAGCGCAAGTGTATTTCTGCAATCCTCAGCTGCGACAAAGGCAGTATTCTTCCTGTTTTCGGTAATCTCCACCTTTTCCTCAGTTATAATCGCAGCCGCTCCCTGCCTGATTGCCTCATCTATGAAGGTATGACCATCAAATACCGTTCCCCTCACACATACAAAAAGGCACCCCTTTACAATCTTTCTTGAATCACAGACAAGCTCTGTAATCTCAACATTCTCATTTCCATTGTACAGCGTATAATCAAGCTCTGAAATCAATTCCTTTAATATCATGCAAAACCTCCCTGAATGTCGCAAATCGTGTCCTGCTAAATTATATTCCTATCATATATCTATTATTTATCAGTGAAGCAGTCCATCAACCACTTCGTTGAGCTTCATTCCTCTTGAACCTTTAAACAGCACCGCTGTCCCCGGTTTTATCTCTGCCTTAAGATATTCCGTGATATCTCTCAGCGTATCAAAATGCTTTATCTTCCCTATATACTGTTCAGCACCATATCCTATGTACCTGGCAAGCTCTCCGTAGAGCAGAAGCTCATCGACCTTGCTCTGACCGGCATATTCACCGACCTGTCTGTGATACTCCTTGGTATTCTCACCCAGCTCCAGCATATCTGCAAGGACAGCAATCCTATAGTCCGCCGGCATCTGACACAGTACACTCAAGCCTGCCTTCATTGAATCGGGGCTGGCATTGTAAGAATCATCTATATAGGCAGCTCCGTCTTTTTTTGTTATATGCTGTCTCATGGCAACACCTGTATAGCCCTCAAGAGCTTTGACAGCCGCTCTTAAATCCACTCCCAAAAAATCTGCCACGGCAAGCGCCACAAGTGCATTGTTCACATTATGTGCTCCAAGCACATTTAACCTGACCGGTATTCTGACATCGCCATGAAGCATGTCAAAACCCACTCCGTTTTCATCGGAATACTCATTCTCCGCCCTGTAATCGCAGTCAGCCGAATGACCGAATGTGCATATTCTAAGCTTCCTGTTATCCTCTTTTCCAAACACCCCGGCATAGCTATTCCTGCAAAGGTCTGCACGCTCTTTCAGCAATACGTCATCCCCATTGAGAAAAATGCAGCCGCCCTCAGTGACGGCGTCCGTTATATGCCACTTCTCGCGAAGTATATTCTCCTGTGAGCCAAGCTGTTCAATATGGCTTACACCGATATTTGTCATAACAGCGGCATTGAGGGAAAGTAGAGTGGCAAGACGCTTCATCTCTCCCTTCTCGCTCATTCCCATCTCAATAACCGCAGCCTCGTCATCAGGCGCTATATTCATAATAGTAACAGGAACTCCTATCTGACTGTTGGCATTCCCAGCGGTCTTAAACACCTTAAGCCCGCTGGACAGGGCACAGGCTATCATCTCCTTGGTGGTTGTCTTTCCTACACTTCCGGTTACTCCCACCTTATTAAGCGAAAGCCTGCTCTCATACTCTTTCGCGGTAAGCTGCATAGCCCTCACGGAATCCTCCGCAAGCACTATCGGCTTAGGCTGTATTCCTAAGCTTCTCCACTTGTCAATCAGGCCTGCAACAGCCTCCTCATTCTGTGTCAAAGACGCTGATGCACCGCAGTCAAAAGCGCTCTCTATGTACTTATGCCCATCGACGCGCTCACCTACAATAGGTGCGAACATAAGTCCCGGTTCAGCCTTGCCTGAATTGGTCGCAAAATTATCTATCTGTACATTCTCATCACCACAGAGCAGGCTTCCGCCCACAGCCCTGACTATATCTTTGACACAAAAATCTTTCATCTTAATAAAATTCCTCACTTAACTATTTTTAGAACAATCCTACAATCTTATCATCTACGACATCAATGTTCTCTGCTGCCGGAACCTTAGGAAGACCCGGCATTGTCATGACCGTTCCTGTGATTGCAACAACGAAGCCTGCACCTGCGCTCACATATACCTCGCGGATGTTTACATTGAAGCCCTCCGGACGTCCGAGTGCATTAGGATCATCGGAAAGTGAATACTGGTTCTTCGCCATACATACAGGAAGGTTTCCATAACCCATCTTCTCTATCTTCTTTAACATTCTTGAAGCCTCAGCGGAATAGGTCACTGAGCCTGCACCATATATCTTCGTAGCTATCGCCTCAATCTTATCCTTAAGCGGAGCGTCAAGCTCGTATGTGAACTTAAGCTCACTCTTCTTATTTTCAATAGTCCTTATAACCTTAGCCGCAAGTTCCTCGCCGCCCTTTCCGCCTTCTGCCCATACTCTGGCAAGAGCAAATTCGCAGCCCATATCCTCACAATGCTTCTTGATAAACTCATACTCCTCCTCAGTATCGGTAAGGAAGGAGTTGAGAGTTACAACAACCGGCACACCAAAGGCATGAAGATTTTCAATGTGCTTATCAAGATTGACAATACCCTTCTTTACAGCCTCAAGGTTCGGTGCGGCAAGCTCATCCTTCTTCACCCCGCCATTGTACTTAAGTGCCTTTACGGTTGCAAGAATGACCACTGCGTCAGGCGCAATTCCTGCCTTACGGCACTTGATATCCATGAACTTCTCAGCTCCAAGGTCGGCACCGAAGCCTGCCTCTGTCACAACATAATCTGCCATCTTAAGAGCCGCCTTCGTTGCCCTTACACTGTTACAGCCATGCGCTATATTAGCGAACGGTCCACCATGTACAAGGGCAGGTGTTCCTTCAAGTGTCTGAATCATATTAGGCTTGATCGCATCCTTTAAAAGTGCAGCCATCGCGCCTACAGCCTTGAGGTCTGCCGCTGTGACAGGCTCACCGGCATAATTATATGCTACAATTATCCTTCCAAGTCGGTCTTTTAAATCATCCATATCATTTGCAAGACAGAGAATAGCCATTATCTCTGTCGCAACAGTGATGACAAAGTGATCCTCCCTTACAAAGCCATCCGCCTTGGCTCCAAGACCTACAACAACATTTCTTAAAACTCTGTCATTCATGTCAAGACATCTCTTCCACACAATCTGTCTTGTGTCAATCTGAAGAGCATTTCCCTGCTGGATATGATTATCGAGCATAGCTGCAAGAAGATTATTTGCTGAAGTGATTGCATGAAAATCACCTGTAAAGTGGAGATTAAGCTCCTCCATCGGTACAACCTGCGCATAGCCGCCGCCTGCCGCACCACCCTTCACACCAAAACAAGGTCCAAGTGACGGCTCTCTGAGTGCTACCATCGTCTTCTTTCCAGCCCTGTTAAGCGCATCAGCAAGTCCGATGCTGATTGTTGTCTTTCCCTCACCTGCCGGTGTCGGATTGATTGCTGTCACAAGAATAAGCTTACCATTCTCATTGCTCTCAATGCTTTTAAGATATTCATCCGAAAGCTTGGTCTTGTACTTACCATAAAGCTCAAGGTCTTCCTCACCTATTCCAAACCTTGCCGCAATCTCCTTGATTGGACGCATATCAGCGCTCTGTGCGATTTCAATATCACTTTTCATGTATATTCTCCTTCTCACTATGTAATGTGTTTTCATTTATTTTCAGAGCTTCTGCAGAAGCTCCTCAAATTCATCCATGGTCATAAGAACCTTTCTCGGCTTGGTTCCTTCCTCAGGTCCCATAACCCCTGCCTCCTCAAGCTGATCCATAATTCTGGCAGCTCTGTTAAAGCCTATGCGGTACACTCTCTGAAGTATGCTTACCGAACCCTTGCCCTTCTCAATCAGATATCTGCCCGCCTCAGCAAAATAATCATCGTAATCATTTCCGAACGCCTGGCTTTCTGCGAAAGCCGGATTATCAATCTTACGGGCAACATCATCATGATACCCTCCTGACTCACCACAGTTAGCCTTCAGAAACTCAACCACGGCACTTACTTCATCATCCGAAACGAATGCTCCCTGTATTCTCGCCGGCTTAGGATATCCCGCCGGTGAAAAGAGCATATCGCCCTTTCCTAAAAGCTTCTCCGCTCCGACCATATCAAGAATGGTTCTTGAGTCCACACCCGAAGATACGGCAAATGCGATTCTTGAAGGAACATTCGCCTTTATGAGTCCTGTGATGACATCGACAGATGGTCTCTGGGTCGCAATTACAAGATGTATTCCGGCAGCTCTTGCAAGCTGTGCAAGACGCACAATGGCATCCTCAACCTCATTCTTGGCAATCATCATGAGGTCTGCAAGCTCATCAATTATAATTACGAGCTGTGGCAGCTTCGCCGGCTTATCCTCAGCCTCTATATCCTTTAGCTGCTCAACCTTCGCGTTATAACCTTTAAGGTCACGCACACCTGCCTGTGCGAACTTCTTATATCGGTCATCCATCTCCGCTACCGCCCAGTTGAGTGCGCCCGCTGCCTTCTTAGAATCCGTGACAACAGGAATCATAAGATGCGGTATTCCATTATACACGCTCAGCTCAACCACCTTCGGGTCAATCATTATAAGCTTGACCTCGGATGGTTTGGCTCTGTAGAGAATACTCATAATTATCGTGTTGATACATACGGATTTACCTGAACCTGTCGCACCGGCTATAAGCACATGTGGCATCTTGGCAATATCAGCAACAACGACCTGTCCCGCTATATCCTTACCAACACCGAAGGCTATCGGTGACTTACTCTCCTCAAACGGCTTGCTCTCAATAAGCTCCCTCAGGGTAACTCCCGAGGTCTCCTTGTTAGGAACCTCTATTCCGACTGCCGCCTTGCCCGGTATAGGAGCTTCAATTCTTATATCCGCCGCCGCAAGATTAAGTTTAATATCATCGGCGAGTGACACGATACGGCTTACCTTCACACCCTGTTCAGGCTGTATCTCATACCGCGTTACAGCCGGTCCGCAGCTCACATCGGACACCGTGACCCTCACTCCGAAATTCGACAAGGTCTGCTGAAGCTTAACTGCTGTATCGCGAAGCTCCTTCTGTGATGTCGAGCTTGTCGATTTACCTCTGTGAAGAAGCTCCACCGGCGGAAACTCATAAGGCTTTTCGACAATTTCCTCACTAAGCTGCTCAGAATGTCTTACCTCCTCATCTATCTCAGCATCGACCTGCTCCATTGTCTTTTCAGGCTGTGCGCCTCTTGCGGAAGCACTTGATGAAGTTCCCCCTTTGTCAGCTCCGCCTGTCCCCACGCTGTCATGCTTCGTTCCTGTTCCCGGCGTCTGCTTCTGCAGGCCTTCAAGCACCGTTCTTCCCACGGCATCCGTTTTCTCCTGTCTCTGCCACTGCTCTAAGCCGTCATCCTCAGGCAGCTCCTGAAGGTGCTCACCATAAGCATAGTCTGAATCAGCACTTTCATTCCTGTATGAAGTCTGCTCCTGTGAGTAATCGGCATAATCATCCACAAGGTCATCGTCAACGAGCTCTTTTCTATAGGCTTCATCATCATAATCAACTTCCGTATAAGCTTCATCCGCATAAGCACTGCTGTCATCGCCATGAATATCATGGTACTCTTCCTGCTTATCATATCCTCTTGCAAAAAGACTGTCATCCGCTGCCCGGACAGATTTATCCCTTTTACTATGGGCGGACTTAGGAAGATTAAATATGCCGCCTGTACTATCATCCGAATTTTCATCGGAATCTATCTCTATAATATTCTCGGAATATCTGTCATTCTGAAATACTTCTGCGACATCCGGGCCTGATAGCCTTCCGGCTGCTGAGGTTCTCATATTCTCAGCCTCCGGCTGCTTCGGTCCTAATATATCATTTCTCCTGTTCGTGCCCGGAATCTCAATTGACAGATCGACCCCGCTCACCTTCTGGTCAAAACGTCGACGCTGTCTTTGCTGTTCCTCCTTAAGCTCCCGCTGTTCCTGCCTTATAGCTCTCTTTTTCTCCGATTCCTCCTTATATTCGTTGATATCGTCTTTTGCGGTGTTGATAACCTTCCTGCTTCCGTTTGTAAGGCTTCTTATTATCGAGCGCTCTGAGATAATAAGCACGGCTATTATGATAAAAACAATAATTATTATATATGTCCCGACCTTGCCGACAGCAGGTGTCAGGAATGAACAGACGGCACCGCCTACGATACCTCCGCCTTCCTTCAACGGAACCTCAAAATTATAGTAGTCTGACAGCTTTTCTAGCTTTATGTAACCGCCGCCCACCATTTCGATGAATGCACATACGAACATCGCACCAATAAACGCCGTTATGAACTTGACCCTTGCAACTCCGCTGTTCTTTCCCTTTCTAAGCATTATCACCGTACCCACGACAAGCACCACGGGAAATATGTATGCAAATATTCCGAAGGTTCCAAACTGGATTGCCGCAAAAAATGTTCCCGCCTTACCTGCTAAGCCAAAATTACTTATAAACAGGATAAGTGCAACTGCCAGTGCAATAAATAAAGCTGCTTCCGTGAATGCAGCGCTGTTCACCTTTTTCTTTTTTCTCTTTTTGGATGATGAACGTGATGCACTTGTCCTCGTTCCTTTCGATGCTGCCGGCTTTGAAGCCGCTGTCCTCTGCTGTGAGGCTGTTCTCCGAGACTGTGTTGTCCTCTTTTTTTCAGATGATGTATTCCCGGTTGAAGCCATTGTTGTTACCCCATTTCTCTAATTTAATATAAATGTCATATTCTGATTGCATAATATTTTATTATATGACTTTTCATCACTCAATATATTATCATGCGATCAGCTGTTATGTCCCGATAAGCCTGCCTGCTATGGCTGCATGACTATCATTGAAGCAAGCATAAAGCCGCCGAGCGCAAGGCAGTACACAGAAAGTATGCGGAAACGGCGTCTTTTAAGTATCTGATTAAGAATAACAAGCCCTATATAACCTGTTATTATGGCAAAAACCGATGCCGATATGTACCATCCTGTATTTCCAACGTCATTTACTCCAAATCTTGCGATGTCAATTATATCCAGTATCACAGCACCTATAAGCGAAGGTACGGCGCACAGAAATGAGAATCTCCATGTAAGCTTCCTGTCAAATCCCAACAACAGGCACGTGGTAATTACCATACCGCATCTTGATAATCCCGGAAGTACCGAAAGTCCCTGAACACCTCCTATCACTACAGCCTCAAAGAAGCCTGCATCCGATATCCTGACCTCGCCCTTCTTCACTCCGTCCGTGACAAAAAGCATAACGCCTGTCAATATCATAAATATTCCGGGGAAAAAAACCGTATCAGCCGCATAGACCGCAAAGCTTCTGCACCCCAGTCCGACTATACCTGTCGAAACGGTCGCCGCAAGTATCATAAGTGCAAGCTTGACATATATTCCGCTCTCAAGCCTTATTATTCTTGCAACATCCTTCCTGAAAGCAAATAATATCACAATTATTGTTGCGAGCTTCAGACACAGGTCAAAAATTATGCTGTCTCCCTCTCCAAATCCAAATACATTCTTTAACATCAACAAATGTCCTGAGCTGCTCACGGGAAGAAATCCCGTGAGTCCATCAATCATTCCACTGACTATAATCTTTAGCGCCTCCAACACAAGCCCTCCACATATTTACACAATTAATATAATTATAGCATTTTTTTACAATGAGGTCAAATTAAACTGAAAGCTCCTTAATCCTGCCCAGTGCCATGTCAAGTCCTCCGACTTCGTCTATAAGTCCCGCCTCAACAGCCTGTCTTCCCACAAGCATTGTCCCCAAATCCTTTGACAACATGCTGGTGTTCATCATCATCTTTTCAAGGCTTCCCTTTTCTGCTCTGCTGTGTTCCTCAATGAAGCTCACAATTCTATCCTGTATCATTTTGAAATAGTCATAGGTCTGCGGTGCCCCTATAACCGTGCCGCTCATCCTCACAGGATGAATGAGCATTGTCCCGGTAGGTACAATGAACGAATAGTCTGCGGCAACGGCTAACGGCACACCTATTGAATGGCTGTCCCCTATTACAAGCGATACTGTCGGCTTGCTTAGCGACGCAATCATCTCAGCAAGCGCAAGCCCCGCTGATACATCCCCGCCTATTGTATTTATTATTATAAGCGCGCCTTTAATCTTTTTGCTGTCCTCTATCCGTGCAAATATCGGGATAAGATGCTCATATTTTGTTGTCTTGCAATTGTTAGAGAGCACCTCATGTCCCTCTATCTCGCCTATAATTGTAATCAGTTTTATACTTTCATCGTCCTTCTCCGACAGGGATAGCTGTCCGAAGGACTCTATCTCATCGCGATCCTTTTCTGATTTATCTTTTTCCGCCATGGAAACCTCCTTTAAATTATATCTGGCTGACACCCAAATCCTGCCTCATCTAATATCTCCAAATAATACAGGAATATACCTGAGTTCTTCACTTTTAAGGCTTCTCCATATATATCTTCAAGAGCTGCAATGCCCCGGGCATCACACCGCCTAGAAGGAATAAACCCATCCTTAAGGTCTGCATGGTCAATGAGAAATACCATCTGCGAACGGCATTTTTCAAGCCCTGTTCTAAGAAATTTTTCTGACTATAATATTCCCACGTTCAGCGATAGTATAATTATATTCCCTTCTTCCTATTCTTATGAGGAAAATACATTATTCTGCATCACCCTCAACTATACGTCTCAAATTCGGAAATCCTGCCCTGCTCTCTGTTTTGCTCAGGAGATACAGCTTGTCGAGCGTCTCCACGAAAGCGTTGCACTCCTCCTCTGGAAGCTTGTCAAGCAGCCACTCATAATACAGCCCTTCAAGATATGCCTTTGAGTTCTTAAGCTTCTCTGCTTTCCCGGTTGCATACAGATTGGCACTTCTCTTGTCATATGGATTTTCCTTACGCACCAGGTAGCCCTTGCTCTCAAGACTTGCCGTTCTCCTCGCTGCAGCTCCCTTGTCGAGCTTTAGCTGCTCCCGGATTGCCGTCTGCGTTATGCCGGGATTATGCCTTACCAGATGTATGAAATCGAACTCAGCCGTACCTATTCCGTCCTCCTTCATCGTCTGAACGGTAAACTTGCTGACCTCACGCGCTATCTTTGTCATTTTTCTTTCTGATTTATCCATATTAACCTCCGCTCTCTACATCGGTGCTGGGACAGTGGTGTCAGACCCCGTGTCCCAACTCGTG
>ERZ791903.2951-NODE-2951-length-11530-cov-3.095251_pt1 | contig 11530 bp, 10 predicted proteins | sample MGYA00510148_ERZ791903 | MGnify/ENA primary metagenome ERZ791903 (study PRJEB30046, sample SAMN00792080) | human gut metagenome | study: EMG produced TPA metagenomics assembly of the A metagenome-wide association study of gut microbiota in type 2...
CACAAAAAGGCTTGAACTACGCGGCTAACAATTATTCTCTCGGAAGTGATTTGGTGGACCAAATTCGAGGCAAGCCGAATGACGCTTCTTCTTATCCCGCCATTGATCCGGTGAACGTGGACTTTTCAAAATACGATACCGTTATCATCGGTACGCCGCTTTGGTGGAGCAATATGGCCGCACCCATGCAAACGTTCTTATTCCATAACGGAAAGGCAATAGCCGGCAAGAAAATCGGTTTGATTGTATCAAGCGCCAGCAGCGGAATTTCCGGTGTTGAAAGAGATGCTAAACGCCTAATCCCTGAAGGCAAATTCACTAAGAGCCTTTGGATCCGCTCTTACCAAGTTTCGGCCGCACCGAAGATGGTGTCCGAGTGGCTCAAAGCCAACGATCTGGCTTCCAAGTAATTTTTCTATCCAAGTAATTTTTCTAATAAGAAAGGCGCCGAAGCGCCTTTCTCATCAAATATCAAGAAGATCTAATCGATCAGATTAATACTGGTCGAACATTCTCTGGATTTCTTTCGGATCCTGAGTCTTCGTCAGAGCAAGCTGCAGGAGCAGACGAGCTTTCTGAGGATTCAGTGTGTCGGATTCTAAGAAACCGGCTTTTGTCCACATCGGCAGAGAAACCGTGGTTGCACCGTTTGGAACACGAGCACTTCTTACGACCACAACACCTTTAGTCACAGCATCTTTCAAACCTTCCATTGTCGGATTGGCGATCGAGCCGTTGCCTGTGCCGGCGTGAATGATGCCTTTGGCCCCGGCAGCGACGGCTGCGTCAGCCATCACACGGTCATCATCGACGTGAGAGTAAATGATGTCAACGCGAGGCAGGGTTTCAAGTTTGCTCACGTCAAATTCGCTGTTGGTGGTATGACGCTTTGTGGACTGTTTGTAGAAACGAACTTTGTTTCCGCTGACGTAACCCATAGCGCCAAGTTCCGGAGACTTGAAGGTTGCCGGATTGGTCGTATTGGTCTTGGTGACGTCGCGAGCTCCGTTGATTTCGTCGTTCATCACGATCATGACGCCTTTGCCCTTAGCTTCAGGCGTAGAAGCAACACGCACGGCTTCGAGCAGGTTCATAGGGCCGTCTGCGGAAATGGCTGTTGCAGGACGCATAGCGCCGACCAAAATCACAGGCTTGTCGCTCTTGGTGACGAGGTTCAGGAAGTAAGCGGTTTCTTCCAATGTGTCTGTTCCGTGCGTAATCACAACGGCGTCAACCTTCGGGTCGGCCAGCAGTTCGTTAACGCGCTTAGCCAGTTTCAGCAAGGTCTTTGTGTCCATGTTGTTGGAAGAGATCTTGACGACCTGTTCACCGGAAACATTGGCATAGTCTTTCATAGCCGGAACGGCTTCGATCAAAGTCTGAATGCCTAAGTCACCGGCTTTGTATCCGGTTGTCTGAGTGCTGGAAGCGGCGGTACCCGCGATCGTTCCGCCTGTAGCCAAAATCTTTACGGAAGGGAGGTCTGCAGCGAAAGCTGCGGTGGCAGCCATCAGAGCTGCGGAAACGAGAATTTTCTTGAACATTTTCTTATGGATGCAAAAAGTTAGCCTCAATCCTAAAATTGAGAAATTACCCACCTAAAAAGGTATTTTTAAACCCGGGCATCGAAATGCCCGGGACAAATAATCAAAAATTATTTGTAGAGGTCGTTGACAACGTCACGAGCAAACTTGTCCTGGGCCTTGATCAGGTCGCCGAGTTCCTTGTTGTCTTTGAAGTCGAGAGCCATGCCGGCTTTCTTATGAGCTTCAATGACAGCAGGATCCTGCATAGTCTTCTTGAAGGCTTCAACGTAGTACTGGATAACTTCGGGCTTAGTTCCCTTCGGAGCAACTAAAGCACGAGCGGAACCGTACCATTCGGGGTAGAGGCCTTTTTCGCCGAGTGTCGGAACATTCGGGAGTTCAGGATCACGTTTGGTGTTGAAAACAGCCAGAACGCGGAGTTCGGGTTTGTCGCCCTTAACGAGCTTGGCAACGTCAGCAACCTTGGCGCAGGTGAAGTCAACTTCGCCCTGACGAAGAGCCAGCAGCTGGTCGGCTGTGCCTCCGTAAGGAATGGCTTTGTACTTGAAGCCGGCGCTCTTAGCAAGCAGCTGAGCAGCAGTGTGGTTGGAAGCCTTGTTGCCGTTTGTGGAGGCTTTCAGGTTTCCTTTCTCTTTAGCGGCGGCAACGAGTTCTTCGATGGTCTTGTAGGGAGAATCGGCCTTAACAGCAACAACACCGGCTTCAGTCAGATGGTTGGCGATAGGAACGATGTCATTGATGGAGAAGGGAGCACCCGGCTGAGCAGCCAAAGTGGTGAATGTCGGCAGGTTGATGAAGCCGATAGTCTGGCCGTCGGGTTTGGACTGAACTAATTTTGTCCAGCCGATCTTGCCGTCAGCACCGGGAAGGTTCTGAATGATGATGGTTTTCGGAATGTACTTCTGGGCTTCGGTAGCAAGAAGACGAGCACCTGTGTCTGTGCCGGAACCGGCTTTGTAAGCAACGATAACGTTGACGTCACCGGTCGGTTCCCATGCCATAACTGTCATCGGCAGGGCCATAGCAACTGCAACAGCTGCGAGTACTTTTTTCATTTCAAATATCCTCCTAAGGATGGTGATTTTTTTACTGCTGAACCCAGATCACATTTGCAGGATCATTTATCCGACAAATGACGACTCCGAATCAGTAATGTGGATATTAACCCACGCTTACAAATTTTGGAATAAAAATCTGTGAAACCACCATAAAAAAGCCTCCGCTTCTGCGGAGGCGAGTGGTCAAAGCAACAGATTAGTGATGAGCTCTTGCTTCAACGTGCTTCTCCCAGCGAGCCATCAGCCACGGAGAGCAAGTACCGAGGACGCACAAGAGGATGAGCATCCAGCAGAGCGGGGTGCTGAAAAGGATCGAAGGATCGCCGTCGGAGAGATAGAGAGAACGGCGCAGACCGTTTTCCCCGATCGGTCCGAGGATCAAGCCCAGCACGATGGCGGCTGCGTTCAAATCAAACTTGCGAACGAAGTAGCCGATGATGCCGAAAATGAACATGATGATCACTTCCACAAAGTTGTTGTGAATAGCGAAAGAACCCACAACGCAAAGCAGGAAGATGGAAGGAATCAGAATGGAGTCGGAAAGGCGGGAGACCTGAGCAAACATACGGCAGCCGACGAGACCGACGCCGAGCATCGCAAACTGTACGAGCACGAAACCGGCGAAGAATGTATAAGTCATCGGTGCGTAAGTCGAGAACAGTTCGGGCCCCGGCTGCAGGCCGTGAATAATCAAACCGCCCATTAACACGGCTGTTACGGATTCGCCCGGGATACCCAACGTCAGCGTCGGGATAAGAGAGCCGCCGGTCACCGCGTTGTTGGCAGCTTCGGAACCGGCCACACCGTCAATGGAGCCCTTGCCGAATTCATCTTTATGTTTGGAGAAGCGGCGCGCTTCGTTGTAACCCATGAAGCAGGCGATTGTTGCGCCGGCGCCCGGCAAGATACCTAAGATGTTGCCGATAATCCAAGAACGAGTGATAGTCGGAGCCAATCTCTTAATATCGGAGCGGCTCAGAAGAAGGCTGCCCGTGAATTTAGCGGCTTTTGCGCGTTTCTTAATCGCTTTTTCTGCCAGGATCAAAACCTGAGACATAGAAAATAAGCCGATCAGCGCGCAAGTAACGTTGACACCGTTGTAAAGGGTCGTGCTGCCCATCATGAAGCGTTCGACACCTTCCATCGGGTCCATACCGACCGTAGAAATCAGAAGACCTAAGATACCGGAGATGAAACCTTTGAGAAGCGATTTAGAGGAGACACCGGCGATAACGGTAAGGCCGAAAATCGAAAGCCAGAAATATTCCGGGCTCTTGAACTTCATTGCCAGTTCGGCAAGGAACGGAGAGAAGAAGTAAAGAGAAATACAGCTTAATAAACCGCCGCAGAAAGAAGCAAAACAGGCAACAGCGAGAGCTTTAGCGGCCATGCCTTTCTTCGTCAGCTCGTAGCCTTCAATGGCAGTTGCGGCAGAAGCAGGCGTACCCGGGGTATGAATCAGAATCGCGGAAATAGAGCCGCCGAAGATGGCGCCGCAGTAGATACCGCCTAAGACGATCAAACCGGTGGCTTGATCCATACCGAAAGTCACCGGAAGCAGGAGGGCGACGCCCATCGCTGCGGACAAACCGGGCAAACAGCCGATCGTAATACCCAGTGCAGTGGCACCGATCATCAGAACCAATGTAAGCGGATTCATCGCATGGATGAAACCCATGCCCATCAAGGAGAGTGTTTCTAACATGGCTTCTTCTCCTTATTCAAACCAGACCCCGAGGGGAAGAGGTACATGCAGGAACATCGAGAAAACCAGATAGGTCACAATCATGATGCAGGCGCAGCTAATAATTGCGGGGATCGGTTTTACCTTCAGGAAGAATTGGGCCAGCAGCAAATACAGAACGCTGGAGATGTAATAGCCCAAATAGTTCACTAAGGCCATATAAATAATGCAGCCGGCCAAGACGCCGAAAAACTGTCCTGGCAGGAAACCGGCGAACAGTTTTCTGAAGTCATTAAGAACAACTCGGTGGCGGTAGAAGGAATAGAGCTGCTTACCAAGAAATAGAGTGTTGCAGAGGTAAAGCGCTGTTAAGAGAATTAGAGGGTAGGATTGAGCGGCCGGCGGCAGCTGGAGCGTCATGACCAAAAACCAGGTCGCAACGCCATAGACAACCGCGATGACGCATAAGTCGGACTCTTTCATGTTTGTGACTCTTGTTTAATGAGGTTGTTTATGAGCCTGTCGAGATTATGAAAAACAGGGATTTATCCCGCTGAAATAATTACTTACATAGCCCATTCTGAGTGATTCTACATCAGGGCTCATTGCCGACCAAAGGCTTTCATAAGGCGCTTCGCCGGAAGATAGAAAATATTCCAAAAATTCAATCGATTATCAATTGACCCAATTGTGTAATTTTTATTGTTTTCACGGAAAGATATTTTTGGTGCATGAAATTGAGCCGAATTTGGCCTCAATTGTTTTTTCGGACAATAAGTACTTTCTACAGCCTAAAAAATCTCCTTTTTTGGGCTCGCCGAAGAATTAGGCAAAACTTCTAGAAATACGTGACATCGCAGATTCAGGTACATCCCTAACATGTACACATCGATTATTCATTGATTCTCTTATTTTTACTTATAGGTGCGAAGCATGAAAAAACTACTTTGTGCTGCTTTAGTCGGAGCTCTTATGACCACTTATTCAGCTGTCGCCGCGGATTTTTCTAAGAATCCTTACGGCCTGGTATATGACAATGCAATTACAGAAAACGTTGCCGGTAAAGTAAATATTCATCCTGTTTCCTATACAGTCGACGGCATTCGCGTGGCTGCCAACGTCTACACACCGGCCGGCTACGATCCGAAAAAATCCTATCCCGCCATCGTTGTTGCTCACCCGAACGGCGGCGTGAAAGAACAGGTTGCCGGTCTCTTTGCTGAAAAACTCGCCGGCATGGGTTACATCACAGTCGCTGCGGATGCTCGTTACCAGGGCGCCAGCGGCGGTGAACCGAGACATACGGACAAACCGGCCAACCGTATTGAAGACATCAACGGAATGGTCGACTACATCAGAACCTATCCGGGAGTGAACGCCAATGAAATCGGTGCATTAGGCATCTGTGGGGGAGGCGGATATACGCTTGGCGCTGCTCAGAAAGATCCTCGCATCAAGGCTGTGGCCACTATTTCTATGTTCAACAGCGGCCGCGTGCGCAGAAACGGCTTCCAAGATTCTCAGATGGATACGATCCAGCAGAGACTTGCTCAGGCTGCCGAAGCCAGAACCTTTGAAAAAGAAGGCGATGTTCGCTTAGTCGGTGCTATGAATCTGACAGACGAACAGGCAAAGAAACTGCCGTTCGCACTTTACAGAGACGGCTTCTTCTATTATTTCCGCACTCATGCTCATCCCAATTCCACATTCCTCTACACACAGAGCAGCCTGATGGATTTAATGAACTGGGACGTTGATGATCGCATGGCTATGATTCATCAGCCGCTTCTCATGATCGCCGGCGATGTTTCCGACACCCGCTACATGACCGATGACGCTTTCAAGAAAGCAACCGGTACTAAAGATAAAGAAATTTATCTGGTTAAAGGCGCCCAGCACATTGAAACATACTGGGTTCCAAAATACGTCAATGAAGAAGCAGCTAAGCTTCAGGAATTCTTCGGCAAGTATCTGAAGAAGTAATCTGAAAGCATTTTCTAGAGAACGGAAAGCGCAGGGCGGTTAATACTCCTGCGCTTTTTTTCGGAAACCACCTGACAAAAGAGTTTTCGGCTAACGTCTCAAAATTTCAATTTTTTGCTCTTCAGTCAAATGACCCATAGAAAACTCGCAGCCGCAGTACTGCTGGTTGTAGAAGCCGTTTTCTTTAAGCAAGACTCCACGACGCTCCTGAAGACCGCCTTTTTTCCAGTTCACGTCCCAATAGGTGCTTTCGGGAATCAACGATTTTGCGTGGGCTGCGGCTTCTCTGATTTGTTCGGCGCTCTTCCAGCGAGATCCCGCCAATGTTGTTGTGTAAAGTTCAATGCCTTCACGCTTTGCACATTCAGCCGTCACAAGAAGGCGATGTTTAAAGCAGACGAGGCAGCGGCGTCCTCTTTCAGGTTCTTTTTCAAGTCCGATAACGGCAAGCCGCCAAAGATCGTGACGATAATCACCGTCAATAACGCGAATTCCTAAAGACTGAGCATAACGATCCAGTTCGTTTTTACGAATTAAATATTCCTTCACCGGATAAATATTCGGGTTATAGAAAAAGATCGTCGGACGTACGTCATTCTGAAGCATCCACTCCAAAATAGCGGCAGAGCAGGGTGCGCAGCAGGAATGCAATAGAACTTCTTTGGGGAGCGGTCCCGAAACCAGAGAACTCATGCTTATTAGAACTTAAAACTAGAAACAAGATTAGCGCCGAAGCGGAAACCGGAAAGGCAATTCTTTTCGGTGCCGCTGTCGGCGCTGCTTTTCGCTTATTTATTCGCGAATATTCTTAGATAATCAATTAGGCTGTAGGACCGGATGTGGTCATTTCGGCAACTGCGCCGACCGGACCGGTTTCAGTCATTTCAGAGTCGTTTGCGGGAGCCTGCTGTGCAGCAGCTTCTGCTGCCTGCTGCTGAGCGATATCCTTATGGATCCACTGCAGAACTGTTGCGCGGTTGACTTTCGTTAACTGAGAAATAACGTTGTAGGATTTGCCTTCTTCCTTACGCAGACGAAGCACTTCGGCTTTCTGTTCGGGTGTGTAGGACTGCTGGCGAGCACCATGTTCTGCACGGAAGGTCCCGATCAGGAAACTGCGATGCCAGTCGCGTGCTGTGTATACGGGAATATTGAGAGTTTTTGCACAATTTTTGTAGCTTCCGCCGGCCTGGAAAATCGCCAATGCTTTCTGACGAGTTTCGAAGGAGTGTCTGGGAAGAGATTTGCGGCGGGACGCGTACGGGGCCTTCGCAAAACGAGCCAGGCCTATTGCTGTCTTGATTGTCTTTGGCATAACTAAATGCTCCGGTATGCTGATTATCAATGTGGTGGTTTGTAGTACTTATCAAACTTGAATAACTATTTTATTATCCATGTTCTCTAAGCTATGAGCAATGATACCATTTAGGGTAAAAAAATATTATTGTTGTTAATAAGTAATTAAATAATATTTTTTTCAGAATAATCACCCTGACACGTTACCATTCCGTGCCCGACCTTAGTTTTTTTCCTATAAATCGTTCTACTATTCAGTGTCTGATCTATATAGGAGGAGCTCATGTCCATACTCAAACCCGGACTTGCAGAACGCTATGAAAGGGTAAAACAATCATTGACAGACGACGAATTGCGCTACGGCAGAAAACCCGGCAGCGTCTTTTTACTTCCTGTTTCAAAAACGTTCGGCATTGAGGCATTAGAAGAAGCAGTTAAATGCGGCATGAGGACCTTCGGGGAGAATTACGTCCAAGAAGGGTGCGAAAAAATTGAATATTTTAAAAAGATGCATCCTGAACTGGCGATTACCTGGCACTTTATCGGGCACCTTCAGTCCAACAAAACCCGCCCTGTAGCTGAACATTTCGATTGGGTTCAGACGGTAGACCGCTTAAAAATCGCACAGCGGCTTTCTGAGCAAAGACCCGCAGATATGCCTCCCTTAAATGTGTTAATCGAAGTTCATATCTCTGACGAAGAGAGCAAAAGCGGCTGCCAGCCGGCTGACGTCCCGGCTCTGGCTCAAGCCATCACATTGCTTCCGAACTTGAAGCTTCGAGGCATCATGGCCATTCCGGCACCGTCGGACACTGAAGAAGGCAAAAAGGCTCCGCTCAAAGAAATGCATGCAATCTTCGTGCATTTAAGAGATGAGCTGAATTTTGATATCGACACGCTCTCGATGGGCATGAGCGCAGATATGGCAGAAGCTGTGGAATGCGGGAGTACCATGGTAAGAGTCGGCTCGGCAATTTTCGGACCTCGTGACTACACCAAAAAGGAGTAAAAATGAATAGAAAAACAATCGCCTTCATCGGCGGCGGAAATATGGGAGAAGCCATCATTTCTAAGATGGTCTCAAGTGACTGGAAGGGCGATGATATTCACGTCATTGATCACAATGAAGAGAAATTGGAGCATCTTTCTTCCGAATACGGTGTCCATGCTCATAAGGAACCGGGTTCTTGGCTTTCTGAAATCGATGCTGTCGTTTTAGCCGTTAAACCACAGCAGCTCCCGGAAGCAATTAACGCCTCTAAAGAGTGGATTGAAGATGCACTCGTTATTTCTATTGCCGCCGGCGTTCGAGTCAAAGACCTGGAGGCCATGATCGGTCACAGCTGCATTTGCCGCACCATGCCGAATACTCCGATGAAAATCGGTCTCGGCGTCTGCGGACTTTATTCCACACCCGAAGCAGAACCCGACCATCGTTTTATTGTCAAAGTTTTTGCGGCCTGCGGCGATCTGATTTGGTGTACGAAAGAAGAAGAGCTGGATGGAGTAACAACCATCAGCGGTTCCGGCCCTGCTTATGTCTTCAGATTTATTGAAGCGCTGACCGAAGCCGGACTTCGTTACGGCTTTAACGATGTTCAGGCCAAGAGAATGGCGATTGCAACGGTTCTCGGTTCAGCCGAACTAGCCAAACGCAGCGGCGAATCTCCCTCAGTCCTTCGTGAAAAGGTGACGAGCAAGGGCGGTACAACTTATGAAGCGCTCAAGGTCATGAATGACCGTCACTTTATGGAAATGATGCAGGATGCGATGGATGCCTGCAAGAAACGTGCCGTTGAACTCGGCGACGCCTTCCATGAAAGTGTAGAAGCAGCAGAGAAATAATTGTGGCTGAGGCCTTCAAAGAAGGCCTCACTTTCTAAGCTTCCAAATACTTCTCTTTAGACTGATACCAGCGGGCAGCATGCTTTTCTGCCCGCGGATCTTTTTCTCGGATCCACTTATCCGCCATCGCCATGGCTTTCTCAACGAGGAAGCCGTCGGTTTCAAAATCAGCAAAACGCAGAAGGGCGGCTCCGCTCTGACGAGCGCCTAAAAACTCACCCGGGCCTCTCAACTCCAAGTCTCTTCTGGAAATTTCAAAGCCGTCTGTCGTGTCATTGAATACCTGGAGACGTTCTTTGCCGATCTTTGAAAGCTGGTCGCCGAAAATCGCAAAACAATAACTCTTGATCGATCCTCGACCGACTCGTCCTCTGAGCTGATGGAGCTGAGCAAGCCCGAAGCGTTCAGCATGTTCAATCACCATAATCGAAGCGTTCGGAACGTCGACACCCACTTCAATCACAGTTGTAGACACTAAAAGCTTCGTTTCTCCTTTAACAAACCGCTCCATGACAGTGTTCTTGTCCTCCGGCGTCATCTTGCCGTGCAAAAGCTCTATCTTGAACTGAGGAAGAATTTGCTTGATTTCCTCGCACGTTTCTGTGGCGGCGGTAAGGTCAACTTTTTCACTTTCTTCAATCAGCGGGCAGACCCAATAGGCCTGCAGACCGGCCGCTAAGGACTTACCGATCCATTCGATCAGGTCTCCTTTGCGGTTCATAGAAACCAATTTCGTGGAGATCTCTTGCCTTCCCGGCGGCAGTTCATCGATGACAGAGACGTCGATATCGGCCAGATAACTCATTGCTAAGGTTCGGGGAATAGGCGTGGCAGACAGCATCAGAAGATGCGGCATCATGCCGTTTTGCTGTGCACGAATCGCTAATCGCTGATCCACACCGAAACGGTGCTGCTCATCGACGATGGCGAGCCCCAAAGCCTTGAATTTGACATCGGGCTGAATGATTGCATGCGTCCCGACCACCAGTTCGGCACCGTCTTCAATTGCCGCCAAGGCTTCACGCTTTTCTTTGGCCTTCTGTTTGCCTGAGAGCCAAACGACTCGGACGCCGAAAGGTTCCAGCCAGGAAATAATCTTTTTAAAGTGCTGTTCAGCCAAAATTTCCGTCGGTGCCATAAGCGCCGCCTGGTAGCCCGCATCAATCGCCTGGCAAGCGGCGAGCGCCGCAATGACGGTTTTACCGCTTCCGACATCACCCTGAACCAATCGGTTCATGGGACGTTCGCTTCCAAGCGACTCATAAATATCTTTCCAAACTCGGATCTGTGCCTTTGTCAGCTTAAAGGGCAGCGAATGGAAAAATTTTGCTGTCAAAGAGTTGTTGTCGCCTTTGCGCAGCGGCATCAACGGTCCTTTGTTCATATCCCGCATTTCACGAGATTTCTTCAGCGAAATCTGCTGAGCCAAAAGCTCATCGAATTTCAGACGCTGCCAAGCCGGATCGGTTCTATTCTGCAAAGGACCGATCGGAGCGCCGGCCTTAGGGTGATGAAGAGAATTAATGGCTTCAGAAAGACCTGGGAGATGCAGTTCATTACGCTCTTCCTCGGTTAAGAGATCGGAAATATCCACGTCCATCAAGGCACGGTCAATGCGTTTTCTGAGCCAAAGCTGAGCCACACCTTCGCCCGCGGGATAAACAGGCGTGAGTGTTTTAGGCAGGTCGCTCTCCGGTTTCGGAGCACGAACCTTTGGATGAATCATCTCAAGACCGCCCCCGAAAGCTGCCCGAGGGTTTCCGTAAAGCCGGACGCGTTTGCCGACTTTAAGTAATTCACGAATAGAAGGGTAGTAATGAATAAACCGAGCTTTCAGCATATCGGTTTCATCATCTATCCAAGCTTCAAAATTTCCGAATCGATTATCACTGTTATTGGTAACGACACCTTCTACCTGAGCGTCAACACCGACTTCAAGCTCCTCAATAGGCGTAATAGAAGTCTCATCTTCATATCGAAGAGGCAAATGGAGGACAAAATCCCAATCGCTGACCAAACCTAGTTTTTTTAGGCGTTCGGCCAGAGGTGCCAATTTTTGTCCGGGTTTTCGTTTCCAAGAAATTTCTGCCACTTTCCTAACAGCCTATATAAGAAGA
>ERZ791903.2956-NODE-2956-length-11518-cov-3.225159_pt1 | contig 11518 bp, 9 predicted proteins | sample MGYA00510148_ERZ791903 | MGnify/ENA primary metagenome ERZ791903 (study PRJEB30046, sample SAMN00792080) | human gut metagenome | study: EMG produced TPA metagenomics assembly of the A metagenome-wide association study of gut microbiota in type 2...
TCACATAGTCCAGTCCGCTTTTCGTGGAATTGTTGGTAATGTAATAAGCCCTGCCACCGATGGCATTGATATAGCGGATCAGATCCGCACTGCCTTCGTACAGGGTATCGCCCACGGCGATCGTTCCGTCAATGTCGAACAGGAAAAGCTTTTTATTTTTCAGACGAGCCAGTTTAGCGGCATCGCTGTATCTATGCTTCGGGTCAAAAGTGTTCATAATGGTCCTCATTTCTGAGCTTGAAATGCTCAGGTTCATGTTAGCAATGAATGTGGTTACTGTCAAGGAAAAGACAGCGCGCGAAGCTAAAATGCACGGAGGGAAAATGAGAGGAGGGAAACGTAAGTGGAATTGCGTAAGCTTTTATGGTATGATAGGCATAGATGTGTGTGGTGGGGTACGCAGTAAAGCTGCCTGATAATGACAAATAAAAAAGGATACGATCAGTGATATGGATGAGAAGAAGGATAAAGGTTTACAAGGAAACGAAAAAATAGAGGAGGCAATTCTGGCATTACAGCAGGAGCCCACGGAAGAGCTTCTGGCACACGCACTGACAGTGGTGCGCAGACGGATGCGGGAGCAGGGGCAGTTCATCGTGGCAGTGGAGCCGCCTTCCGCAGATGTGCAAGAAGCGGTGATGCAGGCCGCCGGAACCGCTATGCGTTTACAGGCGGTGCAGACCTCCGATGGAAAAAAATGGTGGTCGGCGTTCACCGACTTCGAAGAACAATTAAAAGGAAGCGGCAGTGTGATGTCTACGTTCCTCACGGATATCGAGCAGCTGTTTCGCATGACGCTGACCGCAGACGGCATTGAAGGCGTAATCCTGAATCCCTGGAACCGGACATTGATGTTGGACAAGCAGCTTCTCCGTATCATTCTCGGAGAATAACAAAAAAAGGAGAATCAGAGCATGACAGAAAGCTATGAACTGCAGGTGCTGTTCACGGAGGAAGAGCGGAACACTTACGCCGACTGGGGTATCAAAAAAGAGAAAGTACTGATGCCGTTTGCCATAGCAACAGTCTTGATCTATGTGGTGACGGCGGCATTTGTCGTAATGAAAGTCTGGGGCGTGCGGGACAGTGATCATGTGTTGTTCCAGATGCTGGTACTGGGCGACTGGATCCCGGAACTGACGGGAGTGCTGGCAGTCCTCATGACGATCCTGCTGCTGGGACCGTTAAATTTTATACTGGACAAAATATGGAAAAAACCGGCAGAACCTATAACACTGATCATAGAACCCGAAGGAACGAACGTGAAGATTCGTAAGGCTCAGACCGGCAGAGAAGAGAATCTGAAGAATCGGAAGATGGCGACGGAGACGGAGAGCTATCCGCTGACACAGTTGTTCGCTTTCTTAAACCCGGAGGACAACACCATCTGTTATCAGAAAAAATGGTACATAATTGGAGAAAATACCATAGAAAACATATATCCTGCAAAATACAGACATCCCTGGATGGATCACCCGGAAAATAAAGCAAGCGCAATCACAGATGTGCAGAGACTTACGGATATTCTAAAAGGGTACGAAGCGTCCCTGGAGGCTGCCCGCAAGGAACAGGAATGGTTAAACAATCAAAAATAAGAAAGAGGGAACAGCATGAAATTTATCTCATGGAACGTAAACGGACTGAGAGCCTGCATGCAGAAGGGCTTTTTAGATTTTTTTAAAGAGATAGACGCAGATATTTTCTGCCTGCAGGAGACTAAATTACAGGAGGGACAGATCGACCTGGATCTGCCCGGATATCACCAATACTGGAACTATGCGGAGAAAAAGGGCTATTCCGGTACGGCGATTTTCACAAAAGAAGAACCGCTTCAGGTGACCTATGGCATCGGCGTGGAAGAGCATGACCATGAGGGCAGAGTGATCACGGCAGAGTACCCGGAGTTCTATTTTGTGACAGTCTATGTACCGAATGCCCAGCAGGAATTAAAGCGCCTCGATTACCGGATGCAATGGGAAGCAGATTTTCTGGCTTATCTGAAAAAACTGGAAGAGAAAAAGCCGGTGATCTATGCGGGAGATCTGAATGTGGCGCATCAGGAGATTGACCTGAAGAATCCGAAGACGAACCGCGGCAATGCGGGATTCACCGACGAGGAGCGCGCCTGCTTCTCCAAAGTACTGGAAAATGGATTTATCGACACTTTCCGCTATTTTTATCCGGAGCAGACCGGAATCTATTCCTGGTGGTCTTACAGATTCCAGGCGAGGGCGAAAAATGCCGGATGGAGAATTGACTATTTCGTGGTGTCACAGTGCCTGCAGGACAGACTGACAGATGCGAAGATCCACACGGAAGTTCCGGGATCGGACCATTGTCCGATCGAGCTTGATATACAATAGGCAGAAGACTGCAAAAGGAGACCTATGAGTTTACGTTTCTATTTCGGACCTTCCGGGTCCGGCAAGAGTCACAGAATCTATGAAGAGATCATGCAGCGGGCGGCGCAGGAGCCGGGGAGGAATTTCCTGATCATCGTGCCGGATCAGTTCACCATGCAGACCCAGAAGGATCTGGTCATGCGCAGTGACAGAGGCGGTATCCTGAATATCGATGTCTTAAGCTTCGGCAGACTCAGCCATCGAATCCTGGAGGAAGTAGGAACGAAGGAAATGCCTGTACTGGATGACACCGGGAAAAGCCTGGTGCTGCAGAAGATCGCGGCAGATCTGAAGGAGCAGCTGCCTGCCATGGGAAGCCTGTTGCATAAGCAGGGCTATATCCATGAGGTAAAAAGTGCCATCTCCGAATTCATGCAGTACGGCATCAGCACACAGGATATGGATAAACTGATCGCCAGCGCCGAAAAAAGGGGCGCACTGGCAATGAAGCTCAGAGACTTAAAGACTCTGTACCGGGGATTTCAGGATTATATCAGAGACCATTTTATCACTACAGAGGAGACGCTGGATGTGCTGCGCAGATCCCTGGTAAAGTCGAAGATCCTTCCGGACAGTGTGGTGGTATTCGACGGGTTTACGGGATTTACCCCTATACAGAACCGTCTGATCCAGGAATTGATGCGGGTGTGCGAGGAGACCATTGTCACTGTGACCATTGGTGAGGAAGAAGACCCGTATCAAATGGACGGCGAGCAGAAATTGTTCCATCTGAGTAAAAAAACAGTGGCGGATCTGGTGAAGCTGGCGGCGGAGGCAGAGGTGACACGAGGGGAAGATGTATTTGTAAAGGGCGGTCCCAACCGTTTCGCCGAGGCACCGGCGTTATGTTATCTGGAGCAGAACCTGTTCCGCTATCAGTATGAGCCATATACGGAGAAACAGCATGAGATCCATATGTTTGAGGCACTTTCTCCCAGAGAGGAAGTCCATCAGACGGCATTGTATATCCGGAAGCTGATCCGGGAAGAAGGACTTACTTACCGGGATATTGCTGTGGTCATCGGAGATCTGGAGGGGTACGCTTCCTATGTGGAGACGGAATTCGGGCAGCTGGAGATTCCCTGTTTTCTGGACCGGACCAGAGGGATTGTCTTAAATCCCATGATCGAATACATCAAAAGCGCCTTGCAGTTATATATCAGGGATTTTTCGTATGATACCGTATTTCATTTTTTGCGCAGCGGCATGGCGGATATCTCCAGAGAGGAAATTGATGAACTGGAGAATTATGTGATCCGCACCGGAGCGAGAGGGTATCGTACTTACAGCAGGCTGTTTACCCGTAGGACGGAAGAAATGCAGCAGGGTAGTGGGCAGGAAGACACAGAGCGGGCGGAAGAGACCATGGAGCGTCTGAACCGTATCAGACAGCAGTTTGCGGATACCGTGGAGATCCTGCATATGGCTCCCTGGGCAAAAGCCGGCGAGTATGTGGATCACCTGTATGATTTCCTGGAACAGAATCAGGTACAGCAGAAGCTTTTGAACTATCAACAGCAGTTCGAGCAGGAGGGCGACCTGGCGAAAGCCAGGGAATATGCACAGATCTACCGCCTGGTCATGGATCTGCTGGATCAGATCTATGGGCTGTTGGGGGAGGAAGAAATATCGTTACAGGAATTTGCGGATATCCTGGATGCCGGATTCGGCGAGATCACAGTAGGTACGATTCCGCAGAATGTGGATCGTATCGTGGTGGGTGATATGGAGCGGACCCGCTTAAAACAGGTTAAAGTACTGTTTTTCCTGGGGGTAAATGATGGAAACATTCCGAAAAATGCCTCCAAGGGCGGCATTATCTCCGATATGGACAGAGAATTTTTAATCGAATCCGGAACAGAAATGGCACCGAGTCCCAGACAACAGATGTACATTCAGAGACTGTATCTGTATCTGAACATGACGAAACCCTCAGAACGGCTGTATCTGTCTTATGCCAAGGTAAACAGTGATGGGAAGGGAATCCGTCCGTCCTACCTGATCGATACGGTACGGAAGCTTTTTCCGCTGCTTGCGGTGGAATATCCCCAGAACCGCAGCCGCTTAGAGCAGATCGAGGGCAGACAGGAAGGTGCCAGATATCTGGCGGAGGAACTGCGGGAATATGCGGACGGAACGCTGCGGGAAGAGGAACGGCAGGATTTTTATCTCATGTACCGTGCCTATGAAGCAGATCCGGAGGGCAGAGACCGTCTGACGGCGGCAGCATTTAGAAGATACAAGGAGAGCGGTCTGTCAAGGATCGTGGCGAGAGCATTGTACGGCAGGCAGCTGGAGAACAGTGTGAGCCGCTTAGAGACCTATGCTGCCTGCGCATGCAGACATTTCCTGCAATATGGCCTGTCTCTGCAGGAGAGAGAAGAATTTGGCTTTGAAGTGTCGGATATGGGAAATGTGTATCATGCGGTACTGGAGAATTTCGCAGGAAAACTTGCAGAATCCGGTCGAACATGGTGGGATTTTGATGAAAATTTTGCAACTCAGGCAATCAAAGAAGCAGTGGAAGGTTATGCTGCGACTTATGGGGAGACCGTTCTGTACAGTTCTGCAAGGAATGAATATGCTATTACCCGGATGAGCAGGATCCTGACCCGGACGGTGCTGACCTTGCAGCAGCATCTGAAGCAGGGAAGCTTTCAGCCGGACGATTATGAGTTGTCCTTCCGGTTTGCGGAGGATCTGGACAGTATTCATGTGGATCTGTCTGAAGAAGAGAAGATGCACCTGCAGGGACGCATTGACCGTATCGATGTATCGGAGGATGCGGAGCATGTCTATGTCAAGGTCATTGACTACAAGTCCGGCAATAAGAAATTCGACCTGGCGGCATTATATTACGGCCTGCAGCTGCAGCTGGTGGTATATATGAATGCGGCAATGGAGCTGGAGAGCAGAAAGCATCCGGATAAGGAGATCGTACCGGCGGCACTGCTGTATTATCATATTGATGATCCTACGATAGAGACTCCGGTGGAACTGACCCAGGAGCAGATCAACGAAGAGATTCTGACAAAGCTTCGCATGAACGGTGTGGTGAACAGCGATCCTGCCGTGGTGGAACGTTTGGATCGATTTTTACAGGACAAGTCCAAAGTCATTCCGGTGGAAAAGAAAAAGGACGGAAGCTTCAGCGCCAGATCCGGAATCTTAAGCCGTGAGGAGCTGCAGGTGGTATCCTCTTACGTGGATACAAAGATCCGCGAGATCGGCAGGGAGATCCTGGACGGAAAAATAGCGGCAAATCCTTACGAGAAAGGGAACGAGGAAGCCTGCACGTACTGTGCCTATAAAAAGGTCTGCGGCTTTGACGGCAGTATTCCCGGATATGAGAAGAGGCAGCTGGAGGATCTGGATAAGCAGACGCTGATGCAGCGGATGCAGGAGACGACGGAAGCGTAGGATAAAAGAAACAGGAACAGAGGTAGCGTATGGGAATGAAATTCACCCCGGAACAGCAAAGAGTGATCGAACTGCATAACAGTAATATTCTGGTATCGGCGGCTGCGGGAAGCGGTAAGACGGCAGTGCTGGTGGAACGTATCATCCGCATGATCTGTGACGGAGAACATCCGGCGGATATTGACAGACTGCTGATCGTGACATTTACCAATGCCGCCGCAGCGGAAATGCGGGAACGTATCGCAGCCGGAATCGCCGCCAGACTGGAGGCGGATCCCGGCAACGAGCATATCCAGAAGCAGTCTGCGCTGTTACATAATGCACAGATCACTACCATCGACAGCTTCAGCCTGTTCCTGATCCGGAACCATTTCAATGAGATCGGACTGGATCCGGATTTCCGCGTGGCGGATGAGGGAGAGATCAAGTTGCTTCAGCAGGAAGTACTGGCGCAGCTTTTAGAGGATGCCTATGCCGGGCAATTTGCCCCGGAAGCCCCGGAACAGTTCCATGCCTGTGTGGAGTATTTCTGCCCGGGAGGCAGGGAGAGCGTGCTGGAGCAGCATATTCTGAATCTGTCCCGGTATGCGGGAAGCTTTCCATGGCCGGAGGAATGGCTGGAGGAGCGCAAAAATGACTATGCCGCAGGAGATATGGAAGCACTGGTTCACAGCGATTATGGACAATATCTGACGGAACGGGTAAACCGCACCGTGGAGGGGTGCCTGGAAAAACTGCAGGAAATAAAGCGGCTGTGTGAACTGCCGGACGGTCCGTATATGTACGGAGAACTGACCGATGCAGAGATCGAACAGCTGGAGAGACTGACATCCTGTAAGGATCTGGAGGAACAGGCGGCCAAAGTTCCTGCGGTGACTTTCGCACGGCTCCCTTCTAAAAAGGACGACAGTGTGGATCCCGCCAAACGGGAACTGGCAAAGGCAATCCGAAACAGTGTGAAGGATACCTTAAGTGACCTTTCAGAGAGCTATTTTAAAACCCCGTTAGAACTGGCGGTGGAGCAGGGAAAAGCCTGCAGAGAGCCGCTTCGGATGCTGCTTGACCTGGTATTGGAATTCGACAGAAGGCTCCTTGCTGCCAAGCAGGAGAGACATCTGATCGACTTTTCCGATATGGAGCATTATGCGCTGCAGATCCTGTTAAAGCGGGAAAAAGTGGAAGAAACCGGCGGCACAGGAACGGATCACGCCGAAACGAAATATCGTATTGTGCCAAGTGACGTTGCAATGGAGTACCGCCAGTATTTTCAGGAGATCCTTATTGATGAGTACCAGGACAGTAACCTGGTGCAGGAGTATCTGTTAAGCGCTATCTCCGGGGAAGAAGAGGGTCGTTACAACCGCTTCATGGTAGGTGATGTAAAGCAGAGCATCTATAAATTCCGTCTGGCGAGACCGGAGCTTTTCCTGGAAAAATACGATATCTATCAGGAGACCGGAGATCTGTGCCGGATCGATCTGGCGAAGAACTTCCGAAGCCGTATCCAGGTGGTGGATGCGGTAAACGATGTATTTTCCCGGATCATGAGCAGGGAGATCGGCGGGATCGCCTATGATGACAAGGCGGCACTGTATCCCGGAGCAGTGTATCCTGCACAGGAGGATCCCGCCTACGGCAGCGAACTGCTACTGATCCGCAAGCCGGAAAAGGGAGAGCGCGAAGAGAGCGGCATCGGAGAGCAGCATACCGAGGGTGCGGGAGTCCTTGTGGATTACGATAATGTACGACAGCTGGAAGCGCTCGCCATTGCCGCCCGTATAAAACAGTTGAAGGGCAGTCTGAAGGTGATGGAGAAATCCACGGGAGAACTGCGTCCGGTGCGGTATTCGGATATGGTCATCCTGCTTCGCACCACCAGCGGCTGGGACGAAGAATTCAAAAAGATACTGGAACAGCAGGGAATCCCTGTCTACATCACATCTAAGACCGGATATTTTGGGGCGCTGGAGGTGCAGGAGCTGCTGCAGTTTTTGCGGGTGCTGGACAATCCGAGACAGGATATCCCACTGTTTGGCGTGATGCAGTCCGTCTTTGGTGGATTCACCCAGGAAGAGATCGCGCAGATCCGCAGTGGCGGGGAAGGGCATTCCAGAAAACGGATGACACTGTATGAGGCACTGAAGGAAGTGGCACAGAGCGGCCGGACGGTGGAAGAGGGAGAAGAAACAGAACTTTCTTTCAAAGCAAAAGAATTCTTACAGCGTATCGACCACTACCGTGACCTGACTCCTTTCACCTCGATCCGTGACCTGTTGCAGCGAATACTTGACGATTATGATTATCTGAATTATGTGACGGCACTTCCCGCCGGCAGCAAGCGGCGTGCAAATGTGGAGATGCTGCTTACGAAGGCATCCGCTTTCGAGAAGACCAGTTATTTCGGACTGTTCCACTTTATCCGTTACATGGAGCAACTGGAAAAATATGACGTGGATTACGGTGAGGCGGATACTCTGGATGAAAATGCAGATGTGGTCAGGATCATGAGTATCCACAAAAGTAAAGGACTGGAATTCCCGGTGGTATTTGTCTCCGGACTGTCGAAACGCTTCAACATGCAGGATGCGAACCAATCCCTGATCGTGGACATGGATCTGGGTGTCGCGGTGGATTATGTAGATTCCGTACGGCGTATTAAAAATAAGACTCTCCGCCGGGCAGTCCTGTCTGCAAAAATGAAGGAAGATAATCTGGCGGAGGAATTGCGCGTGCTCTACGTGGCACTGACCCGTGCCAGAGAGAAGCTGATCTTAACAGCGGTATTGGACAAGGCCGACGAAAAGTGGGAGTTGGCGCAGATGACCGGACAGGAGAGGCTGACTTATCTGGATTTCTGTGAGGCGGGAAGTTATATGGATTTCCTGCTGCCGATCCTGCCGCAGACGGGAATTGCGGTGAAAACACTGAGAACGGAGGACCTGGCGGTAGAAGAGCTCCGAGAGCAGCTGCGCATGGGTGATCGCAGAGAACAGCTGCGGCTGATAGCCTGTGGAGAGACAACTTTGACCGGGGACCCGGAAGAAAATGAGCGGAAGCTTATGTATCTGCGGGAGCGTTTTGCTTATCAATATCCACATCCCGGGTTACAAAAGCTGTATACCAAGACAACAGTGTCAGAGTTAAAGATCGCAGCCATGGCGGAAAAGGACGAGGCGGCATTCCATACCTTTGAAGAAAAAGAAGTGGTTCCCTATATCCCGGGATTCCGCAGAGAGCAGGAGAAGGTCAGCGGTGCAGTGCGCGGTAATGCGTTTCACCGTACCATGGAGCTTCTGGATTTTATGTATGTATTTGTCGAATCAGGACTGTTTGAAAAATGCCCCGGAGATTATGAGACATACCGTAAGAGACTGGACGCGGAGAGACTTAAGAACCGGTTGGAAGAATTCTTACAGCGGGAAACGATATCTTTACGCCTGACAGAGGAATATGCCAAAGCAGTCAGTCTGCCGAAGATCCTCAATTTCCTGGAGCAGGAGCTGGCATACCGCATGTGGCGTGCGCAGGAGCAGGGGCTTCTATACAGAGAGCAGCCCTTTGTGCTGGGCATTGATGCAAAACGCCTGGATCCGGACCTGCCCGAGGGAGAAAAGGTGCTCATTCAGGGTATTATCGACGTCTTTTTCATAGAAGACGGTGAGATTGTTCTGCTGGATTACAAGACCGATGTGATCGACTCCCTGGAAGCTCTCTGGAACCGCTACAACGTCCAGATTCAGTACTATGAGGAAGCGTTGACGAAGCTGATGCAGATGCCCGTGAAGGAGCGGATCCTGTATTCCTTCTATCTAGAAAAGTATAAGTAAAAACTCAAAATCAACGAAATGAAAGATGAAATTCGATATAAGTAAATGAAATGTTGATTCTTTCCGCGGAACTTGTTATACTTATAATGGAAACGGAGGTTGAGACTATGTATGCTATGGAATTTGCACAGGTCGGAGAGAATATACAGCATCTTTTGGATGAGAGAGGTATGACACAACAAAATCTTGCGGAGGCATTGGGAATTTCCAAACAAGTCGTGAACAAGATTATAAAGGGGAATAAAGCTATTAATGTAAAGGAAATTGCAGAGATAGCACAGATACTGGGAGTTTCGGCGGATGATTTATTGATGGTAAGAGATACGAACACTGCACCTGACAGCTTAAGCTTTATGGGAACGGTACAGGATGAGGATACATTACAAAAGATCAACCGGATCAGAGAAGCGATCGATGAAATCCATATGTTGGAAGGGGTATTACATGACAAATGAATTGAATGAACTGGAAGTAAGAGAGATCAAGAATCTTGCAAAGGAAAAGTTGGGACTTTGCAGTAAAACGAATGATATTATCGGAACACAGATTTTTTCCATACTAAGTATGTATGCACGGGTAATCTATTATCCCCTGGGACAGGAGGCTCCATGGGGATTTACCCGAATCAGCGGTTCCAGAGACGATGCAGCTCTGGAAAAGCCTTTTGTAGCTATTAATTCGTCTATTTCTATGGATCGTCAAGTCTTTGCGGCAGCGCATGAGTTATACCACATCTGGTTTGAACAAAATCCTGATATTTTACCGGCAGATTTATTAAATGAACAGAACAAAGAAGTGAATGAAAAAAAGGCAAATCGGTTTGCAGCAGAATTTTTGGTGAGTGAGCAGTTGCTTTGCCAGGAAATTGAACTTTATCAGATACAGGAAATTACAATTAAAAACATTTTGCAATTGGCCGCTTTATTTACTGTTCCTTACCGAACCATGGTAAAAAGACTGTATGAGATCAGACGGATTACACAGGCACAGCAGATAATCTTTTTAAACGAGACAGAAGAAAACATTGAGATATATTCCAAAAAATATTCTATTCCAAAACAGGCGGCAGATGAGCGGGTAACATTGGATAATCTCACGGAACTTGCGGTGGAAGCTTATGAAAAGGGATATATCACTTATGAAAAGCTGGAATATTTATTAGAATTCAGTAATCTGATTCCGGCGGATCTGGGAATAAAAAAGAAGGATTCCTAATATCGCTATCTTTATGATATTTTACCGATGGTTGCGGCACATATCTATATGCATACGCATGCACATGGGGAGGTTATGATGCCCTCCAGTGCCATACAGCAGTTAAATGAACTTATTGCAGAAGGAAAAGTAGTCCTTGTAAATGAATGTAATCTTAAAATGGCAGATAAGGCAGTGTATGCTGCAACTTATGAAAATCTTGCCAAAGTGATGATAGATTCACGCAGACCTAATAAAAATAAGGGAGAAGTATGTTCTCTGGCGTATGCAAAGGCAACCGGAATTCCGGTGTTTGCGACAGATGAAATGAATCTCCAGCCAATCATTGATACACAGTTGAACACGGGAATAGATGATATTACCTGTATACGAATCGTGGACATTATTGAAAAGGCATATCAGGGTGAAATCGCAGTACCGAGAAAAGTTTGTAAGGCACTTTGGATCATTTGCGGAAAACTGAAGGAAACATTCGACCGGGAAATCTGGCCGTTAGAATAAAAAGGAGCTATCCATAATGGATATCTCCTTTCAGACTGTAGACAAAGCTCCTTCCTGTGAGGGAGCTTTGTCTACAGTCTGTTTATTTATCGTTATCATCTCTTTTCCGAATCATGCCTCTTACTTTTTATAGTACCATCTTCCTGTATAGGG